>Ga0209212_1000320_pt1 | contig 96832 bp, 92 predicted proteins | sample RifGroC2_FD_183996 | JGI IMG/M metagenome (GOLD analysis project Ga0209212, IMG submission 183996) | Groundwater microbial communities from Rifle, Colorado, USA - Groundwater C2 (SPAdes) (version 2) | ecosystem: Environmental > Aquatic > Deep subsurface > Groundwater | place: Rifle, Colorado... | reverse complement strand
GCTAACCGGCTGAATTTGCAGCGGTTATATTACTACAACATCAAAGGTACACCAAGGAAAAACTGCACTATTATTCAGTTATTTTAGGTATTTAGCAGGCAATTCAATATTTTGCGGCTCCATCAGAAATGCCGCTCCTACAGGAAATCAGGCCCCGGGCTGCACGCTCTGCTGGTACTCCAGGATGACCGGGACGTCGGCGTCGGCCCATTCGAGTTCCAGCATCCTGGCGGGCGTAAGCCACTCGATGGCGGAGTGTTCGTGCAGGGTGATGTCGCCGGAAACGATGCTGCAGACGAAGGGATAAAGCGTCACGTCGAAGGTGGGATAACTGTGGGTCGCCGGGGTGAGGGGGCGGCCTACCTCGATCCGCACTCCCATTTCCTCCACAAGTTCACGTCTCAGACACTCCTCCCGCCCCTCACCCGGCTCGATCTTCCCCCCCGGAAACTCCCATTTCAAAGGCAGGTTCATGGAGGCGCTTCTCAGCGCCGAGAGCACCAGTCCGTCCCGCTCTATGATGGCGCAGGCGACGTGCACATGTCTTCTCTGTTGGCTTGTCATGGGGGGGACTATAGCATCATGCGCGGAAGAAATCACTCGTAGTGTGTCCACATGCGGATGATTTTCACCACATGTTCTTCCTCATAGACCTGATACACCAGACGGTGCTGCAAATTTATCCGCCTGGAGTAGGCTCCGGAAAGGTCACCGAGCAACTTCTCATATGGAGGAGGGATCTTGAAGGGACTCTGTCGAATAGAGTCAAGCAGCTTTTCAGCCTTTGGCTTCAATTGAGCCGACTGCAATTTTTGGGCATCCTTCTGCGCCTGCTTACTAAAAACGATACGCCAACTCACCAGCCAGGCTCTTCGCTGCATTCATCAAGAGGAGTCGCCAAACCTTCCACGATAGATTCACGCATTCCCGGCACGGAGAGCAGATAAAGCGTTTCATTCACGGCACGCCAATCTTCCTCGGACAACAGCACTGCATTTCCTCGTTTTCCGGTGATGCAAACAGGCTCATGGGACGCAGCCGTCTCGTCGATGAGCTTGTACATGTTCGCACGTGCCGCACTTGCAGAAAGCACTTTCATATCCTGTCACCTCCCTCAAGAGCGTACGGGATTACGTCCTAGTGGTCAAGGGGATATTTCTACATCGATTTAACCCAGCGTCTTTTTGAATCTCATCACGGCGCTGGAGAGGATGGTGACGCCGATCAGCAGCAGGGCCAGCAGCTGCGGCCAGAGGATGTCGATCCCCACTCCCTTCTGGAAGATGGCGCGTATGATGACCAGGAAAAAGCGCATCGGGTTGACACAGGTGATCCACTGCACCGCCTGCGGCATGCTCTCTATCGGGAAGGCGAAACCGGAGAGGAGTATGGAGGGAAAGATCACGAAGAAGGCGCTCATCATCGCCTGCTGCTGGGTCCGGCTTATGGTCGAGATGAGGAGCCCGATGCCGAGCGAACTCATCAGGAAGAGCGCCGTGGCGCCGAAGAGAAGCGGGATGCTCCCCCTCAACGGCACCTCGAACCAGAACACGGCGACCAGGGAGATGAGCGTCACGTCGATGAACCCGATCAGCACGAACGGGACCGTCTTGCCGAGGATGAACTCCCCCTTGCCGATCGGGGTGACGATCACCTGCTCGATGGTGCCGATCTCCTTCTCGCGCACCACCGCCATGCTGGACAGAAGCATGGTGATGATGAAGACGATGTTGGTGATGACGGCAGGAACGTAGAAATTCCGGCTTTCCAGGTTCTCGTTGAACCAGGCGCGGCTCGCGAGTTCCACTCCCTTCAGCGCCATCTGCCGCCCCGCCATGCGCGACGCGGCGTCCAGCTGCAGTTGCCGGCTGTAGTCACCCACGATCCGGCCGGCGTAGGTCAGGACGATCCCCGCCGTGTTGGAGTCGGTGCCGTCCAGGATAAGCTGCAGCGCCCCCCCCCGTCCGCCTGCCAGCTCCTCGCCGAGGCCGTGGTTCATCCTCAGCACCGCCTTGACCTCCCCCCTGTCGATCAGTTCCTGCGCCCTCTTCTCGTCGTAGACCCGCTCTTGCAGGCGGAAGTAGCCGGACTCCAGGAAACGGGAGGCGATCTCCCTGCTCTGGCTGCTGTTGTCCAGGTCGTAGATGGCGGTCGCCACCTGGCGCACGTCGGTGTTCACGGCGTAACCGAAGATGAGGGTCTGCACCGCGGGGATGACGAAAATCACAAAGCGCATGCGCGGGTCGCGCAGCACCTGGATGAACTCCTTGATCAGCATGGCCTTCAGTCGCTCGAACACGCTCTTCTCCTACTCGATCCTTTTCCGGAACTTGTGGTGCGACAGGGCGAGCACCAGGGCCGCGAAGGCGATGAGGAAAAGGGCCTCCCCGAACAGAAGGTTCAACCCCAGTCCCTTCAGGTAGATGCCGCGCAGGAGCACCACGAAGTAACGCGCCGTGACGATGTGGGTGAAGAGCTGGATCGGGTACGGCATATTGGCGATCGGGAACACGAAACCGGAAAGGAGGAAGGCCGGGAGCATGGTGGCTACCAGCGCTATCTGGCTGGACAGGAACTGGCTCTTGGTGACGATGCTGATCAGCATCCCGAGCGAGAGCGCGCCCACCAGAAAGATCGAGGAGGAGGCGAAGATGAGCCAGAGTTCGCCCCTGAGCGGTATCCGGAACACGAACTCGCCGACCAGGACGGAGAGGACCAGATCGAACATGCCGATGGCATAGTACGGGATCAGCTTCCCGAGGATCAGCTCCCCGCCGGTCACCGGCGTCGCGATCAGCTGCTCCATGGTCCCCCCCTCCCACTCGCGCGCGAAGGTGAGGGAGGTGAGAAGGGCGGCGATGACCATCATCACCACCGCCATCAGGCCGGGGAAGATGTAGTTGCGCGAGACCATGTCCGTGTTGAACCAGACCCGCGGCTGCAGTTCGAGCCCCCTGACCGGAGGGGGCTGTCCGCTGCGGCGCAAGAGGTCCATGGTGACTTTTGCGGAGAAGGCGCCGTTCACCGCCTCGGCGTACCCAAGGGCGAAGGAGGCGACGTTGGAATCGCTGCCGTCGACGATCGCCTGCACCGAGACGCCGCGTCCGGAACCGACCTTCCTGGCGAAATCGACCGGCACCACCAGCGCCATGACCGCCCGGCGCGAGTCGATGGCCCGCTCTATCTCGCGGTATCCGCGGGCGTTGCCGACGAGATGGAAGTAACGCGAGGCGCTGAATCCGGAGAGGTAGGACCGGCTGGCGGGGGTCTCGCTCTGGTCCCATACCATGAGCGGCACCCGGTCCACGTCGAGGGTGAGGGCGTAGCCGAACAGGAAAAGCATCACCACGGGGATGGCTATGCCGATGCCGAGGCTCCTCCAGTCGCGCAGCACGTGGAGGAACTCCTTCCTGGCAACGGCGGACACCCTCTTGAACTTCAACCTTTCACTCCGGCTGCCGGGGCGGAGGCAACGGCGCCCGGCATCGTCTCCGCGAGAACCAGCGGTATCTGCAGCTGGAATATGGACCCGCCATCGGGACGGTTCTCCGCCCAGATGCTGCCGTCCATCAGCTCCGTCATGCGCCTGGCCAGGGTGAGCCCGAGCCCGAGCCCCGGGAACGAGCGCGTGATGGAGCCGTCGGACTGGGTGAACTCGCTGAAGATCCTTTCCAGGTCCCCCTGGTCGATGCCGACGCCGGTATCGGAAACGGCGAACTGCAGCATGCTTTCCCCCGCCACCTCCTGCCGGCTCACCTCGAACGCCACCTCCCCTTCCGGCGTGAACTTCACCGCGTTGCTAAGGAGCATGGTGATCACCTTGTGCAGCATCCCCTGATCCGCGATGATCGCATCGGGGAGGCAAGGTTCTATGGCGGCCCTGAACTCGAGCCCCTTGGCGCTGGAGACCGTTTGGGCCTCCATGGTGACCGTGTCAAGGAAGGCCTTGAGCGAGAAGGGGTGGTTCTCCGGGGCCATCCCCTCCCCCTCCAGCCTGCTCGTCTCGATCAGGTCCTCGACGATCCCCAGAAGCCTCAGGGCCGACTTCTGCACCATGGTGAGGTATTTCCGCTTGTTGTCGTCCTCCTCGGTGTTGAGCACCAGGTCGGTCATGCCGATGATCGGGGTGAGCGGCGTCCTCAGTTCGTGGCTCACGCTGCGGAGAAACTCCTTCTTGGCCCGGTCCGCGGCACTGGCCAGCGTTTCCAGGAGGTCGCGGTAGCGCTTGAGTTCCAGGTGGTTCTTCACGCGGGCCTTGACGATATGCGGGCTGATCGGCTTGGTGAGGTAGTCGATGGCGCCGAGTTCCAGTCCCTTGATCTCCTCCTCCTCGCCGATCATCGCGGTCACGAAGATGATGGGGATGTCGCGGGTGCCGGGATCGTCCTTCAATATCCCGCAGAGCTGGTAGCCGTCCATGCCGGGCATCATGATGTCCAGCAGGATCAGGTCGGGCTTGTCGGCCCGTATCAGTTCCAGCGCGTCCGCGCCGCTCGTGGCGAAAAAGAGTTCGTAGTCGTCGCCCAGGCTCTCGCTCAGGATCTCGATGTTGGCGGGGGTGTCGTCGACTATCATCACCGTCTGGCGTTTCATAGGCATTCCCTCTCGGAGGACGACTCAAGTTTGTCTGCCGGGAAGATCGCCAGCAGTTGCCGAGCCTTTCTGAAATCAAGCTTCTCCATGCACACTTCCAGCGCCCCGATCTCGGAGGCGAAAACCCCGGGCGGAATTTCCTTGCAGAACTTCAGGAACTGCCGTTTGGCGTCGAGGCTGTTCCTGGCCAGCAGGCGCTCCAGCTTGGTCTTCTCGGCAGCGAGCCTCAAAGGGGCAAAGGGGGCGGGAGCCGCGGTTTTCCTGCCGGCCGCCTCGGCAACGCCCTTTTCCGGCCACCTCGGCGTCCCCTCGGGCAACGGCTCGCCGACACGCGACAGCGCCCGCACCATGCCGTCGAGCACCAGGGAAGGGCGCACCGGCGTGACGAACACCGCGCTCAGCCCCCACTCGTCCGCCTGCTGCTGCACCTTTTCCATCTTGTCCGGCCTCACCGTGGCGAGGATCGGGAGCTGCCAGCCGTAGCGGCTCCAGACGCTGCGGCAGAGCTTTTCCATGCCCGCCTCGCCGGCTGTGGCGCCGTTCACCAGGACCAGGTCGAACGGGGGGCTCCCTGCGCGCGACTCGTCCTTCAGCGCGGCAAGGGCCGCCGGCACGGTGGCGACGAACTCCTGGACCATCGGCATCCCTTGCAGGATTTCCTGCAGCGCGGTCCGCGAGACGGGATCGCGGTCGACCACCAAGAGCTTCACGCTGCGCAGTTCCTGCTCCTGTTCCAGCGCCTCCCCGAGCGCCTTGGCGGCGCAGGGAAGAGAGAAGTCGACCGTGAAGGAGAAGCTGCTCCCGGAGCCGGCGATGCTCTCCACCTGCAGCGCCCCCCCCATCAGTTCGACCAGCTGCCGGCTGATGGAGAGGCCGAGGCCGGTCCCGCCGTACCTGCGGGTCGTGGAACTGTCCGCCTGGGTGAAGGGGGTGAAGATCTTCTCCATCTGCTCCGGCGCGATCCCGATACCGGTGTCCTGGACGCAGAAGTTGACGCGGACGTCCCCCCCGTCGCGCTGGACCGGCTTGACGGCGACCACCACCTCCCCCTTCTCGGTGAACTTCACCGCGTTGCCGATCAGGTTGTTCAGCACCTGGGTCAGGCGGAGCGGGTCGCCCACGAGCTTCTTCGGGAGTTCCGGCGCGAGCCGGACCTTGAAGTCGATCCCCTTTTCGTGGGCCTTCAGGTGGTGCATGTCGGAGATGTTCCCCAGCACCTCGTGCAGGCTCAACTCCGTCTTCTCCAGCTCCACCTTCCCCGCCTCGATCTTGGAGAAGTCGAGGATATCGTTGATGATGTCCAGAAGCGTCCTGCTGGAGGAGCAGATCTTATCCAGGTAGCCGCGCTGCTTGGTGTTGAGTTCCGTCTTCAGGGCGAGGCGGCTAAGTCCCATGACCGCGTTCATCGGGGTCCGGATCTCGTGCCCCATGTTGGCCAGGAACTGGCTCTTGGCCTGGCTCGCCGCCTGCACCATGTCGCGTTCCCGGCGCAACTCCTGCGCCTCGCGCTTGGCCGTGACGTCCTCGATGACGCCGGCCAGGTACTTGGGCTCCCCCTTCGGCCCGCAGACCAGCGACTTGGTGATGTTCACCCAGACCACCGAGCCGTCCTTGCAGAGCTGGCGCATCTCGGTGCTGTAGTTGTCGATCTCGCGCCTCAAGAGCCGCGCCGCGTTCTCCTTTTCGGTCGCCCGGTCCTCGGGGTGTATGGTCTCTTCCAGGGTCGAGCCTAGGAGTTCGTCCTGGGTGTAGCCGAGGATATCGCAAAAGCGCCTGTTGATGCGGATCAGGATGCCGCTCAGGGCGAGATGGCAGATGCCGACCGCAGCCTGCTCGAAGGTGTTCCTGAAGCGCTCCTCGCTCTCCTTCAGCTGTTCCTCGGCCAGTTTGCGGAAGGTGATGTCGGTCAAGACCCCGAGCAGGCCGTAGACCTTCCCCTTGTCGTCCTTGAGCGGGATGAGCGCCTTGCTGACCCAGGCCCCGTCCCGCTCGCGCTGTTCGTCGCGCTCCTCCGGGGTCCCCGCCGCCATGACCCGCTCGTCGTTCTCCTGGCGCTTCTGGGCCAGCGGCGCGGCGAAGAGGTCGTAGTCGGTCTTGCCGAAGACGTCCCCGGGCTCCAGGCCGATCTCGCGGGCGAAACTGGAGTTGCAGGAGAGGTAGACGGAGTTGCAGTCCTTGAGGTAGATACGCTGCGGCAGGTTCTCGATCAGCCCGCGGTAGCGCTTCTCGAAGAAGAGGGCGCTCTCCGCTTCCTTGCGCTCGGTGACGTCGTGCACCACGCTCACCAACCGCAGAGGTATCCCCGATTCGTCCCGGAACACCTCGCCCACCTCGGAAACGAACCGCTCCACACCGTCCGGGCGTACCAGGGTGTACTCGACCGCGTAGGAATCCTCCCCGGTGAGCGCCTGCTCGACGGCGGCGGCTACGGTTTCCCTCCCCTCTTCCGGCAGGAGCGCCAGGAACTCGTGGTAGGTGGCCGGGGCCTCGGCGAAGGGGATGGCGAGGATGCGGCAAAGTTCTTCGGAACAGTCGAGCCTGCCGCTTCCGACATCCCAGTCCCAGCTCCCGATATGGGCGATGCGCTGGGATATCCGGAGCCTTTCCTCGCTCCGCCTGACCGCGTCGTCGGAGCGCCGGCGCCACTTGAAGCGGAGCCACTCGGCGCCGATGAGGAAGAGGGGAACGAGGACCGCCACGCTCCACTCCTGCAGCCGGACGACCGCGATGCAGATCACCAGCAGGAGGCAGGCGAGCAGGCTCCAGGCTGTTTTCCGTCCGTTTTCAAGAGGTGCTGGTGCTCCCTTAGTGCGCATGGACCGAACCTTACGTGGGATGGGTGCTGCAACCGCCGGGGCCCAGGGTCCCCGGTAATGATGCTGCGATTACTCTTTATCGGCGGCTGGACCGAAAACATTAGAAAAGCGGCACCACGGCTCAGGGCCGGGCCGTCCTCGCCTCCATGAAGGAGACGAACAGGTCCTCCAGGGAGGGTGTTATCGGCTCCATGGCGAGCTGAAGGTCGGAAACAGCCTGACGGATGACCGGCATGGCCAGTTCCGCGTTCTCCACCGCCAGGTGCAACCCCGCCCCGAACAGGGCCGCGCTCTTCACCCCCGAAAGCTTCTCGACCCGCTGCAACAGCTCGAACGGCCTGTCGCACCGTATCTCCAGGATCTCTCCGGGAAACTCCTTCTTCAGTTCGGACGGGGTCCCGAGGGCGATCAGCTCGCCGCCGAAGATGAAGCCGAGGCGGTCGCAGCACTCCGCCTCCTCCATGTAATGGGTGGTGACGAAGATGGTGACGCCGTCGCCCGCCAGCCGGTAGATCAGTTCCCAGAAGCTGCGCCGGCTGATGGGGTCGACCCCGGAGGTAGGTTCGTCGAGGAAGACGATGGGGGGTTCGTGCAGGATGGCGCAGCCGAGAGCCAGCCGCTGTTTCCAGCCGCCGGAGAGGGCGGAGGTCCGGACCTGCCGCTGTTCGGAGAGCCCGGCCATCTCGATCACCCACTCCTTGCGCTCCCTCCTCTTGTCCTGCGGGATGCGGTAGATGCCGCTGTAAAAGTTGATGTTCTCCTCTACGGTCAGGTCCTCGTACAGGGAGAACTTCTGGCTCATGTAGCCGATCTGGTTCTTGATCTTTTCCGATTGGGTGGCGATGTCGTACCCCGCCACCGTCCCCTTCCCCGAAGTGGGGGGGAGGATGCCGCAGAGCATCCTGATGGTGGTGGACTTCCCTGCGCCGTTGGGTCCCAGGAAACCGAAGATCTCGCCGCGGGCGACGTCGAGCGTGACCCGGTCCACGGCGGTGAAGTCGCCGAAACGCCGGGTAAGCTCGCGCAGGCTCACTTGGGGGGTGGGGGCGGAGTTGGGCGGAGCTGTCGGAGTCGGACTTGTCGGACTTGTCGGACTTGTCCGACCGGTCTGACGTCCGACGTCCGACGACCGCAAAAGCGAAACGAAAAGATCCTCCAGCGACGGCTCCACCAGCCTCACGCGGGAGAGTTCCACCCCCGCCTCCTTCAGGCTTGCCGTCGCCTGCTCCCTGGCCCGCTCCGGCTGCGGCGCGTACAGGTGCAGCTTCTCTCCGAAAAGGGCCACGGACCCCGACGGAAAGACGCCGGAGAGAAGCCGCACCGCGCGACGCGGCTCGGGCGTGGTCAGCTCCAGCACCCCACCCGTCATCAGCCCCTTGAGGGCGCGCGGCGTGTCGCAGGCAAGAAGCCTCCCCCGGTGCATGAGCCCCACCCTGCCGCAGCGCTCCGCCTCGTCCAGATAGGCGGTGGCGACCAGGATGGTGACCCCCTCGGCAAGGAGCCCGTACAGGATGCGCCAGAAGTCGCGGCGCGAGACCGGGTCCACCCCGTTGGTCGGCTCGTCCAGGAAAAGGACCCGCGGCTTGTGCACCAGCGCGCAGGCGAGGCCGAGCTTCTGCTTCATCCCGCCGGAGAGCTTCCCGGCCCACCTGTCCCTGAAGGGAGTGAGATTGCTGAAGGAAAGGAGTTCTTCGATCCTCGCGTCGCGCCCGCGGCGCGGGATCATCTGGATGTCGGCGTAAAAGAGGAGGTTCTCCAGTACGGTGAGGTCGGGGTAAAGGCCGAAGCGCTGGCTCATGTACCCGATCTCGCCCCGCACCGCCTTGGCGTTTCCGGTCATGCTGGTCCCGAGCACCTGCGCCTCGCCTCCGCTCGGCTCCATGATGCCGGCCAGCATCCTGAGCGTGGTTGTCTTCCCCGCGCCGTCGGAACCGACCAGGCCGAAGAGCTCGCCGGCAGGGATGCCGAGGGTGAGCCCCTCCACGGCGGTGACCTCCCCGAAGCTCTTCTTGAGCCCCTCCGCCCTGATGACCTCGGTCGCGTCGCTCACTTAGGCGTCACCTCCGTCAAGGGCGCGCCTGCTGCGAGGGGAACAGCTCGATATCGGCGTCCGCCGGCATCCCCGGTTTCAAATCCATTCCGGGGTTCGCCACGGCGATCTTGATCCGGTACACGAGCTTCACCCGCTCCTTCTCGGTCTGCACGCTCTTGGGCGTGAACTCGGCCTCGGAGGAGATGAAGCTGACCCTCCCCTCGAACACCTTCCCGGGATGGCCGTCGGTGGTCACCCGCGCCCTCTGCCCGAGCTTAACCCGCCCCAGCTCCTTCTCCGGGATGTACCCCTTGAGCCAGCAATCCCCCAGGTCCCCGATGGTGACCACCGGGGTCCCCGCCGCCACCTGTTCGCCCGGTTCCACGGACTTGGTGAGCACGACGCCGGAAATCGGCGCCAGAAGCGTCGCATACCCCAGCCGCTCCCTGGCGCTGGAGACCCGCGCCCGCGCGCCCTCCAGGGCCGCCCTTGCGGCCGCGATCCGCTCCGCCCTCGGCCCCTTGCGTAGCAGCTGCAGGGCCTCCCTCCGCTCGCGCACCGCGGCGCGCGACTGCTCGTTGGCGGCCCGCGCCGCGTCGAAGTCACGCTTTGGTATCACTTCCTTCGCGTAAAGCGCCGCGCTCCGCTCGTAGTCCGCCGCCACCCTGGCCGCCTCGGCCTCCGCGCGCGCCAGGAGCGCCTCCCCCTGCGCCACCTCCTCGCGGCGCGATCCCGCCTGAAGCTCTGCCAGGTTCGCCGCCGCGGCATCCGCTTCAGCCTGCGCCACCTTGAGCGCGTCGGCAAGCTCCGTATCCTCCAGCCGGGCCACCACGTCCCCGCGCCGGACCAGGACACCCTCGTCGGCCTTGCGCTCCAGCACCCTCCCGGGAACCTTGAAGCTCGCCTGCACCTCGGTCAGCTCGATATTCCCCGAGATGCGCAAGCTTTGTGCATTCCCGTCCTCGGGCCTGTGGCGGAGAAAAACAATTACAGCCGCGACAAACACCAGCAGGAGCGCGGCAACTAACCCTTTTTTCACGAGCACCTCCAAATGACCCTAGACTTATAGCACCAGTTCATCTTTTTTGGAACGCTCTATGCTCTTCCATATATCGTTCAGCCGCAAAGCGGCCGTCCAAATCGCCGTAAGGGGGTGAAATTCATGGGTAAAGCGATCCTGTACATTCGCGACGAGAAGCTGTTGGATAGCCTAAAAAACAGGCTCAGGGATCGGGGATTTGCTGAAATAATAGCGTCCGGGACGCCAGGCGAACTCTACGAGGCCGCACTGGCCAGCCATCCCGAGGCAGCGGTTATCGAGTATCGCGCCAACGACCTGGAGATAAGCCAGACGGTGAAAAAGCTCTGGGACAAGGCAGGACTGCCGATCATCATGATCGCCGAGAGTTCGGACCTCGAGTCGGTGCAGACCTGGGGCGAGTCGATCGTCTCCACCATCCTGGCCAAGCCGGTCCGCGAGGAGGAGCTGATGGCGGCGCTGGTCCTTTCCATAGCCGCGGCCCGCAGGGTGGACCGGCTCAAGGAGGAGGTATCGACGCTCAAGGAGAGCATCGAAAGCAGGAAGGTGATCGAGAAGGCGAAGGGGCGGCTCATGGAGCGCGACAAGCTCTCCGAGGCGGAGGCGTTCCGCAGGATGCAGAGGCTCGCCATGGACCGCAGGATCTCGATGCGCCAGCTCGCCGACGCCATCCTGCTCACCGACAGCATCGCGGGGTGAACAACGTCCCCCCTCCCCGCGGGCGGGGAAAAGAAACGGTTGACACAGGGGGAACCATTACCTATAGTTCATAAACGTAAAGGGGAGTAGCTATCGGTTTCCCACGGCAACCGACCCGGTGTTCGTCAAGACGGCCGCAAGGCCCGGACACGGGGCAATGACATCACGTCAACGCAAGCAAGACCTTTATCCAGTGGCGCCACGCGCCTGGGTAAAGGTCTTTTTGTTTGATCTGGCGATTCTTCTCACCTGGAGGTACGTCATGAACGGATTGAAGACAGCGGTTCTGCTCACCTCGCTCACGCTGATCATGGTGGCCATGGGAAGCGCCATCGGGGGGCGCGGAGGGATGTTCGTGGCCTTCTTCATGGCCTGCGCCATGAACCTCTTCTCCTACTGGTTCTCGGACAAGATCGTGCTCCGCATGTACGGCGCCAAGGAGATCACGGAGATGGAGAACCCCGCCTTCTACGGCATGATCAGAAGGCTCGCCGTGCAGGGGGGGCTCCCGATGCCCAAGGTGTACATCATCCCCTCGGAGAGCCCCAACGCCTTCGCCACCGGGAGAAACCCCGACCATGCAGCGGTCGCCGCGACGGAAGGGATCCTGCGGATCCTGACGCCCGAGGAGCTGGAGGGGGTCATGGCGCACGAGCTTTCCCACGTCGCCAACCGCGACATCCTGATCTCCACCATCGCCGCGACCATCGCCGGGGCCATCGCCATGCTGGCCAACATGATCCAGTGGGCGGCGATCTTCGGCGGAGGGAGGCACGACGACGAGGAAGGGGGGGGCTGGGGCGGCCTGGCTCTCGCGATCATCGCCCCGATCGCCGCCATGCTGATCCAGCTCGCCGTCTCCAGGTCGCGCGAGTACCAGGCCGACGAGAGCGGCGCGAAACTCTGCGGCCATCCACGCTCGCTCGCCAACGCGCTCAGGAAGCTCGACGCCGGGTCCCGGATGCTCCCGATGCAGGAGGCGCGGCCTGCGACGGCCCACATGTTCATTGTTAATCCGCTTACGGCGGCTGGACTCATGAAGCTCTTCTCGACCCACCCTCCCATGGAGGAGAGGATAGCGAGACTCGAGCAGATGCAGACGGGTCGTTAAAAGGAGGCTTTCTTGTCGACAAGAGAAATGATGTGGCTCGCTTTCGGGAGCATCATCGCGGTGATGTTCGTCCTGGACCTTTTCGTGTTCAACCGGAAGAGCCACGAGATCAAGTTCCGGGAGGCGCTCTCCTGGACCATCGTCTGGGTCAGCCTCGCCATGGCGTTCAACGCCGGGGTCTGGTATTTCATGGGGCCGGCGAAGGCGCTGGAATTCTTCACCGGTTACCTGATCGAGGAGTCGCTCTCCGTCGACAACCTCTTCGTGTTCATCATGATCTTCTCCTATTTCCGCGTCTCCCGGGCGCAGCAGCCGAAGATCCTGAAGTGGGGGATCATAGGCGCCCTGGTGATGAGAGGGATCTTCATCCTGGTCGGCATCGAGCTGATAGAGCGCTTCCACTGGATGGTCTACATCTTCGGGGCGATACTGGTCTACACGGGGATCAAGATGGCCTTTGGCGGGGACGACAAGGTGGAACCGGAGAAGAACCCGCTGGTGCGGCTGGTGCGGCGTTTCGTGCCGATCACCAAGAGGGCGAGGGGTGACAAGTTCTTCATCAGGAGAAACGGTATCCTGGCCGCGACCCCGCTCTTCCTGACGCTGATCGTGGTCGAGTCGAGCGACGTCATCTTCGCCGTCGACTCCATTCCGGCGGTCCTCGCCGTGACCCACGACCCGTTCATCGTGTACAGCTCCAACGTCTTCGCCATCATGGGGCTCCGGTCGCTGTACTACCTGCTGGCCCACGTGATGGAGATGTTCGCCTACCTGAAGCTGGGTGTTTCCTTCATACTCGCCTTCGTGGGGGCCAAGATGCTCCTGGTTGACGTCGTCGAGATACCCCTGCAGTTGTCGCTCGGGGTGATCATCGGCACCCTCGCCGTCTCCATCCTCACCTCGGTGCTGCTGGCGAAGAAGCCGCATAAAACAGGGACTGGGGACTAGGGGCTAGGGACTGGTAAAACAGGGGCTAGTCCCCAGTCCCTGCCTTTACTATCCTGACCTGGCTGATCGTCGTGGGGGTAACTTCCTCGCAGATCAGGGTGTACTCCCCCAACTCCAACTTCTCGCCCTGTTCGGGGAACCTTCCGATCCGGTCCAGTATCAGGCCGGCGAGGGTGTCGTAGGGAAGATCCTCCCCGAGATCCATCTCTAGCAGGTCCTCCAGGTCGGAGATGGAGATCAGCGCATCGACCAGGAAAGTCCCGTCCGCCAGCACCTGCACCGTTCTCGGCTCCCCGACGTCGTGCTCGTCCTCGATTTCACCCACCAGTTCCTCCAGCAGGTCCTCCGTCGTCACGATGCCGCTGATGCTGCCGTACTCGTCCACGACGAACGCCATGTGGACCCTCGTTTTCTGCATTTCCTTCAACAGCTCGCTCACCTTTTTCCCCTCGGGAACGAAGACGGGGGGACGGACGATGGAACGGATGTCGAACTCCGGCTCGCGCACCATCCTCCCCAGGAGGTCCTTGCCGTGGATGAAGCCGACCGTCTCCTCGATGCTCCCGAGATAGACCGGGTAGCGGGAGTACATGTTGTCCAGCACCCCGTTCAGGATCTCCTCGTTGGAGAGGTTCAGGTCGAAGGCGACGATCCTGGTACGCGGGACCATGACCTCGCGCACCGCGGTGTGGGTGAAATCGAAGAGGTTGTCGATGAAGGTGTGCTCGGTCTCGCTGAAGATGCCGCTCTCGTGCCCCTCCGCGACGATATGCTGCACCTCCTCGCGGGTCATGAACGCCTGTCCCTCCCCCTTCAGACCGAACAGCGCCAGTACCGCCTTGCTGGACAAACTGAGGAAGGTGACGAGTACCTTCGCCACCCGCGCCAGCACGGTGATGGTCTTGGCGATCCGCAGGGCGACCGGATCGGCGTACTGCAGGCCGATGGTCTTGGGGACCAACTCCCCCAGGATCAGCTGGAGATAGGAGATGGCGCTGACGACGATACCGATGGCGAGGGGCTCGGCGGCGTTGCGTACCATGGCGAAATGGGAGGCCTGCAGGACCGGGCGGATGTTGTCCACCGCTATCACGCCGCCGACGGCGGAAGCGGTCGAGCCGACCACCGTGACGCCTATCTGCACGATGGCCAGCAGACGGTGCGGATCCCTCTGCAGTGTTTCAACCAGTGCCGCCCGCTGGTCGCCAAGGGAGACCAGCTGGGTAACTCTGCTCTTTCTGATGGAGATGATTGCGAACTCGGCGCAGGAGAAAAATCCGTTCAGCAGTATGAGGACGGCGATGACAAGCAGTTCTACCAAGACGGTGTCCAATTACCCTCCGTTTTTATTCATGGGCGCCGCGCGACCGGGCGAACTGCCGGCCGTGCCTTTGTCGCGCCCAAATCTCAACGACTGCTCATTGTTCACCACTAAACCGGCTCTTGTCAACATTTTGTAGCAGTTACGGGCCGGTGAACGGAAAAATCACTTCCCTATCTTGAAAGAGAGAAGGAAACGCTCGTCGCCGCAGACAAAGGGCATCACGAGGGACTCGGCGGCCGACACGCTCTCGAGGGCGTAGTCGTTGCCGTAGATGACGGTCGGGATGGAGAGGTTGATGTCCCCCCCCTTGGGTGAGAAGATATGTTTCACGTCGCCGCCGACCATGTTGGCAATCTCCCCCATGGCGTCGTTGACGTCGTCGTCCACCTCGGTCACGTCCATGCCCAGCATGCTGGAGGTGACCTGCAGCGCAAGCTTCTTGGGGCAGTGGATGGCGAGTATGCCGCAGTGGCTGCCGGCAAGGCCGACCATGCTGGTGACCGTCTCGTGGAAATTCTGCACCGGCTTCTCCAGAGGCGTTTCGTCAACCACGTCCAGCATCACCATGGTCGAGAAAACCCCCTTGGTGATCTCGGCGATGGTCGCCCGGACCGATTCCTCAGTTACATTCGCCTCGCTCAGCACCGCCGCATCAAGACCCATGTCCACCCCTCCCCTACCCTAATGAATTGCTACGATAGTGTACCCCATCGTTAACGAAAAAAAAGCAACCGTTCCTGAACCGCACCTTCAGCTCACCTGGTAGAGTCCCTTGGCGAGATCGAGGCAGAAGTCGTTGATGCGGGAGAACTCGCGTTCCAACACCTCTTCCACCTCTGCGGCAACCTGCGCCGCCTCGTGCCCCGGCTCCATCAGGAGCTGCGCGTTGGCCATGTGAGGCTTGTCCACCGGGTCGCCGATCCGGCTGAGCAGCAGGACGTAGCTCCCCTGGACGCCGTCGACGGAGTCGCAGATCTCGCGGGCCAGCCTGTGCGCCAGGACGTTGTAGATCTTGCCGACGTGACTCATCGGGTTCTTCCCCGCTGCGGCCTCGGTCCCGATCGGGCGGGCGATGGGGATCAGGCCGTTCACCCGGTTCCCCCTTCCGACCTGCCCCGAATCGGCGTCCTCGGCGGAGGTGCCGAGCAGTGAGAGGTACACCCCTCCCAGCCCGCGTCCCGGCTGGTCCAGCGTGTTCAGCTGCAGGGAGACCCGGCGAAAGGGAGCACCCCCCTGCGCCAGGAAACTTGTCAGTTCCGCGCGGATCGCCTCCTTCCGGTCGAAGTATTGCCTCTCGGAGGAGATCGCGTTGCACAGAAGGGGCATCGCCACGGTCAGGTCGAGTTCGTCCCGGCAGCGGAGCCCCATCACCTTGACGTCCTCCCCCGTGTCCGGGAAAAGGTTCTTGAACCGCTCGCCGTTCAGTTCCCTCTCGAGGGCAAGGACGGCCTGTTCGGTGGGGCTCAGCGGGTAATAGCCTACGGCGGCGGAGGTGTCGTTGGCTCCCCTCACCTCGCCCGGCCGCCGGAAGATGTCGGTCAACTCCTCCGAGCCCGGGGCAAGCTTGAAGCGGTATGTCATGTGCCGGTCCGGGTCGACGTTTCGCAGGTGCGTCCTCACCCACCCCTTCGCCGCGTCCCGGGCTATCTCCTCGACCGGGATCTCCTTTCCGGCGAGGCCGAAGGTGGCCCGGTCGCCGATGGTGAGTTCCATCGGCTCGATCACCTCACCGCCGCCAAACCCTTTCCTTACCCGGCCGGCTGCCAGCAACCCCTTGTCTATGTTGTGGTGCAGTATGGTGCCGAACTGCTCCAGGTAGGCCTTGGAGAGGGCAACCGATATGGCGTCCATGACGCTGTCGCAGATCTGGTCCGGATGCCCGGTCCCCTTGCGCTCCACCATCTCGACGCACTGCTTTGTTACATTCATCCCCTGGTACTGCTCGACGAGAAACATGACGGTTCCTTTACGCGGGCCCAGCTTGGTCAGGAAAAAGGGGTGCCGTCCTTTTCCCCGGGGGCCGAACATTGCAAGATTGTAGCCGAAAAAGGTGGTGGTGCAACGGCGGCTGGCGGCTGGGGGCTGGGGGCTGGGGGCTGGGGGCTGGGGGCTGGGGGCTGGGGGCTGGGGGCTGGGGGCTGGGGGAACGGAATCAGTAATGGCGCCTGACTACGAAGCCCCCCCTGGAGAGCTTGTTCTGGAGCCAGAGACCTAGCCACATCTTGATGACCCTGCGGGTCGCGGGGATGAGGAAGAAGATGCCGAGGAAATCGGTGAAGAAGCCGGGGGTGGTCAAAAGGACGCCGCCGATGAAGATCAGCGCTCCGTCCAGCATCTGCGCGGCGGGGAGCCTGCCGCGGGAGAGCTCGTCGCGGATCTGCGAGATGATCCTCCCCCCCTGGCTCCGCATCAGGCAGGCGCCGAGGAGGCTCATGAGGAGCAGGATGGCGACGGTGGCGACGCCGCCGATGATCGAGCCGACCTTGATGAGCAGGTAGATCTCGACCACCGGGACGATGAGGAATATCAGGAACAGTTTGAAGAACATGGAGTCGAGCCTATTTCTTCATGTCGATGCCGTAGCTCTTGATCTTGCGGTGCAGGTTGCTCCGCTCCAGTTCGATGGCGTCGGCGGTCCGGGAGACGTTCCAGTCGTTCTCCTCGAGCTTCTGGATGATGAACTCCCTCTCGAACTCCTCCCGCGCCTCGCGCAGGCTGGAGAGTTCCAGCACGCTGTCGAGCTTGCCGCCGCCGGACTCCCGGCCGCTCGTCTCCGCGCCGAAGTAGTCGGGGAGATGGTTCATGCTCACGGTGCCGCCCGGGGTCATGATCACCAGCCGCTCCAGGATGTTCTTCAGTTCCCTCACGTTACCCGGCCAGTCGTAGCGCTTGAGCGCCTCCATCGCCTCGGGGACGATCCGCTTAGGCTCTCTCCCCTCGCGCCTGCAGAACGCCTCGAGGAAATGGTCGGCGAGGAGCTGGATGTCATCGCGGCGCTCCCTAAGCGGCTGGACCTTGAAGGGTACCACGTTCAGGCGGTAGTAAAGGTCCTCGCGGAAGTTGCCGTTCTTGATCTCCTCCTCGAGGAGCTTGTTGGTCGCGGCGACGATCCGGACGTCGACCTCCAGCGTCCTGGTCCCCCCCACCCTCTCGAATTTCTTCTCCTGCAGGATGCGGAGCACCTTGGCCTGGGTCTTCAGCGACATGTCGCCGATCTCGTCCAGGAACAGGGTCCCCCCGTCGGCCAGGTCGAACTTCCCCTTTTTCTGCGCCACGGCGCCGGTGAAGGCGCCCCGCTCATGCCCGAAGAGTTCGCTCTCTATCAGCTCCTCGGGAATGGCGGCGCAGTTGATCTCGATGAACGGCTTGTCCCGGCGCAGGCTGTGGTAATGGACCGAACGGGCGACCAGTTCCTTCCCGGTGCCGTTCTCGCCGGTGATAAGGACCGACGCGTTGGTGGGGGCGACCAGCCGGATCTGCTCGCCGAGCTGAACCATGGCGGCGGAGTTGCCGATCATCTCGTGCCCCTGCAGCACCTGCCCGCGCAGCGTGTCGTTCTCCTCCTTGAGCCGGTTCATGGCCAGGGCGTTTTCCACCGTGACCACCACCTTCTCCAGCGAGAGAGGCTTCTCGATGAAGTCGTAGGCGCCCAGCTTGGTCGACTTGACGGCGGTCTCTATGGTGCCGTGACCGCTCATCATGATGACGTTCAAGGACGGGTGCAGCTCCTTCAGGCGCTGCAGCGTCTCGATACCGTCCATCCTCGGCATCCAGATGTCCAGCAGCACCAGTCCCGGGAGTTCCTTCATGCACATGGCGAGCGCCTCGGCGCCGTCGGCGGCGCAGACGGTCCGGTATCCCTCGTCCTCGAGGATGCCGGCCAGCGAGGAGCGGATCCCCTCTTCGTCGTCTACTATCAGAATGGTCTCGGTCATTAGGTTACCTGATTTGTCCTTTTGATGGGGGTTGGCCCGGAGATCACCCGGCAAGCCCTACCTCGCGAGCCAGTTCCTGCCAGGCGGGGAGGCTTCGCTCGATCATTGCCTTGTCGACGCAGTAGGCGATCCTGAAGAAGCCGGGAGCGCCGAAGCCGGCCCCGGGGACCAGCAGGATGCGGTGCTTCTGCGCCATCTTGACGAACTCGATGTCGTCGGCAAGCGGCGACTTCGGGAACAGGTAGAAGGCGCCGTCCGGCTTGACCATCTCGAACCCGAGCCCGGTGAGCGCGTCGTAGAGGATGTCGCGCTTTTGCTGGTAGGCGTTGATGTCGACGGAGACGTGCTGCAGCCCGGCGACCAGGCGCTGCATGAGCGCAGGGGCGTTCACGAAGCCGAGCACCCGGTTCGAGAAGACCGCTCCTTCCATGAACCGGTCGACGTCGTTCATCCTCGGGCTGGCGGCGAGGTAGCCGATCCGCTCGCCGGGAAGGGCCAGGTCCTTGCTGTGCGAGGTGACGATGACGGAGTTGCTGACGTAGCGGAAGATGTTGGGGACTTTCTTGCCGTCGTAGGAAATCCGCGCGTACGGCTCGTCGGAGATGACGCAGATCTGCGTGCCCAGCTCCTTCTCCTTGGCGGCCACCACCTCTCCGAGACCGGCCAACGTCTCGGCCGGGTAGATGACGCCGGTGGGGTTGTTGGGGGAGCAGATGATGATGGCGCGGGTCTTGACCGTGATGGCGTCGCCGATGGCGGGAAGGTCGAGCTGGAAGGTCTCCCGGTCGGTCCAGACCTCCACGGGGACGCCGCCGTGGTTGTCGATGTAGAAGCGGTACTCGACGAAGAACGGGGTGAGGATGATCACCTCGTCCCCCGGGTTCAGTATGGTCTTCAGCACCACGTTCAGCGCGCCGCCGGCGCCGCAGGTCATCACCACCTGGGTTCCCTGCACCGGGAGGTCGGAGGCGGCGGAGAGCATGCGCGCCACGGCGTTTCTCGTCTCCAGGTACCCCGCGTTGTTCATGTAGCGGTGCATCCCCGGGATCGGCGCCTGCGCCAGTTTCAGGAACTCGTCGTTAAATGCCTTGGGGGGTTCCACATCCGGGTTCCCCAGGGTGAAATCGTACACCTTGTCGGCGCCGAACTCCTTCCTGAGCTTCTCGCCCTCTTCGAACATCTTCCTGATCCATGACGATTTCTCTATGTATCCGGCTATCTTATCCGCAACGGGCATGAATCCCCCTCCTTGTTTTGGTGTCCCGTTTTATTAGCACATTACACCGGGCGGGGCAAGGCGTATTCCCCCCGAGGGGGAGCCAGCCAGAAGGAGGGGAAAAACCTGAGAAGCGAGAAGCTGTTACGCGGAGGACGCGGGGAAACCCCTCGGCGAGGGCTAATAAAGAAGGGGCGAGTCATCCGACCCGCCCCCTTTCCCTTATTACGGCCTCTTCTTCCCTACTTGCCGCAGCACTTCTTGTACTTGATACCGCTGCCGCAGCTGCAGGGATCGTTACGGCCGATCTTGGGAGCGGTCCTCACTATCGGCTGCTGTACCACGGCCTTGCCGTCGGTAAAGAACCAGCCGGCGCTCTCCTTCTTGAAGAGGGCGCGCTCGTGGTGCACCTTCTCCTCTCCCTTTTCCTTCCAGCGGGCGATGAACTCCACCTCGCCGGTCGTGTCGTCCTTGCCGCCGTTCCTGGTCGAGACGATCTCCAGTCCCTGCCACTCGGCGGTCTCCGCCCACTCCTTGGTCCCTTCGTGATCGTACCCCTGACGGTGCTTGGGGTGGGTGGTCTCGAATATGTAGTCGGTCTCGACATTGACATATGCCGAGTAGCGCGAACGCATCAGCGCCTCTGCCGTCTCCGCGGGACGCTCTCCCTTGATGATCGGCCGACAGCATTCAGCGTAGCCAAGACCGGTTCCACATGCACACTGCTCCATCTTGTTGCTCCTCCTGTCTCTGTTTGTCCTTGGTTCCTGCCTGTCGGGCTTCGTAGTCGGTCTGTCAGGCTTCGTAGTCGGCAGTCATCACTGCGGAACTCACGCTCCTCATGTACGCCGCGACTTCGTTTGCATGATAGGGATGCACCTGGTAGGCCTGCAGATCCTCAAGCGAGTCGAACTTGGTGAAAAGTCCGATGCTGGCGGACCTTTCGGAATGGATCAGGTCGACGCCGACTTCCAGATGGCGCAGCACCTCGATCTTCCCCTCCATGCTCAGCAGTTTCTCCTTCGCTTTCTGGACATTCTCAGGAGTCGCCTCCTTCAGCCTGAACAATACTATGTGCGTGATCATCGTTATCTCCCATCGAGTTGTGGTTGGTGCATCGGATACCATGTAATACATCGGCGCCAGCCTCCCTGTCAACGCCGGCCGAGTTTTTAATACAAAAATCCGTAAAAAAATGTTGCACGCTCATGGCATTGCTGCTATAAGGGACCAATCGGACCGCAATAGTCTTGTTTGGCATTTTTATGAAATGGGGGATGAAATGACTGGCATTTCGAAATTAATGAGTATACTTGTACTGGCCTCTTTAACCTTGGTCGCGCAGGTCCAGGCCGCGCAGAAGGTCGTCTTCGACACCGGGCACGGCGAGCGTTTCGTGGTCGGCGAGAAGGGGCCGTTGCAACTCTCCGGTCTGGCCGAGATTCTCCAGGGGCAGGGCATCCAGGTCGAGACGGTGGACCAGCCGTTTAGCGAGGCGAGCCTGGCAGGCGCCGACGCCCTGGTGATCAGCGGCGCATTTCAGCGCCTCCACCCGGCAGAGATAGATGCGGTGCTCCGCTTCGTGCAAAACGGCGGCAAGCTCGCCATCATGCTCCACATAGCCCCCCCGCTTGGCCCCCTGCTCGATCGGATGATGATCAGCTACACCAACGGGGTCATCCAGGAGCGGCAGAACGTCATCGACAATGACCCGCAGAGATTCAAGGTCAACCGCCTGGGGAGCCACCCAGTCCTCGCCGGCCTGCAGGAGTTCAGCCTGCACGGCGTCTGGGGGTTGATCAACAGGGACGAAAGCACCCGCATCATCGCTTCGAGCAGTCCGGAGGCGTGGATTGACATAGACCGCGACAAGATCCGGAAGAAAGAGGCAACGGCATCATTCGGGGTGGTGGTGGCGGGCGAACTCGGAAAGGGTGGATTCCTCGTCTTCGGTGACGACGCCATCTTCCAGAACAAGTTCCTGGACGAGAACAACGCGCAGTTGGCGACAAACCTGGCAAACTGGCTGAAGTAACCGGCAATCATCAACAGGAGGGAAACATGGCACAGGCATTGGAAATCTACAAGTGTGAGAGTTGCGGCAATATCGTTGAAGTATTCCATCCGGGCGCGGGCGAGCTGGTCTGCTGCGGCTCCGCGATGACCCTGCAGACGGAGAACACCGTGGACGCTTCGAAGGAGAAGCACGTACCGGTCATCGAGATCGGCAACGGCACCGTCACCGTCAAGGTCGGGAGCGTTGCGCACCCGATGGAGAGCGTCCACTACATCGAGTGGATCGAGCTGATCGCGGACGGCAAGATCTACAGGGCCCAGTTGCAGCCCGGTCAGGCGCCGGAGGCGACCTTCAACGTCACCGCTACCGACGTCAAGGCCCGCGAGTACTGCACTCTGCACGGGCAGTGGTCGGCGTAGGGAACGTTTTCGCAAAACCGGTCAAGAAGGGGGAAGGGCTTCGCGCCTTTCCCCCTTCTTTTTTGTCACGCCAAGCCGCAAAGTCGCAAAGAGAACCGGAAGAAAAACAGGGGATTAAATCCCGTTACGGCTACTACTATCGCAGCACCTTCAAGAACCGGGGATGTTCTTCCTTCATCGTCCGGAAGATGAGCGAGACCATATCGATGATGACTTCAGGGGAGAAGTTGTCGTGAAAGGGAACCACGACCTGGACCGTCAGCGCATCGCCCGTTTCCACAAACTTCACCATCGTGTATTCGGCGTTGAGGGTGTTGATCGTCTCCAGCATCGCCGGTTTTTTCTCCGGAGGAAATGCCAGGTACTTGAAGCAGATCAGGGTCACGTACCGGTCGCTGTCGTTGAAAAGCGCCATGAGTGAAACAGGGCCCACTTCTTCCAGGTTCTCGTTGACGACGTAGACAGTGTTGTCCTCATGGGTGTTTTTTCCAAGGGTGATGTCCTGCCTTTTCAGGAACTCCTCAAAGGCTGAAGCATTCTGTGCCATGTTTTCCTCCCGTAATTAAATTCAAATGCAATTGCTCCATAAAAAGAGAACGCCTCGGCGCTGAAATAAAGAGGGGAGAGGCCTTGACAAAGCTGTCCCCGCCCCCCAGACGGGGAGGGGGCTTGTGAGCGGAGACAGCCCTAAAAGCCGAACAGGCCCTTTATCTTGACTGCATTGTCGATAATGCTCGAAGCGGGGCTGTCACTCGGCTTCGCGGCCTGCCCCTGCCCGGCACTGCTTGCAGATTCCTTGCTGTACGCCTTCACTTCCTCGGGACAGTATTCCGCGAAATCCTCATAGTTGCTGCCGTTGACTTTCTTGCACATCGTCTTTGCCGTTGCGGACATGTCGATGTTACAGGTTTTCGCAATGGCGAGGTCGGAAGTGTCCTCGTACTTTGCCAGTTTTACAAAGGTGGCGGGGTCTTTTACCACGGCCTTGGCTATCGCCTTGCAGGCCAGTTTTTCCTTGCCGGTACAAGCGGCGCTTGGCCCGAAGAACCGGGGCGAGATCAGATCGACAGCTTTGAAGTTGGCAACTTCGCATTGCTCGGCGACGGCGGCGGTCATCTGTGACTTGGCCAATCCCATTATCTCGCCAAGGCTCTCCATTCCTTTGACAACAGGCGGTGCGGTTGTATCACACACAGCGCCGACCCGCTTGCCCTGGTAGGTCACCGTCATGGTGACCGCTTCCCCCTCGGAGCGGCCCACGATTTTCGTTTGTCCCTGGAAGCTGTTGGTACTGTAGGTCACTTCGCCTGCGCCGGTCGTCTCATTGTCGCCGCTGCCGCAACGCATCTTCCAGGTGGATTTTTTGCCGCTAGTTTTGATGTCGGTCATCTGGCAGTCTTCGTTCTGGCGCAGCAACTGCTGCGGGTCCTTGGTCCCCCCCGGGGGAAGACAGACCGTCATTACCGTCTCCGGAACAAAGCCCGCGCCTTGACCGTCAACCGTCCTGGTTGTGACGTCCCAGGTTTCGCCGGAAGCCCCGTAAACAGTCGCGGCGTAAAAAGATGTCACAACCAGCACCGGCACAATCCATAATCTGCTCATTTACCACCTCCGTAACCATCTGGTTTCTACACAAAGGTATCCGATCCCCCAGGTTCCCAAGCTCCAGCGTGGGAACCCGATGCGGCGGATTCACCACTGGGGGTGACACAGCCAGGCGCTGCAATGACAACAATGTTAACAAAAAAGAGTAAAATAGCATCCAGATGAAATTGCAGAGGCCTTGCTGCCAGTGCGAAAAATCGGCAATGACTGCAGTCAGTCAAGAAGGAGAGTACCATGGCTTGCTAAAAAGAGAACCATCAGGAGCATATTTGTGCTCTGACAGTCTCTAAACCCCGAATTACAACGACAGAAAGGGGGAAAGGCTTCTTGAGCCTTTCCCCCTCTTTTTTCCATGCCGAATAGCTTTTCTCCCCGCCCCTTCCCTCCCCTTGAAGGGGAGGGGGAGCCGGGATTTTCTTTTCGACTTTGCGTGAGCTGCCTGGCTCTTACCTGCCGCTGCGGCGGGCGGCGTGGTTGGTCGGGCGGTTGCCGCCCGGATGCTGATGCCGTTTCCCGGCAGCCCCCACTCCCTCGCGCCCGCCAGCCGGGGCGCCCGCGTTGCCCGCACCGCCCTGTTTACCGGAGATTACGGGCATGGGCACGCTCTTCCTGCCGCCTGCGGCGGCCCCAGGTTTAGCCGCCGCCGGTCTGGCTCCGGCCGGCTTTGCCGTGTTGTCCTTGCGGCGCTGCGGTTCGCGGGGCGGCCTGACGAACTCCGCGTCCTTCTTCGGCGCGGGGACCGCATAGTCGAATCCCTCCAGCCTGCGACGCTCGATCTTCGCACCCAGTACGCGCTCTATGCTCCGCACCATCGGTTCGTCCTCGCCGGTCACCAGGGTGAAGGCGTCGCCGGTCTTGGCGGCGCGGCCGGTCCGACCGATGCGGTGGGTGTACGCCTCGGGGGTGTCGGGGATGTCGTAATTGACGACGTGGGAGACCAGGGAGACGTCGATGCCGCGGGCCGCGATGTCGGTGGCGACCATGATCTGGTACGTGCCGTCACGGAAGCCGTCGAGCGCCGCCTGCCTCCTGTTCTGAGACAGGTTACCCTGCAGCGAGGTCGCCTTGTAGCCGCCCTTCTCCAGTTGCTCCCCCACCCTCTTCGCGCGGTGCTTGGTCTTGGTGAAGATGAGCACGCTCTCGGTGTCGGTGTGCTTCAAGAGCTCGAAGAGAAGCGGCGTCTTCAGGTGCTGGCCAACGGGGTAAAGCGCATGGGAGACGGTTGCTGCCGGCGCTGCCCGGTCAACCTGCACCGTCACCGGACGGCGCAGTATCTCGTGCGCCAGGATCCGGATGTCGTCCGGCATGGTGGCGGAGAACATAAGGTTCTGCCTCTTGCCGGGGAGCACCCTGAGGATCTTTTTGACGTCGGGCAAAAAGCCCATGTCGAACATCTGGTCGGCCTCATCCAGCACCAGGACCTCGACGCCGGAAAGGTCTACCGTCCCCTGGGAGATGTGGTCCAGCAGGCGCCCCGGGCAGGCGACGACGATGTCCACGCCTTCCTTGAGCTTCTTGATCTGGGTGTTTATGTTGACCCCGCCATAGACGGTGACACTTTTGAGACGGGTCAGTTTTCCCATGCTGTTGAGCGCTTCGTTGATCTGCTCGGCAAGCTCCCTGGTGGGGGCGATGACGAGCCCGCGGACGCGCCCGCGTTCCCCCTGGACAAGACGGTGCAGCATCGGCAGGCCGAACGCCGCGGTCTTTCCGGTTCCGGTCTGGGCAAGCCCCAGCACGTCCTGCCCGGCGATCACCGGGGGGATCGCCTGCAACTGGATGGGGGTCGGGGTGACATATCCCATCGCCTCAACGCCTGCCTGTACCTGGGGGTGCAAATTGAACTCTTTGAAATCCACTGTTACTCCTGTTTGTGTTTGTTCGAACCACAAAAAACCCCAGAAGCCTTAGAGGCCATTGGGGTCCGTGACTCATTAGATGCTGAACTATAACATGAATCGGCGGAAAGATGGGGTTTATTTAGCGGTTGGAGGTTTTTTGTTAATCAGAACCATGGGAGTTTTGGGAATGATGGGAAGAAGGGGAGGCATGGGAACCCACGAATACCGGAGCTGCACAGGACGACTGCGGCGGCCGTGCGCGCAGGCCCGGCCGCCGCTGCGTATCAGCGATGGTCTCTTTTATTGTCCCGATCGTCTTTTTTGTCACCACGGTGGTCGTTTGGGCGGTTGTACCGCTGCTCGTCCCTGCGGTCATGCTTGCGATCGGTTATCGCTGCGGGCCTGTGCCAGTTGCCACGGTAATGGTCCCTGTCGCGCAGGTAGCTGCGGTATTCGACGTCGCGGTAGTAACGGATCCGGTCGTAGTGGTGCCGGTGCAACCCGGGAGGAAGCCAGCTATACGAGACGGCTGCCCAAGGCCCCCGATAGGTGGTGGAACTATACCAATAGCCGCCACGGTACTGGTAGTAGCTGTTGCCTATGTAGACCATTTCATACGGCACCCCGACTGAAACGTAGAAACCCAGGGCCGGGGAGTAGATGAACTGGAGCGGTTCTGCAACGACCGCCTGCGGAGCATAGGCCGGGTACGCGGCCGGGTACGGGGTCGGGTACCCCGTCGTCACCACCGGGGCCGGAGCCACGGGGATGGGGACATCGACGTTCACGTTGAAATACACTCTCGCCTGTGCGGTGGCCGCTCCGGCAAGAACGACAATTACTGCTACTGCAATGGCTCCCTTTCTCATGGTGTTTCCCCTTTCTGATCGGATCGCAGTTTTCGGCTCTGCGATCTGTTTCCTTTGGCTTGTCGCGCTGTTGTCGTCTACAGTTACGAAAGTAGCAACGGAATGAGGAGTAAATGTGGAGCAAATGTGGAATTTAGCTCTCGGATGCCGGATGCGATGGAGTATTCGCCGCAGCTGTGCTACAAAAAAAGTGGTCGAAGTCTAACGAACGGTGGTCTTCATGAAGGCAAAGATAAAATACCGGCTCTTTTTCGCCATGCTGGCAGCAACCGGCGCCGTCGTCATCTGCATGTTCGTCATCATGCAGTGGAGCATCGGGCGCGGCTTCCTCTCCTATGTCAACACCATGGAACGGGACCGCTTCGAAAGGCTCGAACAGGTGCTGGAGCAGGCCTACCAGGTGAACGGCGGCTGGCAGTTCCTGCGGGACGACCCCTCCGCGTGGCCCCGGCTGGTCGATGCGACGCTCCCGCGTGAGGGTGGAGAACCGGAACGGATGGGGAGAAGGCACGGCAGACCACCTGGAGCCGATTTCGCCGACATGACCAGCCAGAAGCTCCCGCCGCGATTGGGCAACCGCTTCGAGTCGCGGGTGATGCTGCTCGACGCCGACCGCAGGCAGATAGCCGGGCCGCCGGTAAAGCAGGACCAGGTGGAGTTCAAGAAGATTTCGACCAACGGGCGGACAGTCGGCTACCTCGGCCTGCGCCCCAGGCAGCGCCTGACCGACACCCACCAGCTCCTCTTCGTGAAGAAGCAGAAACTCGCCCTCGGGATGGTCGCGGCCGTCATGCTGCTGATCTCCGCGGCGATTTCGCTCCCCCTGGCGAACCGCCTGGTGCTCCCAATCAGGAGGCTCGCCGCCTCCATGCATCGCCTCGCCTCGGGCGAATTCCAGACCAGGGTCGACGTGGGGCCCGAGGACGAGCTGGGACAGTTGGCCAGGGACTTCAACACGCTGGCGCTCTCGCTGGAGAACAACGAGCGGGCGCGGCGGCGCTGGGTGGCGGACATCTCGCACGAGCTGCGCACCCCGCTCTCCATTCTCCGCGGCGAGATCGAGGCGATCCAGGACGGCGTCCGCCAGGCTGGGCCGGACTCGATGCGCTCCCTCCATGGCGAGGTGATGCACCTGAGCCGGCTGGTTGAGGACCTGTACCAGATCTCGCTTTACGACGTGGGGGCGCTGAAATACAGAAAGGAATCGGTCGACCTGAAGGAGCTACTGGAAGACGCGCTGGAGTCGTTCGCCGGCGAATTCAGGCAAAAGGGGATCGAGCTGGCGGCCCAACTGTCGGAGGCAGGCCGCTTCGGCGCCTTTGCGGATCCCGACCGGCTGAACCAGCTGTTCAGCAACCTCCTGGACAACTCGCTCAAGTACACGGACGCGGGCGGGGAGTTGTCGGTCGGGCTGGAGCGACGAGGACCGGTTGCGGTGATAGAGTTTGCCGACACCGCGCCGGGCGTCGCGCCGGAGGACCTGGATCACATCTTCGACAGGCTGTTCAGGGTGGAAAGTTCCCGCAACCGCGCCCTGGGCGGCGCCGGGCTCGGCCTCGCCATCTGCAAGAACATCGTCGAGGCGCACGAGGGGGCCATCGCCGCCCTCCCCGCGCCCAAGGGCGGCGTGCTGATCAGGATCGAACTGCCGCTGACCGGGAGCAGGACATGACACAGACCATAATGATCGTGGAGGACGAGGAAAAGCTGGCGAGCCTTCTGGCGGATTACCTGAGGCAGTCGGGTTTCGAGACGGTCTGGATCGCGGACGGGAACTCCGTCGTCCCGCGCGTGAGGGAACGCCAGCCGGACCTGGTGCTGCTCGACCTGATGCTCCCGGGGCGCGACGGCCTCGACATCTGCAAGGAGATCCGGAGCTTCTCGCAGCTCCCCATCATCATGATCACGGCGAGGATCGAGGAGATCGACCGCCTGCTCGGCCTCGAGCTTGGCGCCGACGACTATGTCTGCAAGCCGTTCAGCCCGCGCGAGGTGGTGGCGCGGGTAAAGACCGTGCTGCGGCGCGCGGGCGACCATGCCGCACCGGTGACGGGAGGGCTCACCCTCGATCCGGACCGCTACCTGGCCCAGCTCAAGGGGCGCGACCTGGAGCTGACCGCCGTCGAGTTCAAACTGCTGCATTTCCTCTACCAGACCCCGGGACGGATCTACTCACGCTCCCAGCTCATGGACCGGATCTACCCGGACCAGCGTATCGTCAGCGACCGGACCATCGACAGCCATATCAAGAAGCTGCGCAAGAAGATTGCGGCCGTCGACCCGGACCGGGAGCTGATCTATTCCATCTACGGCGCAGGTTACAAGTACGAGCCGTCCTGACCTTCGTCGTCCCCCCCTACCCCACCCTGGTTTGCGTAAAACCAAAATATCGTTAAAGGTGGCGAATGTATTTGCCGATAGATGATTTGTCACGCGAACAAGCTGACATTAGAGAAGTTGTTTGGTACTGCCATATTGGTGCCTAAAGCAAACAGCAGATCGTTGCAAAAAACAATTTAAAGACAGCAGCCCCTCTTCCAAATCCAACCAGGTCCAGTTGCCCAAATTCTCAAAGCATGCCAAAGGGAGACAGCTTATGGAATGGTTCATGAACATGAAGGTACGGACCAAAATGGGTCTTGGGTTCGCGACGACACTCATCCTCTTCGCTGGTGCGATTGCGGTAACGTGCTTCAATCTCGAGAGGGTGAGAAGCCGTTCCGATCAGGTGGCAAGCGAATCCGTCCCTTACCTTATGAGCGCCTATGAGATGAATATCGCGACCATAAGGCTATCGGAGTATCTTACGGACATTTCCGCAACCCATAACACCGACGGTTTCAAGGAAGCCGAACTGATGGCGGCGGCGTTCCGGGAAGAACTGTTAAAGTACAAGGAGATGTTCACGAAAGAGAATGATGCAAAATCTCTCAGGGACATCGAGGCGTTGGGAGTAAGCTTCGACAAATTCTACGATACGGGTAAAAAGATGGCTCATGCCTACGTTTCACTGGGAATGGCGCAGGGAAACATGATGATGGAGAGCTTCGACAGGGATCGCGAGAAACTCTCCGCAGGAATTGAAAAGCTGCAAAAGTCCCAAGCGGACGAGGCTAAAGCGAACACCAGAGAAATCGTCGCGACTGTTCAGATGGTCTTCAAAGTGCTCATCGTAGCGTCCGGAGTGACAATCGCCCTGGGCATCCTGATCGCGGTCTTCGTAACCCGCAGCATCACCGGTCCGCTCCGGGATGCCGTGGAGTGCTCCAACAGGCTGGCGGAGGGGGACCTGACGGCCTCTATCGAGTCGAAAAGAACTGACGAAACAGGCCAGTTGCTGGCGGCCATGGGCAACATGTTGATCAAGCTGAGGGAAGTGGTTTCCGAGGTGAAGTCGGCAACGGACAATGTCGCCCAGGGGAGCCAGGAACTCTCCTCCAACTCCGAGGAGATGTCCCAGGGGGCGAGCGAGCAGGCGGCGGCGGCCGAGGAGGCCTCGTCCAGCATGGAGCAGATGACCTCCAACATCCGCCAGAATGCGGACAACGCCATCCAGACCGAGAAGATCGCCGTGAAATCGGCCCAGGACGCCAAGGAAGGGGGGAAAGCGGTCCAGGAAACCGTCCAGGCGATGAAGGAGATTGCGAGCAAGATCAACATCATCGAGGAGATCGCCCGGCAGACCAACCTGCTGGCCCTCAACGCCGCCATCGAGGCGGCGCGCGCGGGAGAGCACGGCAAGGGGTTCGCGGTGGTGGCGAGCGAGGTGAGAAAGCTTGCCGAACGGAGCCAGAAGGCGGCGGCCGAGATCTCGGAACTCTCATGCAACAGCGTCGAAATCGCCGAGAAGGCGGGTAACCTGCTCGCCAAAATGGTGCCTGACATCCAGAAGACCGCCGAGCTGGTCCAGGAGATCAGCGCTTCCAGCAAGGAGCAGGACACCGGCGCCGAGCAAATCAACAAGGCTATCCAGCAACTCGACATGGTCATCCAGGCAAACGCCAGCGCCTCGGAAGAGATGTCCTCGACCGCGGAGGAACTGGCTTCGCAGGCAGAGCAGTTGCAGGCGACGATCGCATTCTTCAACATCGGGGATACTAAAGGACAAGTGAAGCGTGTAACGAGCAAGCCTGCCAAGCAGCTGGCGAAGCTGACCTTCGGCAAAAGCTCGCGAGGCGGTGCAGCGCCTGTCGCTGCCAATGCCGTAGGCACCGACCTGCAGATGGACGAGGAATTCGAAAAGTTCTAGTTCCCGCAGCTTTGCTGCAAAACAAAAAAGCCGGGCCACGCCATGATGCGGGGTCCGGCTTTCTATTTCCTGATACCCATCCCCCTCCTGGCCTCCCCCTTGAAGGGGGAGGGACGCATGGCGGAAGATGGTACTAATCGGCTTCTACTTACTTGTATTGAAGCGTCTAGAGCAACTCCACCTCGCTCACCCTGACGATAAGGAGCGCCTGCCTAAAGCTCGCCGTCAGCTGCTGCCGGTACCGCTTCCACCACCCCCTGTCCAGCTCTTTCGTCATCACCTCGTAGATGACGATGTCGTCCTGGACGGTGGTTTCCTTGGTCTCCTTCCAGAGCCCGCGCGCGGGCGAGCGCATGTAGGTGGTTATGCCGCCGAAGCGCTCCGAGAGCTGGTCGCGCACCTTCAGGAACTCTTCCTGGGTGAAGGGCTGCCCCTCGTTGTCGTACAGCGGCAGCAGAATCTGGATCAGGTGCATGATGGTCCTCCTGGATTCGCAGGCGCACCACGGGACGGCTTAAGTCTCGCGCACGTCCCTGATCTCGAGCACGTGCGGCCGTATCGCCGCCACCAGCTTCTCCTTGTCGACCCCCTGCACCTTGAAGGTGTTCACCCAGGTGTCGCTTGTGCCGCCATCCACCTCGCTGAAGCCGAGGCCGACGATGTTGCCACCCGCCTCGAAGATGGTCTGGGTGACATCGGCCAGGGTCCCCTTGGCGCCGGTGGTGGAGACGGTGATGCGGACCCCCTGTCTGCGTCCGCCTAGAAGTTCCAGCAGGGTCTTGAAAAGATCCGACTCCGTGATGATCCCGACCAGTTCGCTTCCCCTCATCACCGGAAGCCCGCCGATCCTGCGGTCGACCATGACGCGAGCCGCCTCTTCCAGGGGGGTGTCCTCGGTGACGGTGATGACGTCGCGGGTCATGGTTTTTCCGACGGTCAGCTTGGCCAGGAGTTCGTGTATCTCCCAGATGGCAAGCGACGTCGCCGGGGAGGGGGAAGCCTGCAGCAGATCGCGGTCGGAGACGATGCCGACCAGGTTCCCGGCGGCATCCACCACGGGAAGCCGCCTGATCTTCCTGTCGGTCATCAGACGCAGGGCGTCGGTTACGGAAACCTCAGGAGTGACGGTTACAGGTTTTTGAGTCATCCGGTCTAGTACAAGCATTTGACACCCTCCTATGTATTTGACTGCGACAACCGGAAAGGCGCCGGTTCGTTCAAGCTACGGGCCAGGGTTCGAATTCCGTCAGCGCTGAGCACCCGGCGCTTCCTCCCCGGGAAGCGGTTGTTCCCGCGTCCCCGACTTCTTCATCATGTTGACCGCTTTTGCCTTTATCTCGACGGAACTGTTCACCATGTACTCGACATAGCTTTTGTACATGAAGACGAAGACCGCGACGAAAAAGGAGAGGAGTATCAGCCTTGAGAGAAGAGGGGATGGGATGTGGGAGGTCACTTTGAAGACGGCGACCAGGGCTGCGAAAAACCCTGCGATATAGAGCAGCGGCTTAAGCCATGGGAATCGGGCGCAAAGCTCGGCGAACTTGCCGGAGGGAGCTTCGGCGGCGGGGGTCGCGGCGGCGGACTGATCCGTCGCGGGCGAGGCGGCCTCGGCCGCCTGGGGCGCGGCTTCGTCCGCCTTGGCGGGAGCCTTCTTCGGCTCCTCGTGTATCACCTTCATGCTTGAGCGGTACTTGGCCGGAACGGATTCGAGCTTGTTGGTCATGCTGATCACCCCACGGCTGTCCTTGTACTGGTAGTAATCGGCCAGCAGTCGGGAGGGTGCTGCGAGGTTGAGACAAAACAGGGTAAACAGTGCGGTGAAAAGCGTAGTCTTGGTCACGTTACACCCCTTTGCAGTGATGAGTGACCGGGTACGCGGTCAGCTAGCGGTCCCGGCCCAAAAGCTTATCTGCCCCTTCTCAGATCCCTCTCCGTCAGGAGGGAAGCAGCCCTTCGACCAGGTCGAGCACGGCCTCGTCCCGGTTCAGCGTGTAGATGTGCACGCCCGGGACCCCCGCGGCGAGAAGTTCCTGCGCCTGCCTTTTGGCGTATGCGACGCCAAGCCGCTGCACGGCGGCTGGGCCGCCGCTGCGGTCCGCCTCCTCCAGTTGCGCCAGGTAGGCGGGGGGGAGCGCGGCGCCGCACAGCGAGACTATGCGCCTGATCACCTTGAGGCTCACCACGGGGATGATACCGGGAATGATAGGCTTGTCAATTCCGATGGCCCGCGCACGCTTGACAAACTCGAAATAGTGGCTGTTCTCGAAAAAGAGCTGGGTAATGGCGAAATCGCCACCCGAATTCAGCTTGAGTTTCAGGTACTTCAGGTCCGTCTCCGGGTCCACCGCCTCGGGGTGCGTTTCCGGGTATCCGGCCACGCCGATTCCCATCCGGGGATGGGTCTCCCTGATGAAGGAGGCGAGGTCGCAGGCGTGCAGGAGCGTGCGGCAGGCGGAGAACTCGGGGGGCGCATCGACGGGGAGGTCGCCGCGCAGCGCCAGGACGTTGTTGACCCCGGCCAGCGCCAGGTTGTCCAGGAACTGCTGGAGGTCGCCGCGGTACGAGCCGATGCAGGTGAGATGCGCCATGGTCTCCATGCCGTACTCGTTTTTGAGCCGGCTCACGATCTCAAGCGTCTCCCCCTTGCTGCTTCCGCCGGCGCCGTAGGTGACCGAGGCGAAGAGGGGCTCAAGCCTCGACAGCCTTTCTGCGACCGCAAAGAAAGCCGGCCACTCGTTTTTGTCCTTGGGTGGAAAGAACTCAAGGGAGATGAACTGCCTCCCCTGGTTGATCTTGTCGATAATCCTCATGTACTCTCCGCGTAACCTGAAACGGCATCTGGCTTGGAATAAGAGCACACATTGCCATATTAAAGCCGGAAAATAAACTTTTTTGTCGCTCTCCCGCCCGAAAACAGGGCTGCGCCCCACCAGACGCAAAAAATCAATTGCCCGGATGGTGCCAGAAATGATATACATGCAAGGTTCATGACCACGGGGACATCCTGTGGTTTTTTCATTTCGTAAAAGGGAGCAGGAACATGGTCACCGCATCAAACGTCACCCTCGCCTACGGCAAGAGGGTTCTCTTCAAGGACGTAAACATAAAATTCACGCCAGGCAACTGCTACGGCCTGATCGGCGCCAACGGCGCCGGGAAATCGACCTTCCTGAAGATCCTGTCGGGCGAGATCGATCCGGACAAGGGGGACATCTCCGTCGGCAAGGGGAGGATCGCCGTCCTGAAGCAGGACCAGTTCGCCTACGACGAGCAGACGGTGTTCAACACGGTCATCATGGGGCACAAGAAGCTCTACGACGTGATGGCGGAGCGCGAGGCGATCTACTCCAAGCCGGAATTCTCCGAGGAGGACGGGATCCGCTCCGCCGACCTCGAGGCGGAATTCGCCGAGATGAACGGCTACGAGGCCGAGTCGGAGGCAGCGGTGCTTCTGAACGGGCTCGGGATCACGGAGGAGATGCGCGGCAAGCTGATGAAGGAGCTGGAGGGCGGCGAGAAGGTCCGCGTGCTTCTGGCCCAGGCGCTCTTCGGCAACCCCGACGTGCTCCTTCTGGACGAGCCGACCAACCACCTCGACCTGAAGAGCATCTCCTGGCTTGAGGAGTTCCTGTACCGCTTCACAAACACGGTCATCGTGGTTTCCCACGACCGCCACTTCCTGAACCAGGTATGCACGCACATAGCCGACATCGACTTCAGCCGCATCCAGGTCTACGTCGGCAACTACGACTTCTGGTACCAGGCGAGCAACCTGCACCTGAAACAGCGCCAGGACGACGCCAAGAAGACGCAGGACAAGGCCGCCGAGCTGAAGGAGTTCATCCAGCGCTTCTCCTCCAACGCCTCCAAGGCAAAACAGGCGACCTCCAGGAAGAAGCTCCTCGAGAAGCTGACCATCGAGGACATGCCGGTCTCCTCCAGGAAGTACCCCTACGTGGTGTTCAAGCCGGAGCGCGCCTGCGGCGACATCATCCTCGAGATCAAGGGGCTTTCCAAGCAGGTGGACGGCATCCAGATCTTCAAGGACCTGGACCTGGTCGTCAGGAAAGGGGACAAGATCGCCTTCGTCGGCGGGAACTCGCTCGCCAAGACCACGCTGTTCCAGATCCTCGCCGGGGAGCTGGAGCCCGACGAGGGGACCTTCCGCTGGGGGATCACCATCACCCACGCCTACTTCCCGAAGGAGAACGGCGACTACTTCAAAAGCGACCTGAACCTGATCGAGTGGCTCGGCCAGTACTCCCCCCCCACCGAAGGCGAGAGCTTCGCCCGCGGCTTCTTGGGGCGGATGCTCTTCTCCGGCGACGAGGCCCTCAAGAAGACCAGCGTCCTTTCGGGTGGGGAGCGGGTCCGCTGCATGCTTTCCAAGATGATGCTGGCGGGCGCCAACGCGCTGATCCTGGACGAGCCGACCAACCATCTGGACCTGGAATCGATCACCGCGCTGAACAACGGCCTGATCTCCTACTCGGAGGTGGTCCTCTTCGCCTCTCACGACCACGAGTTCGTCTCCACCGTGGCGAACAGGATCATCGAGATCACGCCGAACGGCATCATCGACCGCGACATGAACTTCGATGACTACCTGGAGGACGCCGATGTCATGGCGCTGCGCGACCAGCTCTGCAACGGGCACGCGGAGCTGAGCCTGTAGCATCCGGCGGCAGGCGGACAAGCAACAAATAGCAAAGGGGGCTCCCGGCATGGGAGCCCCCTTTTTTTGTTCTTATCTCCTCGCCCTCCGGGAGAGGGTGCTAGTCCATCTTCCCGCCCCCGGAGGGCGAGGGTCAGGGAGGGGGAAGATCATCTGTCATGCGCTGCCCCCCTCCCGGCCTCCCCCCTCCGGGGGGAGGAGAAGTACTTTGCTTCCCAAGCTGGAGCTCGGGAATCAGGGGGCTGGGAGAGGGGTTATCTGCAGGAAGTTCCGCACCCCGGTGAAGACGATCTGCGCGGCGAGGGCTGCGACGAAGAGCCCGGTCAGCTTGCTGAGGATGGTGATCCCCTTCTTGCCGACGATGTGCTCGATGAACGAGGCGCAGACCAGGAGCACGCCCACGCAAAGCACCGCCGCAGCAAGGGCCGTGAGCCCCACGAAGACCTGCCAGTTGTGCTGCACCTCGGCCCCCATGACCAGCAGGGCGCCGGTAGTGCCGGGGCCGACCGTGACCGGTATGGCAAGGGGAACGACCGAGATGGCGCCGCGTTTCTCGCTGGGAGGGGCGCTGTCGTCGCCGTGGACCATCTGTACGGCCGAGAGGAAGAGGAGGCTCCCTGCGCCGATCCGGAAGGAGTCGAGCGTGATGCCGAAAAGCGAGAAGAGCGTGTTGCCGAAGGAATAGAGGACGAAGCAGGCGACCAGGACTGCCAGGGTCACCCTGAAGGCCGTAACGCGGCGCTCGGCAGGGGTGAGTTCCGGCGTCATCGCGAGAAAGGTGGAGAGGACGAAGAACGGAGTCAGCAGGAAGAAAAACCTGATCCACACGGTGAAGAAAAATTCCGAATAAGCTTCCATCCTGTAACTGCGTCTCCTTTGAACTTAAGAGTTCACCACAGAGGAGACAGAGGAATCACGGGAAGGGCGCCCGAAGGAGGCTGCCCTGAAGAAGTACGCCCCCCGGCCGACGCCCTCACCCCTACCCTCTCCCGGAGGGCGAGGGAGGGATGGACTGAGCCGACATGAGCTTGGGGGGGCTTTGCGTTTCCTCTGTGTCCTCTGTGGCGAGGCTTTCGTTATTCAGCTACCTTCAGCACGATCTTGCCGAAGTGCTTGTCTTCTTCCATCATCTTGTGTGCTTGAACCACCTGGTCGATCGGGAATACCTTTTCGATGATCGGCACGATGGTCCGGTCGGCGAACTTGGGCATGGCGCGACGCACGAACTCCGCAGCGATCTCCCCCTTCTCGGAGACCGGACGGGAACGGAGCACGCTCCCGATGATCTGCTGACGCTTCACCATCATGAGCGCCAGGTTCAACTCGGCCTTGATGCCGGAGATGACCCCGATGACGACGAGCCTCCCTTTGTAGCCGAGCGAGTTCATGTTGGGGGCGAGGTACTTGGCGCCGACATGGTCGAGGATGACGTCCACACCTTTCTTGTTGGTGAACTCCTTGATGATCTCGGTGAAATCGGGGTTCTCCCTGAAGTTGATCACCAGGTCCGCACCCAGCGCCTTCACCCGCTCCATCTTCTCGGGAGACGCGGTCACGATCAGCTTGGACTTAGGCGCCAGCGCCTTGCAGAGCTGTATGGCAGCCGTGTTGACGCCGCCACCGCCGCCGTGAAGCAGGGCGGTCTCGCCATCCTGCAGCCCGCCGATCATGAATACGTTGAGGAACGCGGTGATGTACGACTCGCAGATGCAGGCAGCCTCCTCGAAACTGACCGATTCCGGGATCGGCATCAGGTGGTTGGCATAGGCAACCGCGTACTCGGCATAACCGCCGCCGCCCACCAGCGAGACGACCCGGTCGCCTTTTTTCCAGCCGGTCGCTCCCGGCCCCAGTTCCTCGACGACGCCGGAGACCTCGAGACCGAGGATGTCGGAGTCGCCCGGAGGAGGAGGATATTTCCCTTCCCTCTGCACCAGGTCGGGACGGTTTATGGAGGTGGCGTGGACACGGATCAGGACCTCGTTTTCCTTGGGCACAGGCCTTGCGACCTCTCCCACCTTCAACACCTCGACACCGCCGAAGCCTGCCATCAATACAGCTTTCATCTCGTCTCCCTCCTTCATATTTGATAAATTCATGTCACTCAGGCGCAGACAGCGATACCGTATACAGGCGCACACTATCTCAGAAATGGGCTGCACTTATCAAATGGATTTTTACCAAGGCAGGAAAAAAGTCAGCGGAATTTGATCGCGGTCCCTTTTGCCTTCATCTCGCTGGTGGGGAAGAAGATATATGTGTCCATCTCGACCGTCACTTCCGGAAGGATCACGGCATCGGCCCCGATCTTCGCCGCCTCGGCACGCAGGGCATCATTGGCCCAGTTATAGTCGGCTGGGCTCAGATCCGAGCGGGAGCCGTAGCGGGTCCGGTGTACCTCGATGGTGCCGACTTTCTGGTACGGCCGCAGCAACTCGTCCTGCCTCAGTATCGGAGGAGCGTCGGCCTTTACGGCGGGCGTCGTGGCGCAACCGCAGTTGACCAGTATGGCACAGAGCAGAAAAAGCACTGGCAATAACGGCTTCCATCTCTTGCAGATCCTGTCCATTCTCACTCCCGTCCGGGCCAAACGCCCGCAGTCCGTTGGTCGGAACACAGTTTAACTGCCATTTTCTCACTTTACAACACTCTTTTGGCCGTGATAGTATTTCGCGTTTCAATCACAAAAAGATCGGAAAGGAAGCAGATCATGTCAGGCCACAATAAATGGAGTACCATCAAGCACAAGAAGGGCGCCGCCGATGCCAAGCGTGGCAAGGTGTTCACCAAGATCATCAAGGAAATAACCGTTGCAGCGAAACTCGGTGGCGGCGACCCGGACGGCAACCCGCGCCTGAGGACTGCTATAGATAAGGCAAAAGCCGAGAACATGCCTAAGGACAACGTCGAGCGCGCCATCAAGAAGGGCGTGGGCGGCCTGGAAGGGACCACCTACGAGGAGACCACCTACGAAGGGTACGGCCCCGGCGGCACCGCCGTTCTGGTCGAGGTCATGACCGACAACCGTAACCGCACCGTCTCCGATGTCAGGAGCACCTTCACCAAGTGCAACGGCAACATGGGCGAGTCCGGCTGCGTCTCCTGGCTCTTCGACAAGAAGGGTCTGCTGGTTTTCCCGAAGACCATCGATTTCGATAAACTGTTCGAGGCGTCCATCGAGGCGGGAGCCGACGACGTGGTCGACGAAGAAGAGCAGTACGAGGTGCTGACCGACCCCACCGCCTTCCACCAGGTGAAGACAGCGCTCGAGGCGGCAGGGTTCAAGTCCGAGTCCGCCGAGATCACCATGATCCCGCAGACCATGGTGAAACTGGAAGGGAAGAATGCAGAGAACATGCTGAAGCTGATGGACCGTCTGGAGGACAACGACGACGTTCAGAACGTGTACGCCAACTTCGACATCTCCATGGAAGAGATGGAAAAGATGATGTAGCAAAGGCATGGTCTTTCGTGGTACTAAAAGCGCGGGGAATCCTCCCCGCGCTTTTTTTAAACCCAAAACCATTGGCCACGGAGAAAATCTGAGGACTTCTGAGAGAATCGAAAGCAGACTTAAAACCCTTTCTGGCCGTTTTTTGCCTTTCCTCAGATTTTCTCCGATTTTCTCCGTGGCCAATGGTTTTCAGGATTTTTATGATCATCCTCGGCATAGACCCCGGGTCGCGCAAGACCGGCTACGGCATCATATCGAAGCAGGGCAACCGTCTGATCCATGTGGACAACGGCGCCATCTTCACGCAGAGCGCCAAGGACTTCCCGCAGCGGCTGGAGCAGATCTTCACCGGGCTTTCGGCGATCATAGCGCAGTACCGTCCGGACGCCGTCGCAGTTGAGGACGTCTTTCTCGCCAAGAACGCGCAGAGCGCGCTGAAACTCGGACAGGCGCGCGGTGCCGCCATCGTCGCCGCGGTGAACGTCGGGCTGCCGGTCCACGAATATACCGCCATGCAGGTGAAGCAGGCGGTGGTCGGGACCGGGAGGGCCGAAAAGGCGCAGGTGCAGCAGATGATCAAGGCGCTTTTGAACCTTCCCGAGGTGGCGCAGGAAGACGCATCCGACGCCCTGGCGGTCGCCATCTGCCACGCCCACTCCGCCGGCATGAACAGCCTATTGAAGAGGTAGGGGCGAATAATCATTCGCCCCTACGCCGCGATGCAGAACAGATACAGGAGCCGACATGATCGCCCTTCTCACCGGCAAGATCGCCTACAAGTCGCCCGACTACATAATCCTTGACGTCAACGGCGTCGGCTACCAGGTCCACATCCCCTTCTCGACCTACTACGCCCTCCCCGCCGAGGGAGGCGCCGTCTCCCTGCAGATCCACACCTCGGTGAAAGAGGATGCGATCAACCTGTACGGTTTCCGCACCCAGCTGGAAAAGGAAATGTTCCAGCTCCTGATCGGCGTTTCCGGTGTCGGGCCGAAACTGGCCACCGGCATCCTCTCCAACAGCGAGCCCGTCGAGCTGGCGAACTCGCTGGTGGACGGCAACCTCGCCAGGCTCTCCGCCATCCCCGGGATAGGGAAGAAGACCGCGGAACGCCTTGTGCTGGAACTCAAGGAAAAGGTGAAAAAAATGGGGATGGCCCAGGCGCAGCCCGGCGCCGCGTCCGTCCCGGCGAAGCAGGAGATCCGCGACGACGTCATCTCCGCACTGATAAACCTTGGCTACAAGGAATCGGCGGTGCAGAAGGCGCTGGCCGAGTTGAAAGTGACTGAGGACGCCACGGTTGAGTCGCTGCTCAAGCAGGCGTTGAAGGTGCTGATGAAATAACAGAAAGACGGGACAATTTCTTACACAACTGCAACCTGTAATCCTGCCTGTGAAGCAGCAGCACACTGTTTGGCGTCTGCCGGTCCTGTATCAGGGGTGACTTTCCCGCTCTTCAAGAACAATCTGACTCAGGGCAACTCCATCAACGACCAGGGGTTGGACGCTACGGCGTTTCCAGGAGGGCAGGTCCTCACCGATGGGAACTATATCCGCTATTGCTTTTCCGTTACGCGTAATGCGGACCGATTCGCCCGACTCCACGATATCGAAATACTGCTTTGCATGGCTGCGCAATTCTGAAAAGGTCGCTTGTTTCATGATGGCCCCTCCTTGTGCAAGTACCTCCAGACGTACAATATTATCTTTTAAAAGTCCAGTCCCCTCTCCCGCCGGGAGAGGGTTAGGGTGAGGGCGATGCCTTCAGCACTCAGCAGCCAGTAGCAAGAACTCCGAGAGGACGGACGCCCTCACCCCGCCCCTCTCCCAAAGGGCGAGGGAGGTACTCTTCAGAGGTAGTGCTCCAGACCTTGTTCAACTGCCCACGAATAGGACGTCTTGACCTTTACCTCCAACTGTTATAGTTTGACCCCTTGCATCCTAATGGCTTTACCCCGCATGGAGAGGTATGACCCGCCTTATCACCGCCGATAAAATCGAAGACGACGTCCTGGAAGCGTCGCTGCGCCCGCGGGCGCTCGCCGACTACGTGGGTCAGGAGAAGGCGAAGGGAAATCTCGGCCTTTTCATCGACGCCGCCCGAGGCAGGGGCGAGGCGCTCGACCACGTGCTCCTGTACGGTCCGCCGGGACTGGGGAAGACCACGCTGGCCAACATCATCGCCTGCGAGATGGGGGTCAACATCAAGTCGACCTCCGGTCCGGTGATCGAGCGGCCGGGCGACCTGGCGGCGATCCTCACCAACCTGGAACAGCACGACGTCCTCTTCATCGACGAGATCCACCGTCTCTCCCACGTGGTTGAGGAGATCCTGTATCCCGCCATGGAGGATTTCCAGCTCGACATCATCATCGGCCAGGGGCCGAGCGCCCGGACCATCAAGCTAGATCTTCCGAAATTCACGCTGGTCGGCGCCACCACCCGGGCCGGACTCCTCTCCTCGCCGCTTCGGGACCGCTTCGGTGTCATCTCTCGGCTGGAGTTCTACACCCACGACGAACTCGCCTTCATCATCACCCGTTCCGCACGCATCTTCGGGATGGCCATCGCAGCGGACGGCGCCATGGAACTGGCGCGCCGCAGCCGGGGAACGCCCAGGATCGCCAACCGTCTGCTGCGCCGCGTGCGCGACTTCGCGCAGGTGAGGGCCGACGGCGTGATTACCCGCCTGGTCGCGGACCAGGCGTTAGCGATGCTGGAGATCGACGAAATGGGGTTCGACACCATGGACCGGGCGATACTTTTGACCATCATCGACAAGTTCGGCGGCGGTCCGGTGGGGCTGGATACCATTGCGGCGGCGATCAGCGAGGAGAGCGACACCATCGAGGACGTCTACGAGCCGTTCCTGATCCAGAACGGTTTCCTGAACCGCACCCCGCGCGGGCGCGTGGCGACCGCCGCAGCCTACAGCCACTTTGGGCGGATCGCTCCCGAGCCGCCACAGGGCAAACTTTTTTAAACCAATTGACAATTGGTGTCATACACAGGAAGGATTACTTTTAGAGGAATGTGGGATTGACAGTGGAGGGCTGGCAGTGTGTTTTGCATTGTCAATTGTCAATTGTCCATTGTCAATTGGTGTCGTATGCAGCTTATCTTTGATTTTCCCGTCGTCTCGCGCTTCGGGTTTGAGAACTTCGTCGTCTGCGGCGGCAACAAGACTGCCTTCCAGTTCGCCCAAAAACTCGCCTCGGACGGGACGGAGAACCTGCTCTACATCTACGGCCCCGAAGGATCCGGCAAGACCCACCTGCTCACCGCCCTCTCCACCTCCCTCGACGGCACGTACTTCTCCTTCCGTGACGCGGACACGCTCTACAAGGGCGACTACCGCAGCGAAGGCCCTTCCAGGCTCGCCGACCATTTCCACGACGCGAAGGCGCTGATCCTGGATGACCTGCACCTGCTTCCCGATTACCAGGAAGTGAGGGTGGAGCTTTGGGAGCTGTTCAACGCCTTTTACAGCTCGGGGAGGAAGATCGCCATCTCGGGGCTTACTCCGCCCAAGGAGTTGCCGCACCTGGACGGACACCTGACCAGCCGCCTGCTCTGGGGACTGGTGGCGCGTATGGACGTCTCCGACGACGAATCTAGAAGGATGATATTGAAAAAGCTCGCCGAGGACCGGCAGATGGCGCTTCCGGACGATGTCATCGACCAGATGCTTTTAAGGGTGAGGCGCGACATCCCGTCCCTGGTGTACGCGCTGGAATCAATCAACAGGTATGCGATCTCTGTGAAAAGGAAAGTGAGTTTAAAGTTGGCTAAGGAAGCACTGGGGCTGATGCATGTAGATTAAGATGAAGACCTAAGGCTGCATTCCTTCCCCCTCTCCCCCTGGGAGAGGGACGGGGTGAGGGCGTTGCGTTCGGCGAGATGCAGCAGATCTAAAGGCTCCCTCACCCGGCCTTCGGCCACCCTCTCCCGGAGGGCGAGGGGATGGGATCTCAACCTTAACCTTAACCTGCCTTTTTGGTCTCCAACTCCTCCCACCGCTCGAAGGCTTTTGCCAATTCGTCCTCGAGACGGCCGTAGTTGGCCGTGATGCCGGCGATTCCCCCTTCGACTGAGTCGTAGCAGGACGGATCGCCCAGCATCGCCTCGACCTCGGCAAACTGCTGCTCCAGCAAGGCGATCGCCGCTTCCAGCTTTTCCAGCTCGATCCGCTCCGCATAGGTGAGCCCCTTCTTCGGCTTCTCGGCCCTGCTCGCCTGCGCAGCCTCCTTCTTCTCGATACGCTGCGCCGAAACAGCCGCCCGCGCCTCTTCCCTGCGCTCGCGGTAGTTGCTGTAGTTACCCTCGTAGAAGGTGACTTCCCCCTCCCCTTCGAAGGCGAGGATGCCGGTCGCCACCTTGTCCAGGAAGAAACGGTCGTGGGTCACCATCAGCACGCAGCCGGGGAACGCGGCGATGGACGCGTCCAGGAGCTGCAGCGTCGGGATGTCGAGGTCGTTGGTAGGCTCGTCCAGAACCAGGAGGTTCGAATCCTGCAGCATGAGCCTTGCCAGTATCAGGCGGCTCTTCTCGCCCCCGGAAAGGCTGCCGATGGGCCGCCTCCTGTCGTCGGGGGAGAACAGGAATTCCTCCAGGTAGCCGATCTTGTGCCGCTTCTCGCCGCCGGCCGTGGCGACGTAATCCCCCTCGCCGAAAAAGTCGTAGATGGTCTGCGACGGATCGAGCACCTCGCGCAGCTGGTCGAAGTAGGAGATCTTCGTTTTCTTCCCGATCACCGCCCGTCCCTGGTCCGGCTCCTCCTCTCCCATGATCATCCGGATCAAGGTGGTCTTGCCGCAGCCGTTGGGACCTATCACGCCGACACGGTCCCCGCGCTTCATGCCGAAGGTGACGCTCTTGATCAGCTTCTTGTCGCCGTATCCCTTGCCGACCTTGTCCAGCTCGAGGATGGTGCCGCCCAGCCCCTCCTCCGTGTTGAAGCCGATCTTCAGATCTCTCCTGCCCGGCCCGGAAACGCTCTCCTCCAGATCGTAGAAACGGTCGATGCGGGCCTTCTGCTTGGTCGTGCGCGCCTGCGGGCCACGGCGCATCCAGGCGGTCTCCGTGCGCAGCAGGTTCAAAAGGCGCGAGCGCCTGGTCGCCTCGCCCATGAGCCGTTCTTCCCGCTGCTCCAGGTAACTCGAGTAGCCGCCCTGGTAGGAGATCATCCCTCCCCTTTCCAGCTCCAGCATCCGGGTAACCACCTCGTCCAGGAAGTAACGGTCGTGGGTGATGAGCATCACGGCGCCCGGGTATGCCTTCAGGTGGTCCTGCAGCCACTGGGTCGTGTCCGCGTCCAGGTGGTTGGTAGGCTCGTCCAGGAGGAGCAGTTCCGGCGCCTGCAGGAGGAGCTTCGCCAGCGCGACGCGACGCTTCGTCCCGCCGGAGAGGGTGCCGATGCACTGGTCCCGGTCCGGCAACTGCAGGTGGGTCATTATCTCGGAGACGCGGTGGTCGGTGTTCCAGCCGCCGTGGTGCTCGATCCAGACGGAGAGTTCCCCCTGGCGGTCCAGAAGCTTCTCCATGTCCGGCGGGTTGGAGGCCATGCGTTCGGACAGCTCGTTGAAGCTCGCCATGGCGCTGCGGATTGCCTGCAACCCCTTTTCTATCTCGCCTGCCACGGTGGAATTATCGTCCAGCACAGGTTCCTGGCTCAGGTACCCGACAGATGCGCCGCGCTTCATGGCAATGGAACCGCCGTCGTGGTCCTCCATGCCCGCAAGTATGGTGAGAAGGGTCGACTTGCCGGCACCGTTCGCGCCGATGAGCCCCACCCTTTCATCCTCCCCCACCGCGAAGGTGACGTTGTCGAGGAGTTCCCTGGAGCCGAAACTCTTGCAAAGGCCAGTGATGTCAATAACGTTCATGCAGACTCCAAAAAAGTACAGCCACGGACAAATTCTGAGGATATCTTATCTCCCCTGCCCTCCGGGAGAGGGGCAGGGGTGAGGGCAGCGCGGTTATCGCGGCAGGAATGCCGCTCCTACCTGTTATTGCCCTAAATGTGATGCCTTCTCAGATTTTCTCTGTGGCAGATGGTTTTAACGGTTTTCCTACTTGAGCCCGAAGAACTCCCCGAGCTTGCCGAAGATGGCGGACGGGCGGTACTGCTTTGGGATGGCGTATGTGCCGTTGCGATTTACCGGAACGGTGAGCTGCCCCATCGGGGTCTCCAGGTCGAGGCCGGCCGTAACCTGGTAGGGGATCTTGTCCGGGTCGGGCTTGCGCTTGAGGAGTTCCAGCAGGTCGCCGTAGGTTATGAGGATCGGTATCCGCACGTCGGTCTCCACGCCGGCGGGAAACTTGATCTCCTCACGCGCGCCGCCCTTGGCAAGCGGCAGCGCCATGATCTTCAGATCGTAGCTGTAGCCCTGGAGCTTGACGTCGAAGGAATTGGTGTTTTTGACCGTCAGGTAGAGTTCCATCCCTGCGCCACCGGGATCCAGCGACACTACGTTGAGATCCTGCACGGTAACCACCGGGTGGCTGACGAACTTGGTGCACCCGGAGAGAAGGACGACAAGTAACAAGAGACAAGCGATCTTTTTCAAAAACAGCTCCTTGAGATGAGTCCTTGAAAGGAAAATGGGCGGGCTCCCGAAACCGGAACCCGCCCACTATAGCACAACAGTGCTGCAAACCGCAAAAAGACTAACTGTTGCTTGCCACCTGCGACGTCATCCCCTTCTCCATCTCGCGCAGTATCTCGGCGCGGAATCTCTTGCGGATCTTGTCGTAGGCTCTCGCGGCAGGGCCGATGCCGCAGTAAAGTCTCTTCGCCCGTCCCATGTTGCCTTTGGCCATGTAGAACTTCTCGTTCAGCTCCTTCACGGCGGCTTCGGCACATTTCTCGTCGTCCCACATGTCGGATGGGGTATAGCCGTGGCTTGCCGCCCTCTCGGGCATCAACTGCCAGACCCCCAGCGCACCCTTCGTCGAAACGGCTCTTGAAGAGAGCTTGTGCCCCCCGGTTTCCGCCAGAGCTATCTCAGCCAGGTCCAGCGGTGTGAATTTCGTCCCCTCGGTCTTCTCATAGCATATTTCAGCGAGCCATTTCGCCCTGGCCGGGGTGGTCCTGCGGGCGAAGGTCGCGTAGATGGCGGGAACCAGTTTCTTCCTGCCGTCCAGTACCGCCTCCTTGGGCATCTCCACCGGAGCCGGCGGCGTGGCTGCCGGTTGCTTCTCTCCCGCCTTCTCGTTACCCTCCGCCCAGGTCAGTAGCGCCCGGTCGGAAGCGGAGATGGCCGGAGTAACCGGCACCTGCGCCTGCTGCAGGTGGGACTGGTCGCACGATGCCGTCAACAGCAGCAGCGCAACCAGCATTACAGATCTTTTTTCCATTAGTTAGTTCGATATGGCTTATGCCGGCTTAAGGGTATTACTTAATGTCGGTGAAGCCCGCGCCAATCATCTCCTTTCATTATAATGCAGCTGGCTCGTCGCCAACCTAAGGGTCAAGTGTAGCCAAGACCGACAATATTGCAAGAAATACATTAGTTTCACGTAACCATTGTCGACAAAAAAGGAGGCACGCAAAGCGGCCCCCTTCACTTAACCCTAATTATTCCATATATTAAAGCTGGACCCCCATAACGTCGGCCACGGTATGGATGTCTTTATCGCCCCTGCCGGAAAGGCAGACGACGATGCTCTTGTCGGCAGACAGTGTGGGCGCAAGACGCAGTGCATGGGCAACTGCATGGGATGACTCGAGCGCCGGTATGATACCCTCTTCGCGGGTAAGTTCCTGGAAGGCGTCCAGCGCCTCCTGGTCCGTTATCGAAACGTAACTGGCCCGCCCGCTCTCTTTCAGGAAGGCGTGCTCCGGCCCGACGCCCGGGTAGTCCAGGCCGGCGGAGATGGAGTGGGCATGTGCGATCTGACCGAACTCGTCCTGCAGGAGATAGGTCTTGTTGCCGTGCAGGACCCCTACCGTACCGGCGGAAAGAGGTGCCGCATGCTTTCCGGATTCGATGCCGTAGCCCGCGGCCTCGACACCGATCATCTGCACGGAGCTGTCGTCGGTAAAGGCGTGGAAAAGCCCGATGGCGTTACTCCCGCCGCCGACGGCGGCAACGAGGTAATCGGGGAGTCTCCCCTCCGCCTCCAGGTGCTGCGCCCTCGCCTCCCGGCCGATGATGGCCTGGAAATCGCGCACCATGACCGGATAGGGGTGGGGTCCGGCGACGGTACCGATTATATAGAAGGTGTCGGCGACACTGGTCACCCACTGGCGCATCGCCTCGTTCATGGCGTCCTTCAGGGTCGCGGTGCCGGAGTTGACGGGGGTCACCTTGGCGCCGAGAAGCTTCATGCGGAACACGTTCAGGGACTGGCGCCGGATATCCTCCTCGCCCATGAAGACCTCGCACTCCATCCCGAAGAGGGCGGCGACGGTCGCGGTGGCAACGCCGTGCTGCCCGGCGCCGGTCTCGGCGATGACCTTCTTCTTCCCCATCCGCCTGGCGAGAAGCCCCTGCCCGATGGTGTTGTTCACCTTGTGGGCGCCGGTGTGGTTCAGGTCCTCGCGCTTGAGATAGATCTTCGCGCCGCCGCACTTGCGCGTCAGCTTTTCGGCAAGGTAAAGGGGGTTGGGCCGTCCCACATACTGACGCATGTAGTAGGCGAACTCCTCCTTGAACTCCTTGTCGTCGCGGTAATGGTTGTAGGCTTCCTCCAGTTCGAGGAGCGCGGGCATCAGCGTTTCGGAGACGTATCTGCCGCCGAAACGGCCAAAGTGTCCACTTGAATCAGGCCGGTCCAAAGTTACCCTCCAGTAGGTGTGTGGAGGGGGCATACTATACTATCTCTCGATAAATTGCAAGCTTACAGAGGTTGCCCCCCGTTCAAGCCCCCGCAGTTACAGGCTTTTCGGCGTTTATCTTTGCCTTATTTCGCGCTTTGAGCTACATATATCGACTGTATTTCGACACCATTTCCCCTCACAAGAAACGCACTTTTCATGCGGGGAATTTGCCACAAGGAGAAGCCCATGTCATTATCGAGACAGATTCTGACAGTACGGTTCGACTAACAGTCAAAGAGGTAACAGATGTCCCTTGAAAATCCCTTTCACATAGTGCTGGTGGAGCCGGAAATCCCGCCGAACACCGGGAACATAGCACGTCTTTGCGGCGCTACCGGCACCGTCTTGCACCTGGTAGGGAAGCTGGGGTTCTCCACAGACGACCGTTACCTGAAACGCGCCGGGCTCGATTACTGGAGCGAGGTGGACATCCAGTACTGGCCGGACCTTGCGACCCTGCAGCGGGAGTACCCGCAAGCGCGCTTCATCTTCACCAGCAAGAAGGCGCAAAGAAGCTACATCGACATGGAGTTCCGGCCAGGGGACTTCATCGTGTTCGGCAAGGAAACCAAGGGGCTTCCGCAGGAGCTGATCGAATCAAACCCGGAGAGGTCGGTAAGGATCCCGATCATCGGCAAGGTGCGGAGCCTGAACCTCTCCACCTCCGCCGGCATCGTGCTTTACGAGGCGCTGCGCCAGACCGGCGCGCTGGAGGATGCTTGATATGAACAAAGGAGGGATCATGTTCGAAAAAGGAAGCCCGGACGGCTACAGGAGTCCGATCCAGGGGATACGGCAAAAGACGCTGGCCTACGGAGACAAGACGTTGATGGTGGAATTTCTTCTCGACAAGGGCGCGGCGCTGCCGCTCCATTCCCACCCGCACGAGCAGATCGGGTACCTGGTATCCGGGCAGATCCGCCTTGCCATCGGCGACCACGTGCAGGATATCCTGCCGGGGGACAGTTGGTGCATCCCGGGGGGCGAGCAGCACCGCGCCGAAATCGTGGAAGACTCGGTGGCGGTCGAGGTGTTCTCTCCGGTGCGGGAAGATTACCTCCCCTAGCAGTCCGAGGGATCAGCCCCACTGCAAAAAGAGGATAGTGAAGATGACGGCGGTGGCGATGAAGGCGATCAGGGCAAGGAGCCCGTCGCGGGAGATGAGGGCCAGGCCGAAAGCGGTGACGGCAAGGCCTGCGGCGTGCACCGAAAAGGGGACCAGTTCCATCATCGGCATGACGACGGCTATGACGACACAGACAGCCGAAATGAGGTAGATGCTTGCCCCCCTGACGAAGACGGGAAGGCGCGGCCTGAGCCACCGGTCGATGAACCGCGCAGCGGGGCGGAGCCATTTTACCGCCTTGCGGACCTTCTCGTGCCCTACCGAGCGCCTCAGCATCCAGCGCGGCAGCCAGAAATGGTCCCTCTGGAAAAGGAGCTGCCCAGCGATGAGCAGTGTCAGCACCCCCATGATGGTTGGCATCCCCGGCATGCCGCTCAGAGGCGAGGTCATGATGACGCCGACCATGAGCAGCAACGGCCCGAAGGAGCGGTTTCCCACCGATTCCACTATCTTCCCCAACGACACCTGTCCCTCGTCATCCGCCGATCCATCGATCCGGTCGAGCATTTCCTCAAGACTGCTGATTTCCTGAGTCATATATGACCCCTCGGCACTTCCCTGGTGCAGGCATTTCCGAAGAGTACATTGGAAGATGCACATGTCAAGATTCCGGGGGCAAAGCCTTTCGCGTTCCCCAAAACCGTATACATATCAAGTAATTATAATGTAACCAGGAGCTTGACTGTAACGTCCCGACGGGTATATATCCCTAACAGCAAGCCGCCGGTGACTATGCCGGTCGGAAAACCAGAGGACCAGGAGGAATGGATGGCGACAAAGGAAAATCTTGCCGGGGCGTTCGCAGGGGAAAGCCAGGCGAACCGTAAATATCTCGCTTTCGCGAAAAAAGCAGAGCTCGAAGGGCTCCCGCAGGTAGCAAGGCTGTTCCGCGCGGCGGCACACGCGGAGACGGTGCATGCCCACGCCCACCTGAGGGCGATGGGTGGCATCAAGAGCACGCTGGAGAACCTCAAGGAAGCGATCGAGGGTGAAGGGTTCGAGTTCCAGAAAATGTACCCGCCGTTTCTGGAGGAGGCGAAGAGTGAAGGGCACCGCGCGGCCGAGGTTTCTTTCCGCAACGCGCTGGCGGTCGAAGAGGTGCATCACGACCTGTACCAGAAGGCGCTTGCGGCTGCCGAGGGGGGCGCCGACCTTGCCGACCGGCCGCTGTACGTCTGCGAGATATGCGGCCACACCGTTTACGACGACGCGCCTGACAAGTGCCAGGTATGCCAGGCCCCCAAGGCGCAGTTCACGCTGATCGCCTGAAACGCACAGGGGCGCTGCCGGTAACGGCAGCGCCCCTTTTCCATTCCCCTCATCCCCACCCCACCCCTCACTGCCGTTAAGTTAAGGAACTTGAACCCCCATCTATCTTGACAAAGCGGTCCCCGCCCCCGGAGGGGGAGGGTCAGGGAGGGGGAAGTAGGGGCGAATAATCATTCGCCCCTACTCCGGTTCTTCGCTGAAGCCGCAAGGCTCCCCCCTCCCAACCTCCCCCCGCTGGGGAGAGGGAGATGGCCGGACGCTACGGGTTCCTTATCGCCACCGTCCCCCTGGTGGACCAGTCGTTATGCCCACCCTCGATCACGTGAAAGACGGCGCCGGGCTTGCTGTCGGCCAGGGCCTTGGCATGCGCCGGCGGTATGATGTCGTCGTCTTTGGCCGCGAATATCTCCACCCTGCCCGGATACGCCTTCAGCGATGCCGTGTTGTCCCAGTTGTCCGCCAGGAAAATGCGGACCGGGAGGTAGGGAAAATGGTGCACCGCCACGCGCAAAAGGGTGTCGAACGGGACGACCAGCACGATCTTCTCGGGAGGAACCGGCTCCATCGCCAGGACGCAGGCGGCGCCGCTCCCGATCGACTCCCCCGCCACGCAGACAGGTGTCTTGGGAAACCTCGCCCGCAGGTCCCGGTATCCCTGCCGCGCCGCCGCATCGAAGCTGTGGCGCGACGGGGTTCCCCGCCTGGCCCCATAGCCGGGATACTCCAGGATGAAGACGGCATCCTCTTTCGAGAACGATGAAAGCGCATAGACCCGGTCGCTCGCCTGGCCGGCGTTGCCGTGCATCAACAGCCAGACGTTCTTCGGCGCAGCCACCTCGCGGGCATAACCGATCAACCCGCCGTCGTGACGCCACTCGCTCAGGCCGTTACTGTCGGCGTGATGGGTGGGGAAATACAGCAGCTGCCGTTGCCACGCCGCGGCGGCCAGCAGCAGCGCCACCAGGCATACCAGCAGTAGGATCATAATCCGTATCATCGCCTTCTTCCATCGCTTCAAGAGAGCGGTTTCCCGCTCATGACAGACAGAAATAGACGGTGGCGCCCTGGTCGACCACCCCGTGCGCCCATACCCGCCCCTGGTGGCGCTCGACGATCCGCTTCACCGTGGCAAGGCCGATGCCGGTCCCCTCGAACTCCGCGCCGTGCAGCCGCTGGAAGGGGCCGAAGAGCTTGTCCTGGTAAGCCATGTCGAACCCCACCCCGTTATCGCGCACGAAGAAGATCTCCTGGTCTCCGGCGACCTCCCTGCCGACCTCGATCCTGGCGCGCTCGCGCGGAGCCGAGTATTTCCAGGCATTGCCGATCAGGTTCTCCAGCATCTATCCCAGCAGCACCCGGTCGCCGTGCGCCTCCAGTCCCGGCTCTACGACCAGCTCGACGCGCCGCCCCGGCTCGGCCTCCCTGAATTTGCAGAGGATGGCCGAGGCCAGCTCACTCAGTCCTACCGGAACCTTGTGCAGCTCAGACCTGGCGATGCGCGAGAGTTCCAGCAGGTCGTCGATGAGGCATCCCATCCTGCTGCTGGAATTGCGGATCCGGTCCAGGTATTGCCTCGCTTCCTCCGACAAATCCGTCCCGAAATCCTCGTCCAGTATGGCCGCGTAGCTGTTGATATGGCGCAGCGGTCCGCGCAGGTCGTGGGAGACCGAGTAGCTGAAGGATTCCTGCTCGCGCATGGCGCTCTCCAGGCGGGCGGTCCGCTCGGAAACGCGGCGCTCCAGTTCTTCGTTGAGCTTCCTCAGTTCCTCGCCGGTGCGGCGGCTCTCCGTGACGTCCCTGGAGATGCCGAAGATACCGATGATGTTCCCCTGGCTGTCGTGCAACGGCCCTTTTACCGCCTCGGAGATTATGGAGCGACCGTTGGCGGTAATAAGCTCGTTCTCGATGATCCTGGCTTCGTTCGAGTCGAGGATGGTCCGGTCAATTGTGCGGATGCGACGCGCAACTTCGGGAGGGAAGAGGAAAGTGTCGTCCCTACCCAGCACCTCCCCGACGCCCTTGCCGGTCAGTTCCTCGGCGCCCCTGTTGAACAGCAGGTAATTGCCTCCGATGTCCTTGACGAAAATGGCGTCGGTGCTCCCCTCGATGACGGCGTTCAGCAGTTCGCGGCTTTGCAGCAGGGACGCCTCCGCCTGAGCCCGCTCCGCGATGCTCATCTGCAGGTCTTCGTTCATGGCCACCAGACGCTTTTGCTCGTCGTGATAGCTTCTGAGGAGCACCCAGATCATCAAAAAGCAGCAGAGGGCCGTCATGGTCATCCCTACAACCAGGTCCGCGGACCTGTAGTAGGAACTCTGGAAGGGGACCACCCACTCGGGTAAAAATTGTTCCGCTACCAGCAACAGGATCCAGTCGCCGATGGCGCAGGAGAGCAAAACCCAGCACGACCTGCCACGGAAAAAAATCTGTACATATAGCAAGATGCAAAAGAAGAAGAAGCTGACACTGCCATGGGAGCCGCCGTTTGGGAACCAGACCAGGTTCGTCAGGCCAAGGAACAGGAAGAACAGGGTGCGTATCTGGTAACGCCCCCTGCATGCTTGCCTGAAGAGGAAGAAGGAGGCTGCACCGAACAGCGCAACATAGAGGTTGATTACCGGGGGAAGATGATTAAGTGAGTTGGCGGGAATGATCACCAGATACGAGATGAGCGTAGAGGCGAGACAGAGGACCCGGAAAAGGTCCAGCTCCATCCTTCCGTTTTCGTCCTTGAAGATACACCTTCTGACTTTGAGGATGATAGAGTCCATGCGCTGGATGACTCCTCATGCGCGTAGCTTTGTAGGGCGGCAAAAAGGGAAAGAAACCAACTCCGTCCCAGAAAGATCGCTACGCTAGCACATGAGTATCACTTTATAAAGCTTTTTTTGCCTTGACTGTTCGAGGAGAAGGAAGAACTCAGCTTGACCGGGGAAGATCCACCTTCAGGTGCACGTACCAGTAGGCGGAGGCGACGAAGACCACGCCGCCGAGTATGTTGCCGATCGTGACGGGAAGGAGGTTGTCCAGGAAAAAGGTGGTCCAGGTGAGCGCGGGGGCGGTGCGGCCCAGCTCGCTCGACAGCAACAGGCCGGTCGGTATGTAGTACATGTTGGCGATGGAGTGCTCGAAGCCGCTGGCGACGAAGGCCATGATCGGCATGTAGCAGGCGAGGATCTTTCCCGTCACGTCCCGGGCCGCCGTGGCCATGAAGACGGCGAGGCAGACCAGCCAGTTGCAGAGGATGCCCCGGACCAGGGCGACGGCGAAGGGGAGCTGGCATTTCGCCGTGGCGATCCTGATGGCGTCTTCGGCGATCTTTCCGTTCATCCAGAGCTGCGACTCGAACATGAGCCCGGCGAAGAACAGGGACCCCGCCAGGTTCCCGACGATGACGATACCCCAGTTCTCAAGGAGCTTTCCCCAGGTGATCTCGCCGTGAAGCGCGGAGCTGGTCAGGAGGCTGTTGCCGGTGAAGAGCTCGGCGCCGCAGATGACGACGAGCATGAGGCCAAGGGAGAAGACGCTCCCCCCGAGAAGCGCGGCGATACCCTTGCCCAGGAGAGCGGCCGCGTCCTGGGTGACCACCGTGGCGAGTTGGGCGCCGAAGGCGATATAGAAGCCGGCAAGGAGGCTCAGCACCAGGGTGCGCAGCCGGGACTGGGTCAACACGCGCTTGCCGTTTTCGACGATGGTCTTCACCGTCTCAGCCGGTGTCAGGTACCGCTTTTCCATGTAGGCTCCCGAGGTAACAGGCAATAATTAGATTAAAACGGGACGGGAATCAAGCGGAAACAAGGTGACCAGGCTCTCCCCTCCTCGACTCCCTCAAATGTGAAAGAATTTGTTGATCCATTATAATTAACAGGGTATAATTTTTGCCGTCGCAGGTCTTATGAGAGGAGATACACCATGAGAAAGTTCATTGCCAGGTGCGCCGCTGCCGCCCTCGTGCTTTCCGTCGCTGCCTGCTCATCGATGCAGGTGAAAAAGGACGCAATCCCTCCCCGCTACACGACGGTCCTCGTGAAGCCCCTAACCTTCAACGACATCTTCCTGCAGAAGGTGTCGGGGAACGAACAGGAGGAGTTTGAGCATGCAAAACCCGCACTGGCTAAGGCCTTCAACGAGAGCTTCAGCCAGGCACTCCCGGGCTCCGGTTCTGCGAGGCGTCTCCTTTTCGAGGGGACTCCAGACCAGGCGACCATCGTGCTCGAGGCCAAGGTTTCCCTGCTCGACCCGGGCATTAAAAGGGTCCTGCGCGGCAGGGGCGTCGCCGTATGCAGCCTCATCGACGGCGGGACCGGCCGGCTCCTCGGCAGTTTCACGGTGACCCCCGAGGTGAACAGGCCGGACTGGCAGAGCGCCTCGGAGGTGATCGAGGCGCTGGTGCGGAGCATGGGAGCCGGCGCCGCGGCGCAGATGGCCCAGGCCAGGTAGCGGCCCGGCCGCACGCATCCCCTCACAAAATAGAATCGGGGCGAGAGGTTACCCTCCCGCCCCGATTTCTTTTGTAACCCGCCTGTCCGTGCTACTTGAACAGCGCCTTCTGGTACTCGCGGTTCAGCTTCGCGATGAACTTGACGCTGACCCCTTTCGGGCAGGCAGCCTGGCACTCGTAGTGGTTGGAGCAGTTGCCGAAGCCGGCAGCCTGCGCCGCGTCGGTCATGTCGCAGACGCGCTGCGCCGCTTCAGCCTGGCCCTGCGGCAGGACCGCAAGCTGGGCCACCTTGGCGGAGGTGTACAGCATCGCCGAGCCGTTGGGGCAGGCGGCGACGCAGGCGCCGCAGCCGATGCACTCGGCGGCGTCCATGGCGTATTCCGCGGCTGGCTGCGGAACCAGGATGGCGTTGCCGTCGGCGACCCCGCCGGTGTGGCAGGAGGTGTAGCCGCCTGCCTGCATGATCTTCTCGAGGTTGCTCCTGTCGACGATCAGGTCCTTGAGGATCGGGAAGGCCAGTGCGCGCCACGGCTCGATGTAGATGGTGTCGCCGTCGCTGAAGCTCCTCATGTGGAGCTGGCAGACGGTGGTCCTTTCTTGCCCGCCGTGCGGCACGCCGTTGATGACCTGGGAGCACATGCCGCAGATCCCTTCACGGCAGTCGTGGTCGAATACGATCGGCTCTTTGCCGTTCTTGATCAGCTGCTCGTTCACTTCGTCGAGCATCTCCAGGAAAGACTGGTCGGGGCTTACGTTCTTGGCCTCGTACTGCTCCAGCTTGCCCGGTGCCTTGGCCCCGTTTTGGCGCCATACGTGTAGTGTGAGGTTCATTATTTATAACTCCTTACCGCCAGATGGACGTTCTCGAACGTCAACGGCTCCTTGTGCAGTTCGGGCTCCTTGTCGACACCTTTGAACTCCCACGCGCCAACGTAGCAGTAGTTCTCGTCGTCGCGCTTCGCCTCGCCGTCGGGCATCTGGTGCTCGACCCGGAAGTGGCCGCCGCAGGACTCGTTCCTGTGCAGGGCGTCCTTGGCCAGCAGTTCGCCGAACTCCAGGAAGTCCGCCACGCGGCCGGCGTTCTCCAGCTGCTGGTTGAGTTCCGCGCCGGAGCCGGTGACCTTGACGTTGCTCCAGAACTCCTCGCGCAGGACCGGGATCTTCTTGATGGCTTCCTTGAGGCTCTGCTCGCTCCTCGCCATGCCGACGTTTTCCCACATGATCTTGCCCAGCTCGCGGTGGAACTCGGAGACGGTCTTCTTGCCGTTGATGCTGAGGAGCTTGTTGTTGTAGCCCGTCACGTCCTCGATCGACTTCTTGCACTCGGGGTGGTCGGCCTTGACGCTCCCCGGCTTGATCTTGGCGAGGTAGTTGGCGATGGTGTAGGGGATGACGAAGTAACCGTCGGCCAGACCCTGCATCAGCGCGGAAGCACCCAGGCGGTTGGCGCCGTGGACGGAGAAGTTGGCCTCGCCCAGGACGAAGAGGCCCGGGACGTTGCTCTCGCAGTTGTAGTCGACCCAGAGACCGCCCATGGAGTAGTGCGGCGCCGGGTAGATGCGCATCGGGACCTTGTAGGCGTTCTCGTCGGTGATCTTCTCGTACATCTCGAAGAGGTTGCCGTAACGGGAGCGGATGGTGTCCTCGCCCAGACGCTTGATGGAGTCGGCGAAGTCGAGGTAGACGCCGCGTCCGCCCGGTCCGACGCCGCGGCTGTCGTCGCACTGCTCTTTGGCTGCGCGCGAGGCGATGTCGCGGGGAGCGAGGTTGCCGAAGGAGGGGTACTTCCTCTCCAGGTAGTAGTCGCGCTCCTCTTCCGGGATCTCCCCGGGAGCCCTGGTGTCACCCTTCTTCTTGGGCGCCCAGCAGCGCCCGTCGTTTCTGAGCGACTCGGACATGAGGGTCAGTTTGGACTGGTGCTCGCCGGTCTGCGGGATGCAGGTCGGGTGGATCTGGGTGTAGCAGGGGTTGGCGAAGTAGGCCCCTTTCTTCACCGCGCGCCAGTTGGCGGTGACGGAGCACCCCATGGCGTTGGTGGAGAGGTAGAACACGTTCACGTAGCCGCCGGTGGCCAGAACGACCGCGTCACCCACGTGGGTGCGGATCTCGCCGGTGACCAGGTCGCGAATGGTGATCCCTTTCGCCTCGCCGTCGACCACCACGAGGTCGAGCATCTCGGTGCGGGCGAAGAGTTTCACGCTGCCGGCCTTCACCTGGCGGGAGAGCGCGGAGTAGGCGCCCAGGAGGAGCTGCTGGCCGGTCTGGCCGCGGGCGAAGAAGGTACGGGAGACCTGGGCGCCGCCGAAGGAGCGGTTATCGAGGTAACCTGCGTAGTCGCGTGCGAAGGGGACGCCCTGTGCCACGCACTGGTCGATGATGTTGTTGGAGACCTGCGCCAGGCGCCACACGTCAGCCTCACGGGCGCGGAAGTCGCCACCCTTGATGGTGTCGTAGAACAGGCGGTAGATGCTGTCGCCGTCGTTCGGGTAGTTCTTCGCGGCGTTGATACCGCCCTGTGCGGCGATGGAGTGGGCGCGGCGTGCGCTGTCCTGGTAGCAGAAGGCTTCGACGTTGTAGCCGAGCTCGCCCAAGGAGGCTGCGGCTGCGCCACCGGCGAGGCCGGTACCGACAACGAGAATTTTGTATTTACGTTTGTTTGCGGGGTTCACCAGCTTCATGTCAAAGCGGTGTCTGTCCCACGAGGTCTGAATCGGTCCTTTCGGACATTTTCCGTCGAGTATCACTTGAACCCCCTAAAGTTTCAATAAGCCAGCTAAGATGACGGCAGGAATCGAGATGTATGCGACCATGAGGATGGCGGAGATGACCTTGCCGCCGGTAGCGTAGACCGGAATGGTCTTTTCGTTGTTCCAACCCATGGTCTGCAGGAAGCTCGGGATGCCGTGGGAGAGGTGGAGGAACAGCATGACCATGGCGGCCATGTAGGTCACCGAGATCAGCCCGTGGCCGAAGCTGGTCACCACCATCTTGAACACGTCGACGCGGTTCGCCGCATCGAGGCCGACCACGATGTCCGGGGTGCCGTGGACGGTGAACTGCAGCAGGTGGTAGATGATGAACCCGGCGAGAAGCACGCCGGTCCAGATCATGTTCTCGGAGGCGAAGCTCTTCTTGAGGTTCCTCTTCACCGCGTAGGCGCCGGGGTTGGCGGCCTTGTTCTCCAGGGTCAGCATGACGCCGTAGCAGATGTGCACGGAGACGGCTGCCAGCATGAAGAGCCTGAAGGCCCAGACCAGCGGCGGCAGGTCGTGCAGGTGCTTCGCGTAGGCGTTGATCCCGTTGGGGCCGAAGAAGATGGTGGAGTTTCCGATCAGGTGGATGAGGACGAAGATGATCAGGAGCTGACCCGTGATCGACATCAAGATCTTTCTTCCCACAGAGCTAGTTAAGATTCGCATGTTTTTTGTCCCTTTGCGTTTGTTCGAGAATCAAGATGGGTTTATGTACAGCTTTGCGTACGCCGGAGGGGGCACAAGTCCCTGACACCCAGACGGGGTGGACTCGCGGTTTCCGCTCAGCATTTAAGGGGGGGCGCGCCAAGGGCTCATTTCATCTCTCCTTTAATATCGATGGTATACCTGCAAACGAATGCGAGATAGAGACATGAATGGGAGGCTGGTACGGGCGCATATTAAATCCCGCTACTTCAAAATGCAACAGTTTTTTGTATACAGCATACAATTAATCTTCGGCTCCTCCCGCCGCCCCAGTATTGCCGCTGCGCAGCCGATACCGTATACATCGAAGGCAGGTAACGAGTTAGCTCCCCCCCCGGCGACGGGACTTCGCCCGTTTACTCATCAGTAACCTTGTTTTGGAAAACCGCAGACCCCGTTGCTGTTGCATTTTGATCCCCGCTCTGCTAATTAGTTAGTGCCGTAAGGAAAAATACCCGAGAAACGGAAGGTTCATGATCTTTAAACTGCTCAAAAAGGACCCCAAGTCCGCTGCACGCCGCGGCGTCGTCAGCACCGCCCACGGTGAGATACAAACGCCGATCTTTATGCCGGTCGCCACCCACGCCGCGATGAAGGCGATGACCCCGGCCCAGGTGCACGACACCGGCGCCCAGATCATACTCTCCAACACCTATCACCTCCACCTGCACCCGGGCGAGGCCCTGGTGCAAAAGGCGGGGGGGCTACACAAGTTCATGGGGTGGGACGGCCCGATACTGACCGACTCCGGCGGTTTCCAGGTCTTCTCCCTCCCCAACAAGCGGATCACCGAGGAAGGCGCGTTCTTCCGGCACGAGGACACCGGAGAGGAGGTGTTCCTCGACCCGGCCAAGGCGATCGCCATCCAGGAGACGCTGGGCGCCGACATCATCATGAACTTCGACGAGTGCATCCCCTACCCCTGCGACAAGGGGTACGCGGAGCGCTCCACCGAGAAGACCATCCGCTGGGCCAAGCAGTGCATCGACGCGCACAAAAGGCCCGACCAGCACCTCTTCGGCATCGTGCAGGGAAGCGTCTACGAGGACCTGAGGAAGCGCTGCGCCAAGGCGCTGGTGAAGATGGATTTCCCCGGGTACGCCATAGGGGGAGTCTCGGTCGGCGAGGGACTGGAGCTGCTGAAGCAGGTGGTCGGCTACACGGCGCCGCATCTCCCCGAGGACAAGCCGCGCTACCTGATGGGTGTGGGGCTTCCCGAGGACATCTTCGAGAGCGTCGAGCGCGGCATCGACATGTTCGACTGCGTCATCCCGACCCGTTACGCGAGGAGCGCCACCCTGTTCACCAACCGCGGCAGAATCCGCCTCACCAACAAGAACTACCGCCGCGATTTCTACCCGGTGGAGCCGAACTGCACCTGCTACACCTGCAGGAATTTCACCCGCGCCTACCTGCATCACCTCTTCACCTCCAACGAGGTGCTCTCGGCGATACTGGCGAGCATCCACAACGTCCACTTCTACCTGAACATGATGGCCGACATCAGGAAGTCGATCGAGGAGGGGCGCTTCATGGCGCACAAAGAGGAGTTCCTCGCCTCCTACATGAAGGCGAAGTAACGGCGAAACCGTCTGGCAGGGATGAGGGATGAATCATCTTTCGTACCGGGAGCTGCAATGACTGCGAGTTTGTCGCGCACCATCTCGATTCTCTTGATCGCCATACTTCTGGGAGCATGCTCGAAGAGCGAGGCACCAGCGCCCGCTCCGAGAAAAGCGGGATTTCCGGAGGAGCTTACCGGAGAGCCCCTCTTCGCGCAGAGATGCCTTGAGTGCCACATGGTGCATGGGAAAGGGGGACGGGTCGGCCCGGATCTCTCCCTGGTCGGGGGCAAGCGGAACCGCGCCTTTCTGGAGCAGGTGATACGCGAGCCGTCCAAGGTCTACCCCGGCACCGTCATGCCCCCCAACGACACCTTGTCCACGAAACAGGTCGACTCGCTGGTCGACTACCTGGGCTCGCTCAAATAGCTCCCGTCTTCATCAGACCCCTTTCAACACTCCTCCCCCCAGAGGGGGGAGGCCGGGAGGGGGGATAGCCGCGACATAGACTGAAAGACACCCCCTCCCGACCCTCCCCCTCCGGGGGCGGGACCACACCAGGCCGGGAATCCCTAACGGCCGACCCATCCGGAGAATCCCTATGCAACCTGAAACGACCCAAAGCCGCTTCGACCGTCTCGTGGAAATCATGCGCAAGCTGCGCGCGCCGGGGGGATGCCCCTGGGACGCGGAACAGAGCCACGATTCGCTGAAACGGTACCTGCTCGAAGAGGCGTACGAAGTGATCGAGGCGATCGATGCGGGAGGCGGCGAGCACCTGAAGGAAGAACTGGGGGACCTGCTGCTGCAGCCGGTATTCCACGCGGCCATCGCCGAGGAAAACGGCGAGTTCACCATGGACGACGTTCTCGACGCCATCAACGAGAAGCTCGTCCGGCGCCACCCCCACGTCTTCGGCGACGAGGTGATCGAAACTAGCGCGGCACAGGTGCAGAACTGGGAGAAGATAAAGACGAAGGAGAAAGGGGTGGAGCGAAAGTCGGCGCTCTCCGGCATCCCCCCCCACCTCCCGGCGCTGATGCAGGCCCAGAAGATTACGGAGAAGGCGGCGAGGGTCGGCTTCGACTGGGAGCACACCGACCAGGTCTTCGCCAAGGTGATGGAGGAACTGCACGAGTTCCAGGAGGCGATGGCGGCCGGCGACCAGAAGGAGATGGAGTCGGAGCTGGGCGATCTCCTCTTCGCCATCGTGAACCTGGGACGCTTCCTCGCCCTCGACCCGGAGGACGCCCTGAGGAAGACCATCCAGCGATTCACCCGGCGCTTCAGCCACATCGAGGAGACCCTCCACGCCCGCGGCAAGGGGATGCAGGAATCGACCCTCGAGGAGATGGATCTCCTCTGGGAAGAGGCGAAGAAGCTGGAGAAATGTTGAATTAATTAATGTTTTTAGGCAGGCCGGACGCTTATCAACACTTTTTGTTGATAAGCTGTGGATAACGGTGTTGAGAAATAAATAAACCTGCGCGTTTCAAGCACTTTCCGCGTTCTGCATAATTATTCGTCACGCGTTTTAGCATCGTAATTTCAATGAGTTAGGCCAAGAGACGGCAGGATGGTCACTTTCGACCACAGCATCGATTAATCCCAACTAATTAGCTGACAACCCACGTGGAAATCCTGTGCATAACTGCACGAATTAGCCCCAAAAAAACCTTCCGGTCCTATCGAGTTCCACACCTTCCATCGACAGCAGTTCCCTCTTCGAGGCGACCCCGCCCGGCGCGGTAAATCCGGTCATAACACCGCTGGTGGCGACGACCCGGTGACACGGGATCATGATCGGCAGCGGGTTCCTCGCCATGGCTCCGCCGATGGCCCTGGCGCCTCCGGGACAACCGCAGTGAAGGGCCACCTGGAGGTAACTGAGGACGGTGCCGTAGGGAATGGCTGCCACGACGCTGTACACGGACTTCTGGAAGCGGGTGAAACCTTCAAGTTGCAGGGGAAGTTCGAAGGTGACACGCTCGCCGGCGAAATACCTGGCGAGAACCGCTACCGCTTCCCGCGTCAGGCTGCTTTCCGCTACGGCCTGCGGATGGAGGGTGGCTGCGAGTTCCAGCGCCTCGGCGGCGGAATGGGCGCCAAAGGGGAGATGGTGGGCGACAAGCCCGCTGTCGTTCGCCGCGACTATGCCGAAGCCCGCAGCGCTTTGGTAGATCGAGCACGCGGTGGCTGTTACCTTGTTCTTCATCACTGGCTCCAGGTTCGGGTTTCCATTAGGAACTGACACCGATCATTTTAAGCCGGATCCCTTTTTCTGAGAACCTTTTTCTTGAATAGCCCCACGGCGTCCCTTGCCTCCTCGCAGCGGAGCAGGTGCGCGGCGACCAGGAAGACGGCCATCCCCGCAAGGATCCCCGCTCCGAGCACTCCCCCCTTCAAAAGCCTCTCGCCGGCCGGCGACCAGTCGATGAGCCGCATGATCAGGTAGACCACGACCGCCATCGGGACCGAGGCAAGGACCCCCTTGACTCCCGAGAAGAGGATCGCCCTCCCGCCGAACGGCCCGACCTTCTTCCTGAGGAACCAGAGCAAAAGGAGCATGTTCCCCAGCGCCGAGAGCGAGGAGGCGAGCGCGAGGCCGCCGTGCAGCATCGGCCGCATCAGGAGGACGCTGAAGAGGAGGTTGAGGATGAAGGCGATGAAGGCGATCATGACCGGGGTCTTGGTGTCTTTGAGCGCGTAGAAGGCGGGGACCAGCACGCGCACCAGCGCCACGAAGGTGAGGCCGACGGAGTAGTAGACGAGCGCGGTGCCGCAGTTGACCGCCTTGGCGTAAGTAAAGGCCCCTCCCATGAAGAGGAGGGAGAAGATCGGGGTGGCGCAGAAGATCAGCCCCACCATCGCCGGAATGGTTATGAAGAGGGTCAGCCTCACGCCGTAGGAGAGCGACTCCTTGAGCGCGTCCATGTCGCCGGCGGCAGCCTGCCTGCTCATGGAGGGAAGGACCGCCTGGGCGACCGAGACGGTGAAGATCCCCTGCGGGAACTCGAAGAGCCTTTGCGCGTAGTAGAGATACGACACGCTCCCTTCGGGAAGAAGCGACGCGAGAATGGAACCGACCGCGATGTTCAGGTAGTAGACCCCCACGCCGAAGACGGACGGACCCATGAGGAGGGCGATCCTCTTCAGCGCCGGGTGTGCCAGGTTGAAGTTGGGGCGGATCGGGAAACCTTTCCTGTAGAGCACCGGGAGTTGCAGGACGAGCTGCAGCACCCCCCCGATCAGCACGCCGACGGCCAGCGCGACGATCGGCACCTGGAACCGGTCGTGCAGAAGCAGGGCGCACAGGATCATCGAGAGGTTCAGGAAGACCGTGGAGACGGCAGGGGTGAAGAAGTGGCGCAGCGTGTTGAGGATCCCCATGCAGAGGGCGACGAGGCTCACGAAGAAGATGTACGGGAACATGAGCCGGTTCAGCAGTATGGTGACCGAGACCTTCTCCGGATTGTTGGCGAAGCCGGGGAACATCAGGTGCACGATCTGAGGCGACAAGACGATGCCGGCGATGGTGATGGCGGCCATCACCATGGTGAGGGCGGTGAAGCAGACGTTGACGAGGTCGCGCGCCTCGTCCTCACCCTTGTTGGTGTACCACTCGGAGAAGGTCGGGACGAATGCCGAGGTGAGCGCACCCTCGGCGAAGAAGCGGCGCAGCATGTTCGGGATCTGGAAGGCGGCGAAGAAGGCGTCGGTGTACATCCCCGCGCCGAAGAGGCGGGAGACCACCATGTCGCGCACCATCCCCATGATGCGCGAGAGCATCGTGGCGGCGCCGAGGACCCCCGCGGCGCGAGCTATGTTTTTCTTTTCTGACATCCGCACCCCTTAGGCCTGCAACAGCTCAAGGGACGGAATTTAGCACAGCAGGTGGGATATTGGCAATGGTTCAAGCAAAGAGGGGGGGGCAAAGCATTTTATGGTTCCTACGCCCCGGCGTGGGAACGATCTTGAAAATTCATGGTTCCTACGCTCCAGCGTGGGAACCACAGACTGGGGACGCTCCAGCGTCCCTTTTGTTCACCATGCATGGTTCCTACGCTCCAGCGTGGGAACCGCAGCCTGGGACGCTCCAGCGTCCGGTCCATGCCGTTACCACCAGCGGTCAATTTCGATCAACCCGGGTTCTCCGATGTAGTTGCGCGCACTGGAGTAGCGCCACTGCTCAGCTCTATCGATATAGCCGCGCCTCAAGGGGTTTCCATGGATGTACTCCAGTTTTTCCCGCATCATCGAGTCGCTGAGCACGAGCTCCGCGTGAGAACCTTCCTGCCAAAACTGATGCTCCCTGTCGGCCTTGAACGTCATTTTAGACCAGCTTAGCCTCATCAACAGTGATTCAGCCCCGTTCCTTTCGAGCTGCGAAATAATTCTTCTTGCGGTGAAGGATTTGAAGCTCGCCAGGCATTTGTCGAGGTGGTCCGCCTGTGCGACGAAGTGGAGATGGTTCTCCATGACAACATACCCGTACAACCGCAATCCCATCCTTTCTCTGAGGAAGCGCCAGCTCTCAAGGAGAAGGTCAACATTTTCCGGGAATGAAAATACAGGGAGCCACTCGACTACAGTACAGGTGAGAAAGTGCGGCTTATCCGGTTCCGTGATCAGGTAGCGGGATCTGGACATGAGGAGCCTCGCATGCTCGGCGCCGGGACGCTGGAGCGTCGAGGCCTGCGTTCCCACGCTGGAGCGTAGGAACGATCTTAAGCAAGAGGGGGGCAAAGCATTTTGCATGGTTCCTACGCTCCAGCGTGGGAACCACAGCCTGGGGACGCTCCAGCGTCCCTTTTGTCCACCAACAGCAGTATAGCCGACGCTGGAGCGTCCGGCTTTGCGTTCCCACGCTGGAGCGTAGGAACGATCTTAATCTTCTGTTGACACGACTGCAAGACAACTGTATAAGTGTAAGCGCATATACTAAAGGGGACGCATGACAGATGAAGGAAGCAGCGGAGTATTTCAAGTTGCTGTCGGTCGACAAGAGAATTGACATCATCGAGCTTCTGAAACAGGAAGCCATGAGCGTCAACGCGATGGCAGAGGCTTTGAAGATCTCGCAATCCGCAGTATCACAGCATCTGAGGGTGCTGAAATCTGCCGGTCTCGTTAAGGATGAAAGGCGAGGCTACTGGATATTTTACATGCTGAATAAGGAAGCCCTGGAGGAGTGCCGCAAAAGGCTTAACAGGATCTGTACCTGCGGATGCCAAGGCGCCACGCCCAGCGTGAAAAAACCTTGCTGTTCCGACGACGAGGCCGAACATTGAACCGAACCGCCCGTCTTGGTTTAGCTACAGCGGGCCCACATGAACTATCTTGGACGCACCTACTTTTTTTTGGGAGATCCATATCAGTAGTTGCGCATATTCTTATCAAGAAGGAGGTGATAACCATGGGAAAATGCTGTCAGGGTTCCAAAGAGACGCCGGAGGTGAAACCGCCGGTCGTTAAAGAGCCGAAAGGCTCATGCGGCTGCGGCTGCGTGCCTGAGGAGGAGAAGAAGTAAAACGACCGAGGGGAGACCGCTGCACAGTCTCCCCTCACCCTTTTACTCATCTCCTTAACGGCAGGAGCGGCACTCCTGCCGGATTATGCCTTATGCTCGTCCGGCAGCATGCACGCCTCAAGCCGCCTGAAGTACTCCTCCCGGCAGAAATTCTCCACCTCCACCAGCGCGGCGAACGCCTCGCCGAACCCCATGCGACCGAGCGTGAAGACGCCGTGGCCGTAGACGATGGCGCTCCCGCTGGCGCCGATTACGGGCGGCACCCGCTTTGCCAGCCCTCCGGCCCCGATCTCCCCGGCGACCACCGGCGTCCCGCCGATCTCCCGCACGTGCGGACAATCCTTCCAGCAGTCCTTGATCGGGCAGTCCCTCGCCTCGCAGAGCATGCTCATCACCACGGAGAACTTCGGGTGTCCGTGCAGGATGACCCGCGCCCCGGTCTGCTCGAAGATCTTCCTGTGGGCCAGGAGTTCGCTGGAGGCGGTGATGCCGGTCGTCGAGGAGTTGTCCGTCGGCACCGGGTCGATGCACCCCTTCAGCTCGTCCAGGCTCGCCGCCGTCTGCGAGATGTAGATGAGGTCCCCGGCGCAGGCGGAGATATTGCCGAAGAAGGAATCGACCAGCCCCCGCTCGACCGTGTAGCGCCCCACCGCTTCGATCTCGGAGAGGATCTCGTCCTTCTCCTGCGAGAGCTTGTCCCTGAAAACGAGCCCCGAGGCGGAAAGCGGCCTGAGCCATTGATCGCGGAACGCCTGGAAGGCCTCGCGCTCCCCCGGGAGCAGGAACCCTTCCGCCAGGACGTCCTGCAGGTACTTGACGAAGGTGGAGTGGAACACGGAGGAGTAGTTGATGAACGCCTGCTCCACCGTGATGGCGCCCAACGTCACGATACCGACCCCCTCCACGATGACCCCTTTTCGGTTCCCCAACAGCACCGCGATCTTGGGAGCGGGGTCGTCGCCCAGTTCACCCTTTCTCAGGAAAGGGATGTCGTGCAGGAAGGTGCGGGTCTCGGTGTCCTGGGGCAGGATGCAGTTCTCGCCCTTGGGGGAGCGTGCGATCAGGAAATCGGCGAAGGGGAGCGAGGGGCGTGCGGCCACCAGGGCCAGGGCGTTGAGACGCGAAAGGGTGGCGCCGGCCAGCTCGGCGAGATCCGGCGCGCCGTCGCTGATCAGCACGTCGTCCTGCGCGGCGAAGGCGATGCGGCCCGGCAGGGCCGAGCGGTCGGCCAGCAGCTTGCCCGAATATTTCTCTATCTGGTCTCTCATCGTCTCACAGCTTCATGTTCCGCTCTATGAACGGACGCGCCGGTTTGAACGGGTGGTTCAGGAACTCGTTGTACTGGGTCAGAAACTCGATATAGCGCTCGCCGTCAACCTCTCCGTTTACCATGAACGGGTTGTGACGGGTCGCGGCGACATGCGCCATATCTCGACGCAGCGACTCCGATTTGGACAAGGCTACCAACTCTTCCCGTTCCGCTTCGCTAAGAAGCATGATATTTCCCCTTCAACTCCAGAAACAACGGGGTGAAATCGAACATCCCGAAGTACTCGCCGACCAGCTCCCAATTCAGCCGTAGGCAATGTCCTGCTGCAAAAACGCTGCAACAAGTTTCCTGGTGACGCTTTTGAAATCCAAACCGCTACTCTCCATATGCGCCCTAGGGGAGCACCTCCAGAAATGATGGGTCTGTGAAAGTCCCATCGGTTGTCAATCCGCGGATCCGGTAATACTTCTGCAGTTCCTCTTCGAAGCGGACCCGGTCGAGGGGCGGCACGTCGATCCCTTCTCCTGCGCTTCCCGCCTCGCTGAAGAACCTTTCCGGCAGCGCGTCGTCCGCGCGGTCGAAGCCGTTCTCGCAGTTGTAGAAACGCTCGGTCAGATAGATCCGCTCCCCTATGGCCTTGAGCGATTCCGGGCCGTACTCGACGCCGGTCACCGCGGAGAGGAGTTCGCCGTATTCCTCAAGGGTCGCGCCGAAGAAGGCGAACTTGCAGGCGACCAGCGAGTCGACGGCGGCATTGACGTCCTCGGCGATCTTGATGATGCGGGCCTTGCCGGAGAAGGAGAAGCGGTCGGTCGGCACCGGCTTTCTCAGGATCTCGTGCGAGATGGGATAGGCGCGCAGGTGGCAGCCGCCGCGGTTGGAGGTGACGTAGGCGAGCGCCATGCCGTAGGCGCCGCGCGGGTCGTAGGCGGGAAGCTCCAGCGACTTGACGCTCATGGACAACTCGGGTTTCCCCAGTTCCTGCGCCACCCTGCGTGAACCAAGGGCGAGGAGTTCCCCCTCCCCGCGCCTCGACGCGATCTCCCATAGCAGGGAAGCGACCTCGGCGGGATCGGGAAAGCGTCCCCTGGCCTCACCGAAGGCCGAGAGCGTAGCGGCGGCGGAGATGGTGTCCATGCCGAGCTCGTTGCAGAGCGTGTTGGCCCGGACGATGGCGTGCAGGTCGGAGTTGCCGTTGAGCGCGCCGAAATGGTTCACCGTCTCGTACTCGGGAAGCGGCTCCCCCTTGTCGCTGCTCTTCTTGCACTGGATCGGGCAGCCGTAGCACCCTTCCTTCCTGGCCCCGCACTCCCTGCGGATCGAGGGGCCGGAGTAGTTCCCCGATTCGGCGAAGAAGGTGGACCTGAAGTTCTCAGTGGGCGCCATCCGCCTCTGGGCCATCAGGTCGACCAGCGCGGGGGTTCCGTACTCGGCGATGCCGAGTTCGCCGAAGATGACGGGCGAGGCGCGGAAAAGGCGCATCACGTCGGCCCGGGCCGCGTCGAAGCGTTCCCTGTCGGCAACGCCGGTCACGCCGGAGCCCTGCACCGTGATCGCCTTCAGCCCCTTGGCGCCCATGACCGCGCCGAGCCCCCCCCTGCCGATGGAGTTGCCCTCCCCCATCATGATGTTGGCGAAGAGGACACCGTTCTCGCCGGCGGGACCTATGGCGGTGACGCTCCCCCGTTCCTTGAGGGAGGCGACCGTCTCCTTGATCCCCTTCCCCCAAAGCGCGCCGGCCGGAAGGATCTCCGCGCGCGTGTCGTCGATGGCGAGAAAAACCGGCTGCGCGCTCTTGCCCGTGATGGAGATGGCGTCCAGACCCGCGGCCTTTATCCGCCAGGCGAAACGCCCCCCGGCGGAGCAGTCGTAGATGGTGCCGGTGAGGGGAGAGCGGGTCACGCAGGCGAGGCGGGCCGAGGTGGGCGAGGTCGTGCCGCAGAGCGGGCCGACGGCGAAGATGAGCGGGATTTCCGGATCGAACGGGTCGAGGCGGAAGAAGTCGCGCATCAGGCGGACGCCCAGGCCGCGACCGCCGAGGTAGGCGTGCAGCAACTCCGTCGGTATCTCCTCCCGGCGGCAGCTGCCATCAGTCAGGTTGACATGCAGTATTTTCCCGGTCCAGCCGTGCATACCCCCCCAGAGGCTGTTGAACGTTCAACGTTCAACGTTCAAGGTTCAACGTTCAAGGTTCAACGTTCAAGGTTCAACGTTCAAGGTTCAACGTTCAAGGTTCAAGGTTCAACGTTGGAGATTCGAAAAGCCGTTCGCTACCACCTCAGCCAATAGGGGTAACTTTGAACGTTGAACGCTGAACATTGAACGGCCTTGGGGTAACTTTGAACGTTGAACGCTGAACATTGAACGGCCTTTAAAGCAGCTCGTTTTTCCCCAACCTCTCCAGTTCCTCGACCACCTTCTTGACGTCCTGTGCGGCGGACTTGGCGCAGACCAGCACCGCGTCGGGCGTGTCGACAACTACCAGGTCCTGCACCCCCACGAAGGCAACCATTTTGTCGTTGCCGTAGGCAAGACAGCCGTTCGACCCGACGGAGACGGTCCCCTTGGCGTTGATGACCACATGGCCGTCGCCATCGGCTTCCATCACCTCCGGCAACGCACTCCAGGAACCGACGTCACTCCAGCCAAACGACGCCGGGATCACCTGGACATCCTGCGCCTTCTCCATGACGCCGAAATCGATGGACTCCCCCTTGATGTCGCCGTAGATCTCGGCAATCTGCGGCTTGAGGTCGGAGAGTTCCCACATCTCGGACTCAAAGGTGAGCTTCGCCAGCGCGGCGGAAAGCTCGGGCATGAAACTGGCGATCTGGTCCAGGATGGTGCAGGCGCCCCAGACGAACATGCCTGAGTTCCAGTAGAACCGCCCGGTGGCGAGGAACTCCAGGGCACGCTCGACGTTCGGCTTTTCCACGAAGCGAAGCACTGCCGCAGGCGTCCCGACGCCGGCGGATGCAGCCTCGATGTAGCCATAGCCGGTCTCCGGGCGGGTCGGCGTGATGCCGAGCGTGACCAGGCTCCCCCCCTCCGCCACGGAGCGCGCAGCGTCCAGGGTCTTCCGGAAGGTCTCCTCGTCGACTATGTAGTGGTCCGCCGGCAAGACCGCCATGATACCGTCCGGATCGAATCGCGCGATCATGGAGGCGGCCAGGCCTATGGCAGGCGCCGTATTGCGCCCCACCGGCTCCTCGATGACGTCTACCGGCACACCCTCGATATACGCCAGCTGGTTCCGCGTTTCGGCCGCCTGGAGCGCGTTCGTGATCACCATGACACGCTTGGGGCGCATCGGGATGACACGCTCGACGGTACGCTGCAGCATCGACTTCCCGCCGAAGACCGACATCAGTTGTTTGGGAGTGCTCTTGCGTGAAAGCGGCCAGAACCTGGTGCCTGACCCGCCAGCCAGGATGACGATATACATGGTCAACTCCTTTAAATACCGCGCCAGGACCGGCTGGAGGTGTACCGGAAGAGCCGAAACGGCTCATGAACGGGAGACCAGGCCGGACGGAATCCTCGTCTATACGATCGGTTCGATCGTTTCGACCGGCTCCAAGGCAGTTTCCACACGGTGGTAGTCGTCCTGGAAACGGACGATATCGTCCTCTCCCAGGTACTCGCCGCTTTGCACCTCGATGATGATCAGGGGTATCACACCCGGGTTCTCCAGGCGGTGGTTCGACCCGATCGGGATGAAGGTGGATTCGTTGATGTTGACGATGCGCACGCTGTCGCCGCAGGTGACCTTTGCCGTGCCGGACACCACGATCCAGTGCTCGCTTCTGTGGTGATGCATCTGCAGGGAGAGACGCTGGCCCGGCAGGACTTCGATCCGCTTGATCTTGTAACCGCTGTTTTCGTCGAGGACCGTATAGGTGCCCCAGGGACGCTCGCCGCGTTCCATGCATGACCTCCAGGGTGTCTGTTATTCCGGACGCAGTTCCAGGTAGCGCTTCAGGGCATCCTGCCACGGCTGCGGCACGAACCCGGTGTCCTGAACCAGCTTGCCGCAGTCCAGGGTAGAATAGAGCGGCCGCGGCGCCGGGCGGCCGAGTTCGGAGGTGCTCATCGGTTTCACTGCGACGTCGAGCCCCGCCAGACGGAAGATCTCCCTGGCGAAGCCGTTCCAGGAGACGAAGCCGGAGTTTGCCGCGTGGTAGGTGCCGCTGCACCCCTTGTCGAGGAGCGCCTTGATCGACAGCGCCAGGTCGCAGGTCCAGGTCGGTGAGCCAATCTGGTCGTCCACCACGGAGAGCTCCTTTCTATCGGCGGCCAGCTTCAGCATGGTCTCCACGAAGTTCTTGCCGCCGTGGCCGTAAAGCCACTGGGTCCGGACGACCAGGTGATCCGGGTTGAACCAGGTGTTCATCTCGCCGGCCAGCTTCGACTCGCCGTAGATGCTCAGAGGGGCGGCCAGATCATCCTCGAGGTAAGGAGTCCCTTTCTTGCCGTCGAAGATGTAGTCGGTGCTCACCTGCACCAGCTTGGCGCCGATCTCCCTGGTGACCATCGCCAGGTGCGCGACCCCCTCTCCGTTCACCATCATCGCCTGTTCCGTGTTGCTCTCACAGCCGTCCACGTCCGTGTAGGCAGCCGCGTTGATCACCACAGCAGGTTTCAGGGTGAGCAGCACCCGCTGAACCGAATCGAGGTCCGTGATGTCGATCTCGTCAACATCCACCCCGCGCGCGGCGCCGTCGTAAAGCGCCATCAGTTCCTTCCCGAGCATCCCCTTGTGACCAACTACCAGTATCATCGAAACCTCCAAAAACAGGAAAGACGTTCAACGTTCAACGTTCAACGTTCAACGTTCAAGGTTCAAGGTTCACGGTTGGAGAACTTCTTCAGGACAGCCGTACTCCCGATCAAACGCTGAACGCTGAACATTGAACATTGAACTGTTTTTTACCTCTCGCCGTACTGCCTCTCGTAGTACTCGCGGTAGGAACCGGAGACCACCTCTTCGACCCACTCCTGGTGCGCCAGATACCAGTCTATGGTCTCGGCGATCCCCACCTCGAACGTGTAGGCCGGCTCCCAGCCAAGCTCCCGCTTCAGCTTGGAAGCGTCTATCGCATAACGTCTGTCGTGACCGGCGCGGTCCTTGACGAAGGTGATCAGCCCCCTGTTCTCGCCGGGAGAGCGGCCCAGCCGCTGGTCCAGCAGGTCACAAACCAGGTTGACGATGTCGATGTTCTTCCACTCGTTGTTCCCGCCGATGTTGAATATCTCCCCCGGCTTCCCGAGCTTCAGGACCCGCTCGATCGCGGCGGAGTGGTCCTTGACGTGGAGCCAGTCGCGCACGTTCAGTCCGTCGCCGTACACCGGCAGAGGACGCCGCTTCATGATGTTGTGGATCATGAGGGGAATCAGCTTCTCGGGGAAGTGGTAGGGTCCGTAGTTGTTGGAGCAGCGCGTATTGAGCGTCGGGAACTGGTAGGTCTCGTGGTAGGCGCGCACCAGGAGGTCCGCACCCGCCTTGCTGGCCGAATACGGCGAGTTCGGGGCCAGGGGGGTCTCCTCGGTGAAGTATCCCTCCGGCCCGAGGCTGCCGTACACCTCGTCCGTCGAGACCTGCAGGAACCGGAACTCAGGCGTGTTCTGCGCGTGCAGGCGGCTCGCCTCCAGCAGGGTCTGAGTCCCCAGCACGTTGGTCCTGACGAAGATCTCGGGGCCGGTGATGGAGCGGTCGACATGGGACTCGGCCGCGAAATGGACCACGGCTTCGATCCGTTCCTCGGCAAGGAGCTTCTCGACCAGGGGGCCGTCGCAGATGTCCCCCTTGACGAAACGATAATCGGGGTTCCCCTCGACGCCGGTCAGGTTCTTCAGGTTCCCCGCATAGGTCAGGATGTCGAGGTTGACGACACGGCAGCCGGGATTGCCGGGCATGAAGTGGTTGATGAAATTGGAACCGATGAACCCAGCCCCCCCCGTTACCAGGATCGAGGTAGGGATAAATTTCTCCTGCATGTAACCTCCGCGAGCCGCAAAGCGTTTCATTGGGATTGCCGCCGGGCCGGCAGTTTCGGCCCGATCATTCTTGATACACCGCTAAAAGCGATTGTGTCAACTTCTTAGCACTGGCGGGGGGGGTAAAACGACCCTGAAGCAGCTCAGAAGGTCCGCACCGGGCCGAGTCCCCCGAGGCCCGCCAGGGTGAAGTTGACCGTGAACTCCTGGTTGTCGGGGATGGTGCGGGTGCCGACCCTGTCGATGTAGGCAAAGGTGACACTCCAGCACTGGCGCCTGTACTCGATGGCGTAGCGTGATTCGAGGAAGCCCCCCTTGTCCAGCGAGTAGCGGCCGAGCAGGTCCGCCGTCACCTGGCTTCCCAGCGGGAATACGAAACGCCCCTCCAGGTAATCGAGCTGGTCCCGGCTGTAGCGGTACCGGGCCGTGACCGCGTTGCGCCCCTCCCCTTTCACCTCCACCCCGGCGTTGGCGGTGGAAACGGTCCCGTCCTGCGTGTTGTAGCGGCCGTCGAGGGAGAGGGAGAAATTCTTCTCCGGCGTCACCACACCCTCCAGCATCAGGTCCGTGACCCGGTGTCCCTCGTCGACCAGGGTGAGCAGGTCGCGGCGCTCCCCGGAGAACTGGTACCCCTGCGAGAGCTTCAGGTAGAGCAGGTCACGGTACTCGTCCTCACCCCCTTCCCTGGCGTACTTGCCGGTCAAGGTGCTGGCGAGCGAGAAGGTGGCCGCGCTTCCCCCCAGTACCCGGTCGCCGTAGTCGAAGAAGGGGACGTCATCGTCGCGCCGCTTCTGAACGTAACCGTACTCGAGGGAGGGGACCAGCAGGTGGCGCATCCGCCCCTCCCAGACGCGCTGCAGCGGCAGCGACAGGGTCGCCCCGGCATCGGCCTGGCCGACCTGCCGGTAACCGCTCTCCGCGGGGGTCCACTGCGTCAGGTACAGGCGCTGACGGTAGCCGCCGTAGAGGGAGAGGTCGAGGAGTCCGGCCGGCTTCTGGTACGCGGCGAGCCGCGGGTGCAGTTCGAGGCGCTGGCCCGTCACCCCCTCCTCCCGTTGGAAATTGGTGTAGCCGGAATCCATGGAAAAGATGAGGGGCCCCAGCTTTTCGCCCGCAGCGATGAACCCCAGGGTCGGCAGTCTCTGCAGTGTTACGTCGTTGTTCGGCCCCTCCAGGTCCTGGGTGTAGCGGACCTCGCCGGTCAGGGCGTAGCGCTCCCACCTGCGGTCGAAGGAGGCGGTCGACTCCAGGAGCTGCCTGTTGTAGTCCCCGGAGAACTCGCCGTAATCCTTGTAGTAGTTGCGGTCCGAGATCAGGTTGATGGTGGACGCCAGGGTCAGGTTCGGCGTCAGCAATTCCAGGTGCTTTTGCTGCAACTCTCCCCTGAAGCCGGACTCGTTGGTGTCATAGATGCCGAATGCCTGGAGGCGTCCCTCGCTGCCGTGCTGCCTCATGTAGCGGTAATCGACCCCGGCTCCCACGCCCCTGGAACTCTCCAGGTCGAGGTCGAAGGTGGCGTCCTGGCTGGGACTGATGACCCAGTAATAAGGCTGGTCGAGATAGAACCCCTTCTTGTTCGAGTGCCCGAGTTTTGGAATGAGCAGGCCCGACTGCCGCTCCGTATTGGCGGGAAAGACCAGGTAAGGGGTGTAGAGGAGCGGGACGTCGCCGACGTAGAAGACGGCATCTTTTGCCGTGGCGAACTCGTCCAGGGTCACCTTCACCTTGCGCGCCTCGAATCTCCAGCTCGGCTTGTCCCCTTCGCAGGTGGTGAAGCTGCCGCGCTCCATCCGGTAATCTTGCGCCCCGGTCTTCTCAAGGCGCTCGGTGCGCACCCGGAAGTTGGACTTCTTGATGAAGAGTTCCCCGTTCAGGAGTTCCCCGTGCTGGGAAAGGAGGTTCAGCGAGAGGCGCTCCCCCTTCAGGGTGTCTTCCCCCTTTTCAAGGAAGACCCCCCCCTGGGCAACGGCGTCGCCGGTGAGCCTGCGGTAGACGACGCTGTCCGCCAGCAGCAAGACCCCCTCCTGGGTGATCTTCACGTTCCCCTGCGCGCTGTAGCTGTCGGACGGGACATCCACCGAGAGGGTGTCCGCCTCGAGGGTCGCCTCCTTCTCGGCGGCCGCGGGTTCCCCCTGCGCGAGCGCCGCGGCAAGGAGCAGATATGTGAGGAGCCGTCTGGCTCTTGCAGGTTTCATCGCACTAGGGTTCCTTGAAAATTATCGTTCACCCTCTGAACAGCTGATAGGGACGGGAGAGCAATATCCCCCGCGCCTCTCCGACCGTGAAGAGGGAGCCGCAGACAAGCACCAGGTCGCCGGGCGCCGCGGCGGCCCGCGCCATGTCGATCCCTTCCGCCACGGAACCGGCCTCCTCGGCGGCGACTCCCGCCTCGCGGCAGAAGGAGGCAAGGACGGAGGCCGGGAGGGCACGCTCCAGCGCAGGAGAAACGGCGAAGACACGATCGACCAGCGGCAGGATCGGAGCCAGGATACCGGCCAATTCCTTGTCCCCCATCACTCCTGCCACCAGCAACAGCCTGTCGCGCGGTATCTCCCGGAGGCTATCGGCCAGGGCAGCCGCCCCCGCCGGGTTATGGGCGCCATCCAGCAGCACGCGGGGCGCCCCCGGGAAAAGCTCCATCCGGCCGGGCCATCTCGCCTCTTCGATCCCCGACTTCATCGCCTGCCGCGTCACCGGGAACCCTGCCGCACCGAGCAGTTCAGCCGCGGCGAGCGCCAGTGCGGCGTTGTCGGCCTGGTAGCGCCCGGCCAGCCCGGGGAGGAGCGAGTCGAGGGTGAGCGCGATGCCGCGGTACCGAAGCCTCCGCTGCTGCCACGACGCCTGGAAATCCTCTCCGCAACGGTACAGCCGCGAACCTATCTCGACCGCGACCCGGCAGATGGCGCGCTCGGCGTCCGGGTGCTGCCGCGCCGAGAGCATCGGGGTCCCCGGCTTGCAGATACCCGCCTTCTCCGTCGCGATCTCCTCCAGAGTGCCGCCGAGGTAATCGGTATGGTCCAGGGAGACCGGGGTGATGGCGCAAAGCATCCCGTTGAAGACGTTGGTGGAGTCGAGCCGTCCCCCCATTCCCGCCTCGAAGACGGCGATGTCGACACCCTTCTCGGCAAAATAAAGCGCAGCCAGGGCGGTGACTATCTCGAAAAAGGTCGTGTCGGCAGGGGCCGCCGCCATCACCCGCTCGGCGAGGGTCGCGACCTCGTCCTCGGATACCTCGGCGTCGTCGATGCGGATCCGCTCGGTGAAGGAGATCAGGTGAGGCGAGGTGAAGAGCCCGGTCCGGTAGCCGCCAGCGCTGAGAATGGAGCTGAGGAAGGAGGCTGTCGACCCCTTGCCGTTGGTGCCGACGACATGAACTGCGGCGTAGCTGTCCTGCGGGTTGCCGAGGGCGGCAAGAAGCGGGGTGATCCGGGAGAGCCCCGGTTTTATCCCGAACCTGCCCAAGGCGTATATGTGCGCGAGCGTCTCGGCGTAGGTCATGACAGGCGGGGATTATAGGTAAAGAGCATGAAAAAGTCCATACAATTGGGGGCACGAGCGGAGCGGATTGAGGTCCAGGTTCAGGGTGGCAGAAGGCGATAAAAAGAAAGGTTAAGGTGTATGAAAGGGAGCCCTCTCTACCTTAACCTTTCCTTGACCGGATCAGGCCACTCAACCTCGACCTCAACCTTAGTCTTAGCCTTAGCCTTAGCCTTAGCCTTAGCCTTAGCCTTAGCCTTAGCCTTAGCCTTAGTCTTAGCCTTAGTCTTAGTCTTAGTCCGCTCTATAAAGCATCTTGAGGATGCTGGAGAGCTGCTGCTTCATCTTGCTCCGGTCTACGATGACGTCGACCATGCCGTGGTCCAGCAGGTACTCGGAACGCTGGAACCCCTGCGGCAGCTTCTGCCTGATGGTCTGCTCGATGACGCGCGGCCCCGCGAAGCCGATGAGCGCCTTCGGCTCGGCCATGTTGATGTCGCCCAGCATGGCGAAGCTGGCGGTGACGCCGCCGGTGGTCGGATCGGTCAGGATGGAGACGAAGGGAAGACCCGCTTCGCGCAGCTTGGCGAGCGCCGCGGAGGTCTTGGCCATCTGCATGAGCGACAGGATGCTCTCCTGCATCCGGGCGCCGCCGGAGGCAGAGACGATGATGCACGGGGTGCGCTCGGCAAGGGCGCGCTCGATGCCGCGGGTGATCTTCTCGCCGACGACGCTCCCCATGGAGCCCCCCATGAAGGAGAAGTCGAAGACGCAGATCTGCACCGGCGTCCCTTCGATGCGCCCGGAACCGCAGACGATGGCGTCCTTGCTCCCCCCCTTGGCGAGGGCGGCGTCGATCCTGTCCTGGTAGCTCTTGGAATCCTTGAAGTTAAGGCAGTCCACCGACACGATCCCCGCGTCGAACTCGGTGAAGCTCCTCTCGTCCAGGAGGAGTTCAAGCCTCTTCTTGGTCGAGATGCGGTAGTGGTGGTTGCACTTCGGGCAGACGTTGAGGTTGCTCTCGATGTCCTTCGTGTAGATAGTCTCGCCGCAGGTGACGCACTTCGTCCAGAGCCCTTCCGGAACCTTTATCTTGTGGTCCGGCCCCTTTGCCTTCGGCGGATTATCCCTTTTGAACCAAGCCATATGTGCCCTCTTATGGGGAAAGCCCCCAGCTGTTTTATTAAGCCGTAAATCTGGCGCTGATACTTATCAGATAGTGTCGGGTATGTCAAACAAAACGGTGTACGGCTACGCATAAAGATGCGTAATAAAAGCGGTTACTTCTTCGACGCTTCCAGGACGCCCTGTTTTAAAGCGGAGACGAAGCCGCCGAGTTCCTTCAGCAGTTCGGCCCCCTGGTACTTCTCGAAATACTTCACCAGCGCGCTCCCGATGACCACCCCGTCGGCATCCTTTGCCACCTGCCCGGCCTGTTCCGGAGTCGAGATGCCGAAACCGACCACCATCGGGAGGTCGAGCGCTCCGCGCACCTCGGTGACGCGCGCGGCAAGGGTGTCCGCCACCTCTGTGCGTGCGCCGGTCACCCCGGTCACCGATACGTAGTAGATGAAACCGCTACCCAGGCGGGAGACGGACTCCACCCTGGAGCCGTCGGAGGTCGGGGTGAGGAGGAAGATCAGGTCCAGCCCGCAGCTGTCGGTGGCTCCCTTCAGTTCCGCGGCCTCCTCCGGAGGGAGGTCCACCACCAGGAGGGCATCGACCCCGGCCTGGGCCGCGTCGTAGGCGAAGCGCTCGGCGCCGTAAGCGAAGATCGGGTTGAAATATCCCATCAGCACGATGGGGATCTGGGTCCGCTGACGCAGGCGGGCCACCAGTTCCAGTATGGCGGGGAGCGTGGTCCCCGAGGCGAGCGCCCGCTCGGAAGAGAGCTGGATGGTCGGGCCGTCCGCCATCGGGTCGGAGAAAGGGACCCCCAGTTCGATCAGGTCCGCGCCCGCGCGCTCCAGTTCCAGCACCACCTGCTCCGTCGTTGCCAGGTCCGGGTCTCCGGCGGTGACGAAAGTCACCAGCGCCTTCTCCCCGCGTCCCTGCAACTGCGCGAATTTATCTGCAATCCTGCTCATCAGGCCACTCCTAAAAAATTTTCCTGATCATAACAAATCAGGAAGTATGTTGGGCGTAAAACTCCTCGCTCACGATCAAACGCCCTCGTTGGCGCTGCACCCTTATAACAAAAAATTCCCCCTTTGAAAAAGATCATTTTTCAAAGGGGGTGACTGCTCTCCCCTCAGGGGGATTCCTTTGCGCCTTGCGGCGACTCCCCGTCCGGGGAGGAGGTTCAGATCTTGAACACCTCGATCTCTTTTTTCAGCATCTCGGTCTGGCGGAACAGCTTGTACACCGCCTCGTCCATGACCCGGGTCGCCTCCAGGTTGGCATCGGTCGCCTGCTGGATATCCTCGACCGACATGACGATCTGCTCCGAACCGCGGCTTTGCTCGTCGCAGGCCCGCTTTATGTGGCGGATCATCTCGGTGATGCTCTCGGTGGACTGCGCTATCAGGTTCCCCACCTTGTTCTGCTCGCGGGTGGATGAGAGGACCTGCGAGGTGAGCCCCTTCATGTTCTCGACCGCGGACATGATAAGCTCGCTCCCCTGCCCCTGCTCCCGGGTCGCCTTGGCGATCTGGGCCACCATCTCGGAGACCTGCTCCATCGCCTCGCGGATCATCTGGCTCCCCTTGGCCTGCTCGACCGTGGTGCGGGCGATCTCGGCCACCTGCGCCGTAGCCTCGTTGACCCCGACCACGATCTTGGCGAGCGCCTCGCCGGATTTCTGGGAGAGGAGTTCGCCGTCGCCGATGGAGCGCTCCGCCTGGTCGATGGCGTCGACCGCGCGCCGCGTCTCCTCCTGCACCCCCCTGATGACCAGGGAGATCTCGCGGGTGGAGCTGGAGGTACGCTCGGAGAGTTCCTTGATCTCATCCGCCACGACGGCGAAGCCCTTGCCGTGCTCCCCTGCCTGCGCCGCGATGATCGCCGCGTTGAGTGCGAGGAGATTGGTCTGCTCGGCGACCTCGTCGATGACCGAGAGGATGTCGCCGATGTCGGCGGCGCGCTCGGAGAGGGTCGCTATGACCTCGCTGGTGATCTGCGAGGCGCGCTTGATCTCGTGCATCCCGGTGATCACCGCCTCGACCGCCTCGCGGCCGGTTTCGGCGTCGATCCGGACCGACTTGGAGATCGCCGCCGTTTCGTTCGCGTTTCTCTCCACCTGCTTGATGGAGCTGTCCATCTCCATGACCGACGAGGCGGTGGCGGTCGCCACCTCCATGAGGCTCACCACGCCGTTGCCGACCTGCTTGATGGAGACCCCCATCTCGACGATGGACGAGCTCACCTCGTTCACCGACTGGGAGAGGTTCTCCATGTTCTGCACCACCTCCTCGACGCTGGAGGCCATCTCCAGGATGGACGAGGAACTCTCGGACGCGGAGATGGAGAGGGAGTCGACCCCCTGGCCCACCCCCTTCACCGAGGTGTTGATCTGCACGATGGCGGCGGAGGTCTTGGCAACGCTGTCCGCCTGGGTCTTGGCCGACTGCACCACGGAGTGGGAGGCCTGCGCCATGGTGTCGGAGATCCCCGCCAGCTCCGTGGAGGAGCGCGACACCTTGCCGATCATGCCGGAGAGCTTGCCGACCATCTCGTTGAAGTCGCCTCCGAGCTTTCCGATCTCGTCGTTTGAGTCGATCAGCACCGTGCCGGTCAGGTCGCCGTCGGAGCCGCTGTTGACCGCCTCCGCCATCACCCGCACGCGGGAGACGATGTTGCGGGTGATGAGAAGCCCGAGCGCTATGGCGAGTGCTATGGCCACCAGGATGACCGCTGCGAAGGTTATCCCGGCGGAGCGTTGTATCTGGGTCACCTGCTGGCTGGCGGCCGTCATCTGGTTCCCCACTTCCACCAGGATGTCGTCGAGGTCCGCCTTGGCCTTGTCGTTCGCCTCGGTGATATCGTCGTTGGCCAGCGTGTTCAGCTTCTCGTCCGCCAGCGCGTCCTTCGCCGCCTGATCGAGCACGCCCGCCTTGACCCCCTTGAAGAGCCCCTCCTTGCGGGCAATCAGCTCGTCGGCCACCTTCTCGAACTCGCCCCAGCTCACCAGGAACTGCCTGGTCCGCTTCTCCACCACGCTCCCCTTGGGAACCGCGGTCAACCCGAGCTTCTTGTTCCCATCGAGGATGATCTGGGCCTGGCTCATGAGGGTGTCCCGCTTCATGCGGTAATCCTCGACGTACTCCTCCAGCTTCTCCGGGTCGTTGCGGACCAGGGCGGCCTGCATGAGGCTCACGTGGCAGTACTTCTGGGTCACCCCCATGAGGAGCACCAGCTTCTGCTGCTTGGAGAGCTGTTCCAGGATGTTCTGGATCTGGCCGCCGACCCTCTTGATGGTGAAGGCGCCGAACCCGCCGGTGAACGCGACGAGCACGGCCATGATCAGGAAGGAGACGATCAGGCGGGTGCGCAGCGTGATGTCTTTCATTACTTCTCCGCTTCCGACAGGAGGTAATTCAGCAGGTCAACAGCGGCCTTCACCTCGGGCTTGGACATGTTGGAATCGGGCTTTCTGAGCATCTTGACGCCGTAGGCCTTGGTGGCGCTGCGGTCGAAGGGCTGGCCGGAGATCGGCGCGATGCCGGTCTGGATGGCGACGATGGTCCTCTCCAGCGTGTGGCACTTGACGCACTTCACCCTTACGATCTCGTAGTTCGCCTTCATCGCCGGCGGGAAGGCGGTCGGGTCGAGGCGCATGGCGTCGCCCTTGCCGATAACCTTCAGCCCCGCTTGGGCGCTGGTTGCAGTCGCTGCGACGACAAGCATGGTGACGATGAACTTTTTCATTTGTTGTAAACCCTCCAGTTGCTTGTTTAGCGGGCTCGATCCGCCGTTGATCACGTAGTCTTTATTGTTTATCGCCGCCCCGCTTACAGGCTGAAGGCGACCGAGGCGAAGGTCACCCTGTCGATGCCGCCCGGGGTGTCGCTGAACATGTACTCCAGGGTGAGCCTCGTGTTCTGCAGCGGCGCGTAGGCGATGGCCGGGATGTAACGCGTGGTGCCTCCGTCGATCCCTCTCTGGTACTCGTAGCGGAAGAGCGGGATCAGGTTGACCGGCGCCCCGAGGTAGTACTCCCCTTCGAAGCTGTAGGCGTGGCTGTCGAACTCGACCGGGGTGTCGGCGAGCATCGGGTTCGAATCCCTGCCGAAGCTGCCGCTCCCTTTCAGGTGCAGCCGCTTGTAGAGGACGTCCATCTCGGCGCCGGCGCGGCGGAAGTCGTTCAGGTTCTGCGCCACCCCGAAGTTGTCGAACTGGCCGTTGCGCCCCCAGTAGCCGAAGGCCCCCATGGTGATGGTGAGGAAGTCCCAGATGCTCTCCCCCTCCAGGTCTATTTCCGGCTCGTGTCCCTTGAAGTCGGTCCCCCCCAGCTTGAAGGAGACGTGGCCGTAGCCGTCCTTCTGGTTCTGACCGTTTCTGTCCACCAGTCCGCCGGCGACAAGGACGCGGTTGCCCAGAAGCGCGTTCAGCTCGATCCCGTCCTCGGGAGCGTCGATGCTGAAGGGGGAGTTGCCGACGAGGTAGGTGGTGGAAGCATAGGAGGGAACGGCGACGACGCGGTTGCTCTTCTTCCACAGGGACAGTTTCGGCTCGAAACGTCCAACCTTTAGATTAATCGGCGTATCCAGCGCATGGCGCCAGACCAGGAACAGCTCGTTTATGTTCGGCGTGTTGTTGGGCGGGGTGTTGGCGCTGCTGGAGGGGCTGCTGCTGCCGACGCTGTTGGTCGGGGTCTGGCTTACCTGCGCCCTCTGCTGTCCCTGGCTGTAAAGGTTATAGGTGCCGAAGAAACCGGCGACGTCCCTGAAAGAGCCGCCGGCGTGCAGCCTGAGCGACCTGGTGGAGAGGTCGTACTTGCTGCCGTCGAAGGCGTTGTCGTCGTAGGCGAAATCGGCCGTCCCGGTGAGGGAGATCGGGATCTGCTCAGGGAGACCGGAAATCTTGGACCACTCGGTGCCGGGTTTCTCTTCGGGCGCCTTGGCTGCTGCGGCACCCTTCTTGGCGGCGGGCCAGACGTAGCTGTTCTTCAGGAAGGCATCCCCGAATTCGTTCAGTTCCGGGTAAATGGTGTGGCAGGTGGAGCACTCGGTCTTGTGCTGCCGGCTGAAGGCGGGAATAGCTTCGGCGCTGCCGGGATGCAGCAAGGGGGAGAGAACGAAGCCCAGAAGGAACATGACCGCGACTGGATGTTTCATGAGAAACATGGTGTCTCCTGCATGGCAAATAAGAATACTTTCATAAGAAAGCGCCAACAAATTTCATTTATGCACTATTGGAAGGTAACATGGTGAAGAAACGGGAGGTAACCGAGTGTCGATTATTACAATATTGCTGAAGTGAAGTCAACTTAACAAAAGCATCAAAGAGATTTCATGACCGCCCTGTGAGCTACGGCTCACTTTTTAACTACATTTTTATTCAGGGAAATGCTATAAGGTAGCGTCTTAAAACTACCCGGAGGGTACCCCATGCGGCTAAAAGATCTCGTTTTCCTCATTCTCATTCCGGTTCTGGTCACGGGGTGCGGCAGCGACTCGGGCAAGAACAGCAACGGGATTTCGAAGCTGGTCGCGTCTCAGGGGTGCATGAATCTCAGCTGCCACGGCACAATCGCCTCCCCCGGGACCGGCGCGGTGATCGCGGACGAGTGGCTTTCCTCCGCGCACAACCTGAACAACGCGGCGGGATGCGCCGACTGCCACGAGCCCGACTCGGGACACCCGAACCTCTGCAACAAGTGCCACGGCGGCGGTGGTTTCGGCGTCACCGCCAACCCGGACCTCTCCGGCAAGTGCGGCAAGTGCCACGGTCCCTCGTATCCCTCCGACGTCCTGATGGCGCTCGCACCGCAGCACTACGGCTACTCCTCGGCGACCGCGCTCCCCTCCTCGCCCCGCGCCTCCTACGTGAGCGCGCAGTACCAGGGGCACTGCCGCGCCTGCCACAACCCGCACGCCAACACGCTGACCCAGAACCACCGCGAGTACGCCAAGTCGCTGCACGGCGACCCTAAGGGGGTTGCCTGGACCCACTACGACTTCAAACAGAACAACTACGCCGCGTGCCAGCGCTGCCACACCAGCACCGGCTTCAAGCACTTCATCACCAACAACTTCACCGCGCCGACCACCGGGTTCAGCACCGACAGCGCCACCCGCGAGGTGCTGGCCTGCGACGCCTGCCATGCGAGCTACGACTACAAAAAGAGCCTGCGCAAGATCCCGGCGTTCACGGCGACCTACAAGAACTTCAACGGCACCGCCCTGGCGAGCTACCCCGATTCCGGCGAGACCAACCTCTGCATCCCCTGCCACGCCGGGCGCGAGAGCGCCCAGAAGCTCGACACGGTCGCCGACTTCGGCAACGCCGGGTTCGTCAACTCGCACTACCTTGCCGCAGCCGGGCTCATGTACATGCAGCTCGGCTTCACCAACTTCACCTCGCCCGGTGCGGCCATAGGGACCAGCACCTACGGCAAGTCCCTCTCGCCCGACAACATCACCACCCCGGGCGGCATCTCCGGCGGGACCAGCAGCACGCACCGCAAGTTCGGCACGCCGCTCATAAACGGGGACGGCCACAACCCGACCGTCTTCGTCTCCGGCTTCATGGACAAGAACGGCCCCTGCGTCACCTGCCACATGAACGCGAGCGGCACGACGGTCCGCCCCGGCAACGGCCACAGCCTGCAGATCGACGGCAACACCTTCAAGCAGGTCTGTATAAACTGCCATCCGTCGGAGAACACGGTGACGCTCACCGCCGACAACTTCCGCGCGAAATTCCTGGAGCCGCAGAAGGAGGCGTTTGAGGGGGGCCTGGAGCTGCTGGAGCACGAGATCGCGAAATACGGGGTGAGCTTCGACGAGGCGACCAATCCGTACTTTTTCGACGAGAACCTCCCGCTCCTGAACGGGAAGAAGCAGCCGGTCAGGGACTGGACGCGCGGCGGCACCGTCGACGGACGCAAGTTCATGGGGGCCTGCTTCAACTTCCAGGTGCTGACCCGCGAGCCGGCCGCCTTCGCCCATGCCCGCTCCTACAGCCGCAGGCTCATCTACGACAGCATCGACTATCTCGACGACCTCGCCATGAACCTCTCGGTCGGGACCACGGCGGTCAACTCCGGGCTGACCATGGCCAACGGCTCCCCGCTCTTCGTGAAGGACACCCAGGCCTACAACACCGCCAACGGGACCTTCACCACCGTGTACGGCACCACCTCCGAGGCGATGCTCTACCTGATCGCCTGGAGCCGGAGCACCGGCGCCTGGAACGCCGTGCAGCGCCCGTAAAGGGTCGGGAGCCAGATGAAACTTTTGCTGCATATCTGCTGCGGGCCTTGCGCCATCTACCCGGTCAAGGAGTTGAGGTCCAGCGGCGTTCAAGTGACGGGGTTGTTCTACAACCACAACATCCATCCCTACACCGAGTACAAGCTCCGGATGGAGGCGCTGCAGAAGTACGCGCAGATGGTGGAGCTGGAGGTCATCTACAGGGAGGAGTACCGTCTGGAGGAGTTCCTCTCCAACGTGGCGGACGCCCCCTCGGGGCGCTGCGGCTACTGCTACCGCTCCAGGCTGGAGGAGACGGCCAAGACCGCGGCGGAACTCGGCTTTGCGAGCTACTCGTCCACACTTCTCTACAGCAGGTATCAAAACCAGGAGCTGATCCGGGAATTCGGTGTTAAACTCGGGGAGCGTTACGGTGTCCGGTTCCACTACCAGGATTTCAGGCCCGGCTGGCAGGAGGGGATCAACCTCTCGAAGGATATGGGGCTGTACCGGCAGAAGTATTGCGGCTGCATCTACAGCGAGAAGGAACGGTACGTCAGGAAATAGCAACGAGAACAACAATGCCATCCCTCGGCAGATCGCTCATCATATTAGGACTCATCATCGCCGCCATCGGCGCGCTCCTCAGCCTGGCCGGGCGCATCCCCTGGCTGGGTCGGCTGCCGGGCGACATCTACGTGAAGCGGGAAAACTTCACCTTCTACTTCCCGCTCGCCACCAGCATCATCATCTCGCTGGTGCTATCCTTCATCCTCTGGCTCTTCCGCAAATAGGTAGGGGCGAATAATCAGTAGGGGCGAATAATCATTCGCCCCTACTCCCCTAACCCTCCCCCTCCGGGGGAGGGAGCACGTGCCCGGCAGGTTTTCCGCTCCTCGGGGCGCCCATGTCGACCATTTTCCCGCCCCTGTCCAACCGGTACAGGTGACCGCGCCAGCGCACGCGGTTTCCGGTCAGCGACAGCGCCCACACCCCGAACGACAGCGCGTCGCGCACCGGCAGCAGCCAGAGCCAGCGCGGCAGAAGCCGGTCCTTCAAAAAGGCGCGGCTGTAGATGGTCGCAACGACGGCGCGCACCAGGTAGAGCAGTGCCGCGGCCGCAATCCCCCCCGCTGAAAATCCCGATACCGCGAGAGCTGCGATCGCCGCCGGAAAGGGGAGCGTTATCCCCGAAGCGAAATACCCCCCCGGCCTGGAGACCCGCATGGTGCGCCCCCAGCGGAGCTGACGCGCCATCACCTCGGCGACCGTCTCGCCGCCGTGCATGATGCTCTCGACGAAGAACGGGGAGAGCTCCAGCCGGTAACCCGCCCTGTGGATCATGTTGCCGAGTTGGTAGTCGTCGGCCAGGTAGTCGACCAGGGCGGGGAAGCCGCCGATGCGCTCCAGCGCGCTCCGCCGCAGCGCCATCGACGCCCCTAAAGCGAAGGTAAGCCCCTCAAGCCGCAGCGCCGACATGACGTTGGGCACCATTTCGCTGCAAAAGCCGAGCGCCTCTATGGCGCAGCCGCTCCCCCCGACGCCGGAACTGCGGTAGAGCGAGGTGACGAGCCCGACTTCCGGGTCGGAGAAAGGAGCGCAGACCTCCCTGAGATAGGTCGATCCGACACGTATGTCGCTGTCGCAGACGATGAGCAACGGGTACTTCGCCCTCGCGTGCGCGTGCATCAGGTTGCAGACCTTGTAGTTGGGGCCGTGGATGGAGCCGTCCACCACCAGCTCCAGATCCGCGGACGGAAACGCCTCCATCACCTTCCGGATGATCGGAATGACCGGGTCCGAAGGCGAGGCCACCGCGAAGACTATCTGGAACTGCGGGTAATCCTGGCGGCAGAACGAGGCGAAGTTCTCGAAGCTGTCGGCATCCACCCCTTTGACAGGTTTGAGGATGGAGACCGCAGGGGCGAAGTCGGGGAGAGCGGGTTTGCGCGCAAAGAAGCTGCGGCCGCAGTACAGCGTGAACGCGGCATAGCCGAGCGCGGGTGCGGTGACCAGGAATGGGAGGACCTGCTGGAGCATGATGATCCTTTTTTTACCTGACCCGCTCGACGAGCACCAGGTACGGGGCGGTGTCCGGGCGGTTCAGCTGCCGGCTGCGCCAGACGTTGTATTCCCTCGGGTCCAGCGAAGCCCCCCACCCTTCGACGGCAAAAGCCTCCTGCGGGCCGCCTTCGTGCCCCGTGTAGAGGGAGATGACGATGAGCCCGCCCTTTTTCAGGAGCGCGGCCGCCTGCGTCAGCGCCGAGACCGTCGTCTCGGGGGAGGTGACCAGGGAGCACTCGCCCCCCGGCAGGTATCCCAGGTTGAAGACCGCGGCGGCAAGTCCGGCGGGGACATGTTCCGACACCCTTTCGTGGCTGGTCTCGAAGAGTTCCACGTTTCCCGAGCGCCCTTCCCGTTCCAGGAGCGCCTTCGTGGCGGAGATGGCGCAAGGCTGGACGTCGAAGCCCCAGACCCGTCCCCCCTCCCCCACCAGTTCGGCGAGGAGCAGCGTGTCCAGGCCGTTGCCGCAGGTGGCGTCCAGCGCCAGGTCTCCCGGCTGCACCCTCTGTCTCAGGAAAAAATGGGACAGAGGCACCGCCCCCCGCAACGACTCATTTTTGGAACCCTTCTTATTCATCACGTCACCTTCCAAACCATTAGCCACAGAGAACATCTGAGGAAAGGCCAAAACCAAAACCATTGGCCACGGAGAACATCTGAGAATGTCTGAGACCGGCAGTAAACCTGAGTCCTAAAGGTTAAGGCCTTAAACTTTCTGAAGATGTTGCCTTCTCCGATTTTCTCTGTGGCAAACTGGTTGGCCGTTTCTCAGATTTCCTCAGATTTTCTCCGTGCCAACGGTTTGGCCGTTCCGGCTTTTCTCGGATTTTCCCGCCAGCGTCAGCACTGCCGGCAGGGTGATCATGAATGCGATCTGGCACGCGACCATCCCCAGCGACATCACGACGCCGATGCTGAATACCCCCTGGTGCCGCGCCACCATCAAGGCGCCGAAGCTGGCCATGATGGTAAGCGTGTTCAGGAACACCCCGACCCCGGTGCTGCTCGTCACCACGGAGGCGGCACTCCCCTCCTCCCGCCGGAAGCGGTTGATGATGTAGATCCCGGAGTCGACCGCTATCCCGAGGATGAGCGGCATCACGATGATGTTGGCTGAGTTGAAGCTGATGCCGAAAAGCCACATGCCGGAAACCATGAACAGGACACCGACGGCAAGCGGTATCAACCCGATGGCCGTGTACTTCACGCTCCGAAAGGCGATGAGCAGAATCACCACGATGGCGGCAAAGGCGTACATGAACGCGCGCCGGTAGGCGTCGCGCATGATGGTCATCGACTCGTAGACCATGACCGGCTGCCCCGTCGCATGGGCATCCACGCGCCGAACGTCGTCCAGGAACGCCTTCAGCGGCTCCAGGTTGAAGATCTCAGCCTTGGGTGCTACCTGCAGCATGAGCTTTCCGCTCTTCCCCACGAAACGGGAGCGGAGTTCCTGCGGGATGTCGGCCTCGCTCACCGGCTGCGCGTCCAGGCTCTGCTTCAAGAGTTCGATCTTCCGGGGCAGCTCCTTGAACATCCCCCCCTGGAAATCGTGCAGCATCCCCACGGCGTTGCGGTCCTTCTCCTTTTCCAGCTCGCCGAAGAAGCGATCCAGGGTCGTCACGAAGGCCGCCGCCTGTTTCGCCTCCGGGCGCCGCTCCCGTTCCAGCTTCTCCTTCAGCTTGACGGAGGCGTTGCGGAAGTTCTCGAAGACGGTGGGGAGCTCCATGAGCGAGAGATCCTCCTCGTACTTCGCCGGCTTCACGTCTGCCAGTTCCTTCCTGATCGAGGCAAGCTGCGCCAGCTTCTCCTGCTGCCGGTCCGGGACCAGGGTATCGATGCTCACCACGTGATCGACCGTCGGCAGCGCCTCGAGGGCGGCCGTCTTGGCCTTGGCCTCGGCGGTCGAATCGGCGGTCACCACGACGAAATAGCCGCTGTTCTCCTTGCTCCTCATGAGCCTGTAGGCGTAGTCAACCGACTCCAGCCCCTCTGCCTGCAGGTTCATCAGGTTGTAGTCGAACGAGATGCGGGAAAGGGGATAGAGGGATGCGACGCAGCAGATCACGGTCCCCGCGATGACCACCCTGGGATGCCCGAAAAGGACCCTGGATATGCCGGACGCCTTTTCGGTGCCGGACCCCTTGCCGGAGGTAAGCGGCCTGTTCACGCCGTACGGCTTGCGGCGCCGGGCCAGCAGCACGAGCATGGCGGGAAGGACCGTGAAGGTGACCGCCACGCAGATAGCCACCCCGCCGGCGGCGATGATACCGAGCTCGGCTATCCCCTTGAAGTCGGTGAAGATGAAGGTCAGGAAGGCTGCGGCGACGGTCGCCGCAGCCATCACGATGGCCCAGACGTTCCTGGTGAGTCCCGTCTCGATCGCCTCCATCTGCCCGCTCCCAAGCTTCAACTCCTCCTGGTAGCGGAGCACGACCTGGATCCCGTACTCGATCCCTATCCCGATCAGCATGACGGCAAAGACCATGGAGAGTATGTTCAGATGGCCGACCGCGAGCGTGGCGAAACCGAAGGAGAGCGAGATGGCGACGAGCAGCGACACCATCGCTGCGATGACGTTGAGCACCCCGCGGAACGCCAGCAGCAGGAGGATCACGGTAAGCACCAGCGAGACGGCGGTGGCAAGCGCTATGTCCTTCTGGCTGGTCGCCATCTCCTCGTTTTCCAGCACCGGAGTGCCGGTGAGGCCTACCGTGACACCCTTGAACTCCGGCAGCGCCTTCAGCCTGGCCACCTCGGAGCGGATTGCGGCGACGGCCTTGCCGGCGGGGACGAATCCTTCCATGTCCTGCACCGGAAGCGCGGTCAGAATCTGCTGCCTCCCCGCCTTCGCGAACGAGGAGTCGGAACTCATGAAGACGGATTCCATCGACGGCGGTGCGCCCTTCCCCCCTGCGAAACTCTTGAAGCCGGCTCCCAGCTTGTCCTGCATGAAGAGTATGCCGGGGAGTCGGGACTCGTCTCCGGCCAGGCAGCTGTCGATGCCGCGGGTGAGATGGGTGAACAGCGTCTGCACGGAGGGGGAGGCTGAAAGCTCCTTCAGCACCGGTGCGGCGAGGGAGAGGTTCCGGTGCATCTCCTTTATGTCGTCCAGCGGCATGAAGAGAAGCCCGTTCCTCTGGAAGAAGGGAAGCGCGTAGGGGTAGAAGACGTCCGAGAAGAGGTCCTTTCTCTTCGCGAGTTGGTCGTGCAGACGGCTTCCGAAGGCCCCCACCCGTTCCGCATCGGCTCCCTCGATGACGACGGCGATATCCTCCATGTCGCCGAACTCGGCGCGAAAGGCGCGGAAGTCGCGGTTGAAAGAGGTATTGCGCGGCATCAGGTCATCCCTGCCGGTCAGAAACTCCATCCGCTGCGACGTGTACCACAACGACAGCGCCGACAACAACAGGGCAAGGACCAGCACCAGCCACGGTTGACGTGCAGCGAGGGAGAACAGGGGACTGTCGGTTTTCGCCGATCTTTGCATGGCACCTCTTACATTTTTGTAATAAAACTTTACGCGCTGCAACCTAGCATACCCGAGCGGGACAAATCAACAGCCCGCAACAAGGTATTGTTTTAATTAGCTAAAAAATTTTCAGACGGGAAAAAACAGTGTACCTTTTATCCAAATCGTGTTAACTTTCGCGACTTGTAACCGTTAGGAAAGAAGCTACACTGGATTAATCTGCGCCAATCTTCCCAAAAGGAGTATGTGGTGACCTCCCCCTTCAAGCACCCCATATCACACGCACTCACCTCCTTTAACGGCACCGCTGCCGAGCTGGGCAGTGGCGCCGAGCAAAAGGGTGGGGCGAAGGTGCACCATCTCCCGGCCTCTATCTGGAAGAGGAAAACAGGGAAGGCGAAGAGTCCGCTTGACCTCGCCATAGAAGGAAGCAGGGACTTCTTCTTCAAGGAGCAGCTTCCGAGAGGTTATTGGTGGGCGGAGCTTGAATCCAATGTCACCATAACGGCCGAATACATCATGCTGTTCCATTTCCTTGGGCTGGTTGACTGTGAGCGCCAGCGCAAGATGGCTAACTATCTCATCTCCAAGCAGACAGAGGAAGGGTCCTGGACCATCTACCACGGCGGCCCGGGGGATCTGTCCACGACGGTGGAAGCCTATTTCGCGCTGAAACTCGCCGGATACCGGGCGGACCACCCCGCCCTTACTAAGGCCCGCGCCTTCGTGCTGCAGCGGGGCGGCGTCATCAAGACCCGCGTCTTCACCAAGATATTCCTGGCACTTTTCGGGGAATTCGCCTGGTTCGGCGTGCCGAGCATGCCGGTGGAACTCACCCTCCTCCCCAACTGGGCCTACTTCAACATGTACGAGTTCTCCAGCTGGGCGCGGGCGACCATCATCCCCCTTTCCATCGTGATGACCTCCCGCCCGGTGCGCAGGATCCCGCCGGAGGCGGGGGTGAAGGAGCTGTTCACCCGTCCCCCCCGCCCCACCGACTACACCTTCACCAAGGAGGACGGGATCCTCACCTGGAAGAACTTCTTCATAGGCGCGGATCACCTGCTGAAGCTGTACGAGAGAAGCCCGATCCGTCCCTTCAAGAAGAAGGCGCTCGCCGAGGCGGAGAAGTGGGTGCTGGAGCACCAGGAGACGACCGGCGACTGGGGGGGCATCCAGCCCGCCATGCTGAACGCGATACTGGCGCTGAGCACCCTGGGGTACTCCAACGAGCACCCGGCAATGTCGCAGGGGCTCAAGGCGATGGCCAACTTCTGCATCGAGACCGACGAGCAGCTGGTGCTGCAGTCGTGCATCTCTCCGGTCTGGGACACGGCGCTCGCCCTGAAGGCGCTCTGCGACGCCGGGGTGCCGCCGGACCATCCCTCGCTGGTCAAGGGGGCACACTGGCTCCTGGAGAAGGAAGTGAGGAAGCCCGGGGACTGGCGCATAAAATCGCCCGACCTGGAGCCGGGGGGGTGGGCCTTCGAGTTCCTGAACGACTGGTATCCCGACGTGGACGACTCCGGATTCGTCATGATCGCGCTGAAGGGTGTCCAGTTGAAGGACAAAAAGGCGCTGAACGCGGCCGTGAAAAGGGGGATCAACTGGTGCCTCGGGATGCAGAGCAAGAACGGCGGCTGGGGCGCCTTCGACAAGGACAACACCAAGTACCTGCTGAACAAGATCCCCTTCGCGGACCTGGAGGCGCTGATCGATCCTCCCACGGCGGACCTGACCGGAAGGATGCTGGAGCTGATGGGGACCTTCGGCTACGCCAGGACCTTCCCGGCGGCGCTGCGCGCCATCGACTTCCTGAAGAAGACCCAGGAACCGGAGGGGCCGTGGTGGGGGCGCTGGGGGGTCAACTACCTCTACGGCACCTGGTCCGTTCTCTGCGGCCTCTCGGCGATAGGGGAGGAGATGAACCAGCCGTACATAAGGAAGGCGGTCGACTGGATCAAGTCCCGCCAGAACATAGACGGCGGCTGGGGGGAGACCTGCGAGTCGTACCACGACCGGAACCTGGCCGGGATCGGCGAGAGCACCGCGTCCCAGACGGGGTGGGCGCTTCTGGCCCTTCTGGCGGCGGGCGAGGTGCATTCGGCCACGGTGGTGCGCGGCATCCAGCACCTGATCTCCACCCAGAAGCGCGACGGCACCTGGGACGAGACGCAGTACACCGGGACGGGGTTCCCCAAGTTCTTCATGATCAAGTACCACATCTACCGCAACTGTTTCCCGCTCATGGCGCTCGGTAGCTACCGGAACCTGACGGCGGAACAGGCGTGACGGGAGCCGGGGGATGAAGGCATTCGTCACCGGCGCGACCGGATTCATAGGCGCGAGCATCGTGCGGGAGCTTTTGAAGGACGGCTGCGAGGTGCGGGTCCTGGCGCGCCGCGGCTCGGACCGGCGCAACCTGGCAGGGCTGGAGATAGAGGTACGGGAGGGGGATCTCGGCGACCGTGACGAGTTGGTGAAGGCGCTCTCCGGCTGCGACACCCTGTTCCACGCGGCAGCCGACTACCGGCTCTGGACGCGCGTCCCCGAGACCATGTACGAGGTCAACGTCAAAGGGACCCGGAACATCCTCTCCGCGGCGCTTGCGGCAGGGCTGGAGAAAGTGGTATACACCAGCAGCGTCGGAACGCTTGGAAATCCGGGGGATGGCAGGCCGGGGACCGAGACGACGCCCGTCGATTTCAGCCAGATGGCGGGGGACTACAAGAAGAGCAAGTTCCTGGCGGAGCGCGCCGCCGAATCCTTCATCGAGAAGGGGTTGCCGCTGGTGATCGTGAACCCGTCCACGCCGGTGGGACCGATGGACGTGAAGCCTACGCCGACCGGGAAGATCATCGTCGATTTCCTGAACGGCAAGATGCCCGCCTATCTGGACACGGGCCTCAACCTGATCGATGTCGAGGCGTGTGCTCGGGGGCACGTGCTGGCGGCCCGGAAGGGGAGTATCGGCGAGAAGTACATCCTCGGCAACCGGAACCTGACCCTGGCCGAGATCTTCGAAAAACTCTCGAAGATAACCGGGCTCAAGGCCCCCAAGGTGAGGCTCCCCTACTACCCGATACTGATGGCCGCCTATGCCAACCATGCCTTGTCCGCGGTCACCGGTCGCGAGCCCCTGATACCGCTGGCCGGGGTGCAGATGGCGGCCAAGTACATGTACTTCGACACGTCCAAAGCCGTAAGGGAACTGGGGCTGCCGCACATGCCCATAGAGGGAGCGCTGGAGAGAGCCGTCGACTGGTTCCGCGGCAACGGCTACGCCAGATGAGTCCAAAAGCGTGAGTCAAAACCATTGGCCACGGAGAAAATCTGAGAAATTCGGAGAAGGCAAAACCACACCGAGAGTTTAAAGGCAAAACCCTTTATTCAGATTTTCTCCGTGGCCACAGGTTGTGGGTTTGGTTGGTTTACCCTTTAAGGGTTTCTCAGATGTGCTCAGATTTTCTCCGTGGCAAACGGTTCTAGGTTTTGTTTTTTCTCAGATTTTCTCCGTGGCCAAAGGTTTTAGGTTTCAGGATTTTGAATTTGTTTGTATCATTACGGGTTCTCAAGGAGATCCATGTACAAACTGCTAAATAAAATCAACGGTCCGCACGACCTGAAGGCGCTTGCCCCCGAGGAACTGATCCCTCTCGCCGACGAGATGCGCGCGTTCCTGCTGGAAACCGTGGCGAAGACCGGCGGCCACCTAGCCTCCAACCTCGGCTCCGTCGAACTCAGCATCGCGCTGCACTACTGCTTCGACTCCCCGAGCGACAAGATCATCTGGGACGTCGGCCACCAGGCCTACACCCACAAGATCCTGACCGGACGCCGCGAGAGCTTCCACACGCAGCGCTGCTACAAGGGGATCAGCGGTTTTCCCAAGCGCTCCGAATCCCCCCACGACGCCTTCGGTGTGGGGCACTCCTCCACCTCCATCTCGGCCGGGCTCGGCATGGCGGTCGCCCATGGCCTCAACGACGACCAGTCGCGGGTGATATCGGTCATAGGCGACGGCTCGCTCACCGGCGGGATGGCCTTCGAGGCCCTGAACCAGGCGGGCCACCTCAGGAAGAACCTGATCGTGGTCCTGAACGACAACGAGATGTCCATCTCCAAGAACGTCGGCGCCCTCTCCTCCTTCATCTCCCGCAAGATGACCGGCGGGTACTACCGGAGCCTGAAGAAGGAGATGGAGGGGCTGATCGCCAACATCCCGGCCATCGGCGGGAACATCCTCCACTTCGCCAAGAAGGCGGAGAACTCGCTGAAAGGCTTCCTGACACCGGGCACCCTCTTCGAGGCGCTCGGCTTCGAATACGTCGGCCCCATCGCCGGGCACGACCTCCCGGTCCTTCTCGGGGTGCTGGAAAACGTGAAGCAGCTCGAGGGACCGATCCTTCTGCACGTGATGACCAAGAAGGGAAAAGGTTATCCTCCCGCAGAGAGCATGCCGGACAAGTTCCACGGCGTCGCCCCGAGCAAGCCGGCAAGCGCCTCGCCGACCAAACAGCCGCCCCCCTCCTACACCACCGTGTTCGGGGAAACCATGGTGAAGCTCGGCACGGAGGACCCGAAGATAGTGGCGATCACGGCCGCCATGCCGGACGGCACCGGGCTCACCCCGTTCGCGGAGAGGTTCCCGGAGCGCTTCTTCGACGTCGGCATCGCCGAGCAGCACGGGCTCACCTTCGCGGCGGGGCTGGCAGTCGAGGGATTCCGGCCGGTGGCCGCCATCTACTCCACGTTCACCCAGCGCGCCTACGACCAGGTGTTCCACGACATCTGCCTGCAGAAGCTCCCGGTCACCCTTGCCCTCGACCGCGCCGGGCTGGTTGGCGACGACGGGCCGACCCACCACGGCGCCTTCGACATCTCATACCTGCGCCACCTCCCGGAACTGACCGTGATGGCGCCCAAGGACGAGAACGAGCTGCAGCACATGCTGAAGACCGCCATCTACTCCGGCCGCCCCATCTCGGTGCGCTACCCGCGCGGCGCAGGCTACGGCATCCCGCTGGACGCCGAGCTGAAACAGCTGGAGATAGGCAAGGGGGAAATCCTCGTGGAGGGGAACGACCTGACCCTGGTGGCGGTAGGCTCCACCGTCTACCCCGCGCTGGAAGCAGCGGCTCTCCTGAAGCAGAAGGGGATCTTCGCCTCGGTGGTGAACGCGAGGTTCATCAAGCCGATAGACAGCGCGCTGATCCTGTCGCAGGCGCGCCGGACCGGCTGCATCGTCACGGTGGAGGAGAACGCCCTTCTGGGCGGTTTCGGCAGCGCGGTCCTGGAGGTCCTCTCCGATGCGGGAATGGCCGGGGTGCGCGTGAAGCGGATCGGGCTTCCCGACCAGTTCATCGAGCAGGGAAGCCAGAGCCAGCTCCGTGCCGACCTCGGTCTTGACGGCGCCGGCATTGCCGCAACCTGCGAGACCTTCTTGACCAGCCGGAGCGGCCTCGCCCCGCAACTCACCGTGGTAAAGTAACTCCCGCCGCCGCTCACCCCGACAGCAAAAGGCTCCCCCCTTGCCCCGGCTCCCTCCCTCGACGGGCCTCGCGCACTGAAAGCGCTACGGCCCGCAAGCGGGGAGGCCGGGAGGCAGGCGAAGCCGCCACCAAACTCAGCCAGGAAGGGATGATTATATAATGCGTTTTCCGATGCGATTGAACTATGACCTGACCAGGTACATCGTTTCCAACAAGATGAGGAAACAGGAGAAATACCCCCTGGTCCTGATGCTTGAGCCCACCCACCTTTGCAACCTCGCCTGTTCCGGCTGCGGCAGGATCAGGGAATACGCCGACACCATCCAGGAGATGATGACGCTGCAGCAGTGTCTTGACTCCGTCGACGAGTGTCCGGCCCCGGTCGTCACCATCACCGGAGGAGAACCGTTTCTCTATCCCCACATCTTCCCGCTCATCGAACAGGTGCTGAAGAGAGGAAAACACATCTACCTCTGCACCAACGCCATTCTCCTCGAGAAGGCGCTCGACTCCATGAAGCCGCACCCCAACTTCATCATCAACGTCCACATGGACGGCATGGAGGAGACCCACGACAGGATCCTGGAGCGGACCGGGACCTTCAGGATAGCCATGTCCGCCATCCAAAAGGCGAAGGAACTCGGATTCAGGCTCTGCACCAACACCACCATCTTCAAGGAGACCAATCTCATAGAGATAGAGATGCTCTTCTCTCATCTCAAGGAGATCGGTGTGGACGGTTTCCTGGTGGCGCCCGGCTTCGGGTACGAGGCTGTCGGCGAGAAACTCTTCCTGGAGCGGCGGGAGATACAGAAGAAATTCGAGCAGGTCTACGAGATGAGCAAGCGATTCCGGTTCTTCTCCACGCCGATGTACCTCCGTTTCCTCAAGGGGCAGAAAGACCTCCAGTGCACCCCGTGGGGCAACCCGACCAGGAACCCGCGCGGCTGGAAGGCCCCCTGCTACCTGATCACCGACGAACATTACGGCAGTTTCGTGGAGATGATGGAGAAGACCCAGTGGGAGAAATACGGCGTCGGGAAAGATCCCCGCTGTTCCCAGTGCATGATGCACTGCGGTTTCGAGCCGACCGTGGTAGGCGAGATCGGCAAGAGCTGGAAAGATATCTGGGAGATGTTCCTGTGGAACCTGGGCTAAGGCCTTTTTGACGATTCCCGACCCTGGTTACCCACTCATATTTACCCGTAATCACAGCACTCTACGCTTAACACCAATAGAAAGCCCGCTAAAATCTCAGAAGGATTTAGCGGGTTTTTTATTGCCGGTCCTACCTATGTTCGTGTTCCTTTCAGAGTGGCATTCCAACAAGCGGGGGCACGTGACTATGCGGGCGGAGAAGCTCAAGAAGAGGACCGAGCGCACCTTCATCACCACTTTAGAGCGGTTGAGGCTGCGCAGGAAGGATATCACCTGCTGATCGGGCATATTGACCACAGCGTGACCGGGGGTCTCCAGGGGGACGTTGTTGACTGGTCTCCAGGGGTAGAGTAGAGAGCAGGGTTGCCCCTGCCCTCCCTCATCAGTAGGGTCGAGAACTGGCGCGCCGGTTTTGAGTCTGATTCTGTTTCCTGTACGCCGGCACTTTCGTTAGCCAACGTCAGCAACCACATAGTCGCGACCATTCCACGTT
>Ga0209212_1000319_pt1 | contig 96853 bp, 114 predicted proteins | sample RifGroC2_FD_183996 | JGI IMG/M metagenome (GOLD analysis project Ga0209212, IMG submission 183996) | Groundwater microbial communities from Rifle, Colorado, USA - Groundwater C2 (SPAdes) (version 2) | ecosystem: Environmental > Aquatic > Deep subsurface > Groundwater | place: Rifle, Colorado... | reverse complement strand
CCACGTGGATGTGGCACATCTTGCGCTTGAACGGCATCGCGCGGCCCTGGGGGCCGGGCTGCACGCGGCGCAGGAACTTCATCGGGCCCTGGTCGGCGAAGCACTCGGTGACCCAGATCTGCTTGAGATCCAGTTTCTTGCCGAGCTTCACGCTGAGGTTGGCGCCCGCGGACTTGATGGCCTTGCCGACGACGTCGGTGGCGATGCGGGGCAGCGAGGCCAGGATGTACTGGGCCTCGTAAAGGGATTTACCCCTCACGGCGTCTAGCAGCTGGGCTACCTTGCGGCGGCCGTAGCGCTGGTATCTGAGATGGCATTTAGCTTCCATGATTTTCTCCGTTTGTTGTCACTGCACCGTTAGGTGAGGTCCGTGGCTTCCTTGGTATGCGACTGGCCGTGGCCCTTGAACAGCCGCGGGAAAGAGAACTCGCCGAGCTTGTGGCCGACCATGCGCTCGGTGACGTACACCGGCAGGAACTTGCGGCCGTTGTGCACCAGCAGGGTCTGCCCGACGAACTCGGGGGTGATCGTGCAGGCGCGGGCCCAGGTCTTTATCTGCTTTTTGTCGCCCGACTGGACGACCGCCTGGACTTTAGCCAGGAGTTTCTGGTCTACGTACGGCCCTTTTTTAGAAGATCTGCTCATTTATATTCCTCCGTTACGCGGACTTGGCCTTGCGCCTGTCCTGCACTATCATCCAGCCCCAGATCTTGGATTTGGTCCTGGTCTTAAAGCCCTTGGAAGGCTGGTTCCACGGCGAGCGCGGAACGTTGTTGCCCTTGGAGTGGCCGCGGCCGCCGCCGAGCGGGTGGTCCACGGCGTTCATAGCCGCGCCGCGCACGGTGGGCTTCACGCCGATGTGGCGCTGCCTGCCGGCCTTGCCGAGGGTGATCGTGTTGTGCTCGATGTTGCCCACCTGGCCGATGGTGGCCATGCAGTTCTTGAGCACTTTGCGGAGCTCGCCGGACGGCATCTTGACGAGGGCGTAGTCGCCCTCCTTGGCCATCAGCTGCGCCTGGGTGCCGGCGGCGCGCACGAACTGGGCGCCCTTGCCGGGGATCATCTCGATGGCGTGAATGAAGGTACCGTCGGGGATGTTGGCCATCGGCAGCGCGTTGCCGAGCTTGATCTCGGACTTCGGGCCGCTGGTCACGGTGGCGCCCACGCCCAAGCCCAGGGGGGCCGGTATGTAGCGCTTGTCGCCGTCGGCGTACACGAGCAGGGCGATGCGCGCGTTGCGGTTGGGATCGTATTCGATCGCCGTCACCTTGGCGGGCACGCCGTACTTCTCGCGCTTGAAATCTATCAGGCGGTAGCGCCGGCGGTGGCCGCCGCCGTGGTGGCGGACCATGACCATGCCGGTGTTGTTGCGGCCGCCGTGCTTGCGGAGGCCCTTGGCGAGCTTGCGCTCGGGTTCGGTCTTGGTGATGTCCGAGTAATCGGCCATCTGCAGCGTGCGCCGCGAGGGGGTGTAGGGTCTGTATGATTTGATGGGCATAGCTCTTTCTTCCTCCGCCTTACTTCGGCAGGTCCGTCATGTCTATCTTCTGGCCGGCCTTAACGGTGACGACCGCTTTTTTCCAATCGGAACGATAACCCTCGTGGCGGCCCACTTTGTGGAGCTTGCCGGGGAGGTTGGCGGTGCGGACCGCGGTGACCTTGACCTTGAAGAGGGTCTCTATGGCCTTCTTTATCTCGGTCTTGTTGGACTTGGGGTTCACGCGGAAGGTGTAGCGGTTCTCCGTGTCCTTCAGGATAACGCTCTTCTCGCTGAGTATGGGGGCTATCAGCACTTCGGTAAAGTTCATTTTGCCTCCTTGACGCTGGCGACCAGGGCTTTCAGGCCGGCCGCGGTGAAAACGAGCTTGGTGCTGCGCATCGCCTCGTAGGCGTTCAGGTTCTGCGCCAGGCACCAGCCGAAATTGCCGATGTTCTTGGACGCGGTCTTGAAGTTCTTGTCCATCTTGTCGGTGACGAACAATATCGACTTGGCGTTGAGGCCTTTGCGCAGGTCGTTGAGCCCGCTGGTCTTGGCGGCGCCAAGGTCCAGGTTCTCGATGACCAGCACGGCGCCGTCGGCGGCGCGCGCGGAGAGGGCGTCTATCAGGCCCAGGCGCAGCTTCTGCACCGGCAGGTACTGGCGGAACGAGCGCGGCTTGGGGCCGAACGCGACGCCGCCCTTGCGCCAGATCGGCGAGCGGGTGGAGCCGTGGCGGGCGCGGCCGGTGCCCTTCTGCTTCCAGGGCTTCTTGCCGCCGCCGGACACTTCGGCGCGGGTCTTGGTGCACGCGGTGCCGCGGTGCTTGTTAGCCTGGTAGTGGTTCATCACCTCGTGGATGAAGAACGGGTCGGGCTTAACGGAGAACAGGTTCTCCGGCAGGGCGACCGTGCCCACTTCCTGACCTTTGAGGTTCAAAAGTTTAGTTTCCATGGTTTGTCCTCTCTCTTACTTCTTGGCCGCGGGCTTGGCGGGCTTCTTGGCGGCGTCCTGCTTCACTTTGTTCTTGGAGACCTTGTTGGCCTTCGGATTCGGGACCTTCTTGTTGGTCAGCGTGATGTAGACGGTGCTGCCGGTCGCGCCGGGGATGCCGCTGTTCACCAGGATCAGGTTCTCCTCGGCGATAACCTTCACGATCTTGACCTTCTGCACGGAGCAGGTTTCCACGCCCCAGTGGCCGGCCATGCGCTGGCCGGGCAGCACGCGCCCGAGCGAGCGGCGCGAGCCCAGCGAACCGGGAGCGCGCTCGCGGTCCGAGGCGCCGTGGGAGGCGGGACCGCCGGCGAAGTTGTGGCGCTTCATGCCGCCGGAGAAGCCGTGACCCTTGGTCACGCCCTGCACGTCGACGTATTCGCCCTCGGCGAAGCGCTCGACGCTGGCGGTCTGGCCCTGCGCGGCGCCGGCGAGATCGGCCACGCGGAATTCGCGCAGGTGGCGGAGCGGGGCGGAGCCGAGTTTCTTGGCGAGGCCCTTCTCGGCGCCGTTGGCGCTCTTCTCTTTCTTGTGGCCGTAGCCGAGGCAGACGGCCTGGTAGCCGTCCTTTTCCTTGGTGCGGGTGTAGGCCACGCGGCACGGGCCGGCCTGCACGACGGTGACGGCGTGCAGGTTGCCGTCGGCGTCGAAGAGCTGGGTCATGCCCATCTTCTGGCCGACGAGAAATTTATGAACCACGGGCAGCTGCTGCGCCTCGGGCTTGGCCTCGGGGGCCGCGTTCTCTTTATTTTCTTCAGTCATGTCAATCCGCTCCTTGCGTCGCCTTTTCCGACGGGAAACGCCCGGTTTCAAGCCGGGTTCCCGCGGTTTTCAAAAAGACAAACGAACAAACCGCGCCGGAACTTTTTCAGCTCCGGTACTGTTACTCTATATTTTTAGTTTCTATGATTAAGCCCGCAGGCGGAGGGAATCAAGGCCGCTCCGTCTATAGGGCCGCTGTCCGTATTCTTTCGAACGCGACAGCGTAATAAAAACTGCATTTTCAAAGAAACCGCGGCGTTGCCGCGATTAACTACACGATTATTATAACAAAACCCCTATAGTATGTAAAGCGGTTTCTCAGAGCGGCGCGGCGAAGGCCAGAACATGGCCGTCAGGGTCCAGGCTGTAGGCGGCGCTGTCCCCCCAGCCGCGGCGCTCAAGGGGGCTCAATTCTTTGGCCCCGGCCGCCAGCGCGCGGGCGTGGTAGGCCGCCGGGTCCGGCACGTTCAGGTACAGTTCTACCCTGGGCAGCCCGGCCCCTTTTTCCGGATCCGGCATGGCCGGCAGCAGCCTTTTTATGCCTTTCTCCGGCATCAGGCCCAGCACGCAGCCGGGGAAAAGTTCAAATTCGGTCATCCCCGGCACATCCAGCCGGGGCTCGGCGGCCAGGGCCGCGGCGTAAAAAGCCCTGCTGGCTCCCTGGTCCCGCACGTAAAGTATGGTATTTAATTTCATATAGATAATGATATCATTAATAATAGGGGACGTTGTTGAGTTGTTGACTTTTTGGCATTTCCGGTGATAATACCCGCGTGTAACGCATAAAAAGTCAACAACTCAACAACGTCCCCACCCCCAAATAAAAAGGCCCGGTCTTGCGGCCGGGCCCTTTTCGAGACGAAAAAACTTATTTCGCCGTCTTGGCTATCCAGTCAAGCGCGAGGTTCACTTTGGAGTAAACGCCGTACTTGTTGGGGCGGGCGCAGCCTTCGCCCCAGCTCACCACGCCGGCGAGCTTCATGCCCGAGCCGGTGCCGACGATCAGCGGGCCGCCGCTGTCGCCCTGGCAGGAGTCCTTGCCGCCCTCGGCGTAGCCGGCGCAGAGCATGCTGTCGGAGATGCCGTCGTAGGCCGCGGAGCAGGTTTCCTTGCTGACGAAGGGCACGGTGACCTTCATCAGGATCTTGGAGACGCCGCCGCCCTCGCTGGTGGTGCCCCAGCCGGCGGTGACGAAGTCCACCTTGGAGGTAATCTCGGCGGTGTTGAGCGCTATCGGCGCGAACTTGGAGTCGCCGGAGAGCTGGACCAGCGCGTAGTCGTTATCCATCGTGTTGGTGTTCCAGCCGGGGTGCTTCACTATCTGCAGCACGGTGAACTTCTCCACGCCGACGGTGTCGGCCTGGTTGTGCAGGCCGATGGTGACGCCCTTAAGGTAGCCGCCCTCGACGCAATGCGCCGCGGTCAGCACCCAGTTCTTCTTGATCAGCGAGCCGCCGCAGAAGTGGCTGCCGTAGGAGCTGCGCAGGGAGACCAGGAAGGGGTACTCGCCCTTTATGGCCTGCACGCCGCCTACTATCTTCTCGGCGCCGAAGCGGTCGAAAGGATTCACGCCTTCGGGCACGAGGGCCGGGCGGGCGGGGATGTCTATAGAGGTTATGGCGGGCAGGACGCTGCCGCCGTGGGTGTCGAAGCTGATGTTCGCCGCATTAGCAGGTACCATGGCCAGGGCCAGGACCAGCGCCGCTATCGTCTTTATCATGAACTTCCTCCGCTGATTAGGATAACTGCTTAGGTGAATTGTGCAAAATCAATTGATGAGTGTCAACAGATATTTTCCCTTTAGGCCCACTCCCCCCTGGGCCCTTGAGCCCACGACCATGGTCAAGCCGGGCCGGCACGCGTCAGGGGCCGCTGACCTTTGCTAGAATAACGCTATGCTTTCACGCTTCGCCCGCGCCGCCGCCCTCGCCCTGCTGCTCTGCGCCGGGCAGGGCAAAGAGCTGACGGTAGACGAGTTCCTGGAGAATTTGCCGTCCCTGCTCGACACCGCGCCCGAGCCTCCCGAAGTCACCGAAGCCCAGATCATAGAGCTGGAAGAGGGCGACCCGGAAACCTATATCTTCATCCACGGCGCCAAAGCGCACCCGCCGGCGCCGGTCAACCTCGGCGGCGACGGCGTGCTGACGCTGATGCGGGCCGACACCCGCGAACAGGTTGCCGCGCGGTACCGCGGCAAGGACGGCGCCTACAGCCAGCCTGAACTGGACAAACTGCAGCGCCTGCTGCGCTGCAGCGCTACCGGCAAGGAAACGGAGATATCGATAAAGCTCCTGGAGATCCTGGACGTGGTAGAGGACAAGTCCGGCAGCGGCTACCTGGTGCTGCTGAGCGGCTACCGCTCCCCCAAATTCAACCGCAAGCTCAAGGGCGCGGCGCGCTGGAGCATGCACATGCTGGGCTGGGCCGCCGATATCCGCGTGCCCGGCCGCCCCACGGCCGAGGTGGCCGATTTCGCCAACCGCCTCGGGGCCGGCGGCGTAGGCCATTACCCCGACGCGGCCTTCGTGCACCTCGACGCCGGCCGCGCCAGGAGCTGGGAAGTGAAGCGCCCGGAGCCCAAGCCCAAAAAGGAGAAATAGAAATGACGCCGTTGCCCCTCGCCCTGGCCCTTTTAGCCGCCGCCTTCGCCGCGCAGCCGGCCGCCGCGGCGCCCCACACTTTGGAGGCCCGCGTCAGCAACGGCCGCGCAGCCTACCGGCAGACGATCCGGCTGACCGAGGGCCGGCAGGCCAGCCACGTCGGTCCCCTGAACGGCAAGGAGCTGATACTCAACGCCCTGCTCCTTGGCGGCGGGGAATACGCCCTGCAGTACCAGCTGGAGCTCTCCGGCGGCCGCGGCGCGCAGGGCCGCTCGGTACAGGTGCAGTCCGAGGTGGCTCTGAAGCCGGGCGAGCCGCTGACCGCCCTGGAATGCGGCCCATGGACCGTAGTGCTGACCCTCGACCCCTCGAAAGAAACCCCCGCCAAAGCCGGCAAGGCCTGGAGCACCGGCGGCCTGCCCAACTACCGCCTGACCGCCGACCTCTCCTCCGCGGACTCGCGCCAGGTCTGCCGGCTGGTCTCCAAGGCCGGCGTCCAGTCCAACGCGGTGGATTCCATCCGGCAGGGCGAAAAGAAATTCGGGTATATCCTCAATAGCCTTTTTTCCGCTTCCGGCGGGGTCTTCCGCCTGCAGTACCAGGTAGAGCACAACGCCCCCTCCGCCGCCACGCCCTTCCAGCTTCAGAACGAGGAGGAGATAGCGCTGAACAAAAAGACCTCCTTTTCGGGAGAAGGCTACAAGCTGGACCTGCTGCTGGAAGGCCCCGCACCCGGCGCCGCCAAGCCGGCCTCGAAAAAAGGCTACGGCACCGTAGAGCTGCTGCAGTAAAAAGCCATGCCTGAGAAGGGGCCTTGCGTCCGCCTGATAACCCCCGGAGAGCTGAAAAGCTGGATCCTGCACGAAGACGGGGACCTGCTCGCCTTCGACAAACCGGCCGGCGTGGTCTGCCATCCGTCCAAAGCCGGGCCGTGGTCCAGCCTGGCGGGCGCTGTGCGGGAGCATTTCGGCCTGGCGGCGGCCCACCTGGTCACCCGCCTGGACCGGGAAACCAGCGGCGTAACCGTTTTCGCCAAAGATCCGGCCGCGGCCGGCCGGCTGCAGGGCGCCATGAGCTCGCGCAAAGCCGCCAAGGAGTATCTCGCCGTGCTGACCGGGGACCTGACCGGGCCGGCGACAGTGGACCAGCCGCTTGGGCCAGACACCACCAGCCCCGTGAAGGCGAAGTCCGCCGTAACGCCCGGCGGCCAGGCGGCCGTCACCCATTTCACCCCCCTTTCCCGCGGCGGCGGTTTCACGCTGGCCCGCGTGGTCACCGAGACCGGCCGCAAACACCAGATCAGGGCCCACGCGCAGTGGCTGGGCCTCCCCCTGGCCGGCGACAAGATCTACGGCCCCGACGCCCGGCTCTTCCTGGATTTCATAGAGACCGGCTGGACGCCGGCGCTGGAGGCGCGGCTGCTGCTGCCTCGCCAGGCGCTGCATTGCGCGGCGCTGGACCTGCTGGCCGGCGGCGCGCCCCGCGTCTTCACCGCGCCGTTCCCGGCCGACCTGCGCGCCTTCTGCGCCGCCCGCGGCCTGCCCGTGCCCGACGGGCTCTAACTTTCATAAGTTAATTTGATATATTCAATGCGACCGCCGACAGTACCGGAGGCTTTAACCTTATGCTGACAGACTTCGCTAACGAATACTACGGGATACTAAGCGCGCTGGAGGCGCTGGCGCTTTTTGCCGGCATGCTGCTCTGCATGGAACTCGGGCGGCGGCTGGCGCTGAAGAAAGGGAAAATGGGCGATTCACCGGGAGCCGGCGCCATCGACGGCGCGGTTTTCGCGCTGCTCGGGCTCCTTATCGCTTTCACTTTCGCCGGGGCTTACGACCGGATAGAGGCCCGCGACCTGGCCGCGATAGAAGAGGCCAACGCGATAGGCACCGCCGGCAAGAGGCTGGACCTGCTGCCCGCCGCGGCGGGCGCCCGGCTGAAAGCCCTGTTGCTGGATTACGCCGGGGCAAGGGTGGAGGAATACGAAGTGATCAGGCAGGCCGAAAGCCATGCCAGGGCCGTGGCCCGTACCGCCGGGTTCAAAGACACGCTTTGGCGGGAGGCTGTGGCGGCCTGCCGCCGGGAGACCTACCCGCACGCCGCGCCGCTGGTGCTGGGGGGCCTGAACCAGGCCTTCGACAACGCCAGGACCAGGGACTTTCTGGGTAAGATACATCCGCCCGGGGCCGTTTACCTGCTGCTCTACGCCATGGCCCTGCTGTCGGCAAAAATGGCGGGCTACCGCCTGGCCGACAAAGGCGGCCGGAGCTGGCTGCACCGCCTGAGCTTCGCGGCGGCGACTTCCGTTACCCTCTTCATTATCCTCAACCTGGAGCATCCGCTGTTCGGCATGCTGGGCGTCAAAACCCTGCAGCTGCCGGTTAACGAGGTCCACATCGAACTTTCGCAACAGCCGTAATTAATAAACGCCGGGCTTGCAGCCCGGCGGCGTGACGGCCAAAATATATTATTTACCGCAGTCCAGCCGGCAGCTGCCCGGCTTGCCGCGCTCGTAGATGTCGCAGATGCCGTCGCCGCACCAGCCCGGCTTCTGCCGGCCCGGCAGCTGGCCGCGCGGCGATGGCACCCTGTGCCCCGGCCGGCCAAAAAGCGACGGGATAGGCCGCAGCTTCGGCAGCTCCTGCTCTTGCTTCTGCTCCTGCTCCTGCTGCACTGCGGGGCTCTGCTTGATCAGAGTGCGCGTCGGCAGGGGCTGCTTCCGTGCCTCGGCCTTCTTCGCCGCGGGGGGCGCGGCTTTCTTTTGCTCCAGCAGGCCTCCGGCAACGACGGAAGCGACGGTGCGGCTGCGCAGGCCCTGCGGGTCCTGCCGCGCCAGGAAATTCAGCCAGGCATAAAAAGCGCCGAACTCGGCCGGCGTGCTGCGGAACGACGCCCCGTAGACCCCCAGCCCCATGCCGCCGAAGGCGCTCTGCGCGGCCTCTATGCCGGCCTTGTCTGAAGGGTGGTAAGAGGAGAGGTTGCGGCGCGGCCCGCCGGCAAGCGGCACGAAAACGGAGTCGTTCACCCCGGCCGCCGCCCCGCGCGCGCCGGCTGGATCTCCCCGCAGGCAGATCTCGTAGGGCGGCGCCGCCGCCAGGAATTTAGTGTCGGAGCCGCCCACCATGCAGCCGGTCTTCAGGCCCGGCTCCAGCCGCGCCAGCGCGGCGAAATATTCCTTATGCCCGCCGGAGGCCGGGGCGCCGCCGCGCAGGCCCGCCAGTTCCTCCGCCGCCAGATCGGTGTAGCCGTCCCAGGCCGTGGTCTCGGGCCCCTGGTGGTACGCGCCGACCTCGTGCCCCTCCCGCTGCCAGCCCGCCAGCTCTGCGAAGCGCGCCGGATCGGCGGAGACATATTCTGCGTACTGGGCGCTGAACAGCAGCGTCAGGCGCACGCCGCGCTCGCCGGCCAGCTTCACCATGCCCTGCAGCGCTTTATAGGATTCTTCCAGTGCCGGCCGGCCGCCCTTGAAATTATAGGCGCCGTTCTGCACCGCTATGAAATAGTAAGTGGCCGGTCCCGCCGCCGGCGCCGGCGCGGCCGCGAGCGGCAGCAGCGCTAAAGCGAGAGCCAGCTTTTTCATTGCCCGCCGCCCAGCTTGAACCGCACCCGCAGCACGCCGTCGGCCCAGCCGCTGGAGACTATTTTGAATTCGCCGATCTCGGCTGTGGAGGCGACATGCGGCCCTATGCAGGGACAGGCGTCGTAGTCGCCTATCAGGATCACGCGCAGCGGGTAGGCGGCCCCCTCCGGGAGGCGGGCCAGGTCGAACTTCTCCGCGGCCTCTTCCTTCGAGAAGAAGCGCTCCGTGACCGGCAGGCCGGCGCGCACGGTCTCGTTGACGCGGCGCTCCAGCTCGGCGTGCTCTTCAGGGGTAAGCGCGCGCGGGAACCGGTAGTCGCACTTGGATTTTTTCCGCTCTATGTGGGAGCTGAAGGCCCGGCCGCAGCCGAACAGGCGCACCATGGCCTGGTTCAGCAAATGCTCCGCCGTGTGCATCCGCGGCTCCGCGTAATCCTTCATGGTTTTATTTTAGCAAAACTCGCCGCGCCGGACGGGCCGCGGAATTTGTTAATATAAACTGCGTATGATGTCCGACGATGCCCTCCTCGATTTCTGCCGCTCGCTCGTCTCCACTATCCGCAGCGGCCTCACGCTGAGCGACGCCTTCGACACGCTGTCGCGCTCCTCCCGGCACGGCCGGCTGGTCCGGCGCGCCGCCGAGCTGACCAACCGCGGCAAGTTCCTGCACGAGGCTTTCGCCGCGCAGGGCGTCTTCCCCCCCGTCTTCATCGCCCTGCTGCGCGCCGGCGAGGAGGGCGGCAAGATAGACGAATTCCTGGAGATCTACGCCGACTGCCTCGAGGTGCGCATAAAATTCCGGCGCCAGATAGAGCGCCTGCTCATCTACCCGCTCTTCGTCCTGGCGCTCTCCGGCGCGCTGTTCCTGCTGGTCTCGTTCAAGGTGGTCCCCGCCGTCATGGAGCCGCTGCTCAAGTCCGGCGCGTCCCTGCCGCCGCAGGCCTTCTTCTTCAGTTCGCTGGCCGAATGGCTCTACGCCTCCTGGTACAAGGTGCTGCTGATCGGCTCGCTGGCGCTCCTGGCGCTGCGCTGGTTCATGGGCACCGGGCTTGGCCGCAAGCTGACAGGCCTGGCCGGCCACTGGCTGCCGGTGGTCCGCTTCGCCACCTACGAGGGCCGCCTCTATTACATCTATACTACGCTGGCCCTGCTGCTGAAGGCCGGCCTGCAGCCCGGCGCCATGATGGCCGTGCTGGCGCAGTTCTCTCAGGACGACCTCATCACGCGGCGCCGCCTGAACCGGGCCGCCGCGCGGCTCTCCAGCGGCGAAAGCTTCGCGCGCAGCGTGGCCCCCCTCATGCCCGAGGAGGACCGCCTCGCCGTGGAGATAGCCGAGAAGGCCGGCCGCCTGGACGACACTTTGCTCAGCCGCGCCAAGCTGCACTACGACCGCCACCTGCACCGCCTGAAGATGCTGGTGACCGCCTTCAACATCTCCACCATGGTGGCCATAGCCGCGGTCTGCTTCGGCCTGATATTGACCGTAGCCTGGCCGGCCATCTCCATGATGGCGGGCACGAAAGACGTGATAAAAAGCCTGGGGCTGGGTGCGCAGGAGCAGGCCGCGCCGCAGCGGCCCGCCGCAGCGCCGCGCAAGACCCGGGCGCCGCAGCTCTCCCTCGAGGAGCTGAAGTCCAGGGCCTTCAACGAGGATCACGGCAAAAAAGTGACGGGGTTCATCAAACAGTACGGCGCGCCCTCAGCCGGAGAAAAGTCCGGCGACGCCCCCGCAGAGACCGAACCGCAGCCCCGCAAGAAGCTGCAGGGCAAGGTGAAGTTCGGCAGCTCCTCCTCCATCCAGCCGACCAATATCGGCAATTAAAAAGAAGAAGGGCGGCCTCTCAGCCGCCCTTCGCTTTAAGACCGGAACGTTTCAGTCCCAAGCCTTAATCTCGCAATCGTATTTATCGCCCGTCTTCGAGCAGGAGACGAACTCCGCCGTCTGCGACAGGCTGGGGTCGTCCTCGCTGGGGTAGATGCCGTTGGCGTACAGCGCGTCTATTATCTTGCCGGCGGCGTCCAGGTGGACTATCAGTTTTTCCTGGCCGTTCACGGTCGCGAAGAAAGAGCAGGCGTCGTACATCTCGGAGGCGCAGGCCAGCTTGCGCACCGCCAGTGTGTCCGCGCCGCCCTCTACGGAATGCAGCGGCAGGTCCTCGAGCTTGGCCATCAGGTTCAGGGCCTCCCACATCTTCTGCGCAGCCGGGCCGTTCACGCGCGCCCTGGCGGCGTGCGCGCCCAGCGCCGCCCCGCCCAGCAGTATCAAAGCTATGATCAGGTTCTTTTTCATCGTTCCTCCGTAATTACCAAATTTTACCAAACTTCGCGGCGGGCTCAGGGCAGCTTCAGCAGGTCCCGCACCGCGCCCACCAGAATGCCGGGCGTCACCGGCTTCTTGAGGACCAGGACATTGAGGTTCTTCTCCAGGTCCGCCACCGACGCCGGCGTGGCCGTGGAAAAAAGTATCGGGGTCGGCGAGGCCAGCTGTATGCGCAGGCGCTCGAACACCTTGCGCCCGCCGCCGGCCGGCATGTCCACGTCGAGGATGAGCAGCGCGGGGTGGAACTCCTGGTACTTGGTCACCGCGCCGATGGCGTCCTCGGCGGTGGCCGTTTCGAAGCCGGCCTTGGCCAGGATCTCGGTGTAAAGCTCCAGGATAGTGGGGTCGTCGTCCACCACCAGGACCTTATATTTTTCGCTCGGCTTCGGCGGGGGCGGCGGCACCGGGTTCAGCGGTTTTTCGCTCGGCTGCGGCAGCAGCTTCTTTACCTCGGCCATCAGGACCTCGGGGTCCACCGGCTTGGTGACCACCGCCACGTGGTAGAGGTGGTGCAGGTTAGGCGGCAGCTGCTCGGGCTTGCCCGTGGAGAAGATGACCGGCGTCGGGGACTGCAGCCGGGTGCGCAGGGTGTCGAAGACCATCATGCCGCCGCCGGCCGGTATGCCCAGGTCCAGGATGACCAGGTCCGGTTTGAATTCTTTGTAGAGGTTGATGGCGGAAAAAGCGTCCTCCGCGGTCTTCACCTCGAAGCCCGCGTCGGTAAAGAATTCCCGGTAAAAATCCAGTATCGCCGGATTATCCTCAACGGCAAGTATCTTGTGCATGTTCTCCCGTAACCCGCCTCACCACCTTTATTTTAGCAAACAAAACCGCCGGGCGGCGGGCCCGGCGGCTGCGCGGGGAGCGGCGGAGTTCACTCTCCGGCCAGTTCCTTAAGTTCTTTCACGGCACCGGCCAACTTGCCGGCCAGCTGCGTCTGCGTCTCGGCCACGGCGGCCAGCTCCGTTCCGAGTTGGCCCAGTTTCAGGCGGAGTTGGGCCAGGCGCTGGTCCGGCTGCGCGGGGGCAGGAGCGGGAACCGGAGCGGCTGTTTCGGCCGGCGCCAGGGTCCCTGTACTGACCGGGAACGGTTTAACCGCCTCCGGGGCCTTGGGCAGCGGCGCGTCAAAAGCGGGGTCGCCGACCAGCGAGCCGCGCATGGTCAGCGCCAGCGGCGACTCTGCGGGGGCGGGCCGGCTCGGGGCCGGCGCGGGGGCTGGTGCCGGGGCGGGCGAAGGCGAAGGTGTAAGCGCGGAGAGCAGTTCCGGGTAAGCCGAAGCGGCTTTCCACGCGGCCGGCTCGCTCCCGGCCGGCGCCTCGGGATAGGCCATGGAGGCCACGGTAAAGCCTGGCGTGGAAGCCAGCTTCTCCTTATCGAAAGGCCCCTGCACCTGGTTGTCTATATGCACCCAGTATCTCATAGAACTCTCCTTAATACGGGCGTAACGGCCCCCGCTCTCCCGCCGTTTATTCTAGCAAAAGAAACCGCCTGTTTTGCCGCCCAAGAGGGGGCCCAGGCATTTTGGGCCATGATGCCTATGGACCTTTTCCCGAAATAATGTCATACTATGGGAGTAGTCTGACCTGACCTCAAGTTTTTGAAGCCAATTCTGCCAAGCAACATCCGGAAGAGTTAGAGCGAAGAGAGCTGAGCACGTCAAGATAGTTGCTAGGAGAATAACATAATGAGCAAGAGAATATACGTGGGCGGCCTGCCCTTCAAGACCACCGAAGAAGAGATGAACGCCCTGTTCGCCACCTTCGGCCAGGTTACCAGCGCCAAGCTGATCACTGACCGGGATTCCGGCCAGTCCCGCGGCTTCGGCTTCGTGGAAATGGCTAACGACGCGGAAGCTGTCGCGGCCATGGAGAAGCTCAACGGCACCGACTTCGGCGGCCGCAAGCTGACCATCAATGAAGCCCGCCCGATGGAGCCCCGCACCGGCGGCGGCGGCGGTAACCGCGGCGGTGGCCGCGGTGGCGATCGCGGCGGTCGTGGCGGCGGCGGCTACGGCGGCGGCGACAGGTGGTAAACTAAAACCCTTTAACGGTTTTAAACGCCCCGGGCAACCGGGGCGTTTTTATTTATCCTGTCAAAAGTCAGCCGCCGGGACCTCCCGGCGGCTTAACTCACTCCCGGCCGCGGCCGCTACCGCTTTTCCCTTGGCAGCTCGCTGATATACCAGGCCTCCACCTTCTTGCGCGCCCACGGGGTCTTGCGCAGGAAAGTCAGGCTGGACTTGATGCTGGGGTCCCACTTGAAACAGCGGATGGGCAGGAAATGCCCCAGTTTGGGCCAGCCATGCCTGGCCACCAGCTCCTTGAGTATAGTCTCCAGGGTGACGCCGTGCAGCGGGTCCCGCGGATTTTTGTCGAATGGTGCCATAATTTTATTTCCCCGCCGTTTTTTTGCCCTTTACCTGCCGGTACAGGGCGGAGGACTCCCTCAGGTCGGCCAGGCCCTCGGCGTCCCGGCCGAGGGCGCGCAGCGTGCGGCCGCGGTACTCCAGCGCGCGAGCCTTCAGCGCGGGCCTGCCGTCCAGGCCGCGCCAGCTCTCGAAGGCCGCCAGCGCACGGGCGTAATAGGTGGCGCCGGCCTCCGGCCGCTCTCCCCCCCGGTAGAACTGCCCAGTCCGGTAAAGTATGATAGCAAAGGAGTCCATCTGCTCCGCGTCTATCACCTTTAAAGCGCCCGGGGCGGCCGTGTCTTTGAAGATTTTTACCGCGGTCAGGAAGTAGACCTCGGCCTTCTGGCGGTTGCCCAGCTGCTCGTTCAGGCGCCCCAGGTCGGAGATGGCTGCCGCGAGGCTGTCGCGGCTGGCGGTGACCCCGGCCTGGGAGGTGCGGCCGATCTCGGCGTATTCCAGCTCGCAGGCTTCCTTCAGCAGCAGCCCGGCCTTTTGCGGCTGGTTGCGCTCCAGGTAGATACGGCCGAGCCCGCTCTGGGCCATGCTCCCCAGGTACAGGCCGTGCTTGCGGGCGTAGGCCAGGCTCTCGAGGTAATACTTTTCGGCCAGGCTGTATTCCCGGCGCGCGTGATGCGCCGCGGCGCGCAGGGTTATGGCGCGGGCGTACTCCCACTTGGAGTAGGCGTCGTCAAGCTTGAGGGCCGCCTCCGCCGCGCGCGAGTAGGCGCCGCAAGCCTCGCCGAGGCGGCTGTGCAGGTGCGCGTCCACGCCCTCGTTGTAGGGGTCGTAATAAACCTCCCTGCCCACCGGCGAATTGATGTATTCCGCCGCCCGCGCCGCGCCGGCGCAGAACAGCAGCAGTAAGATTTTAGCTAAGGTTTTCATTCGGTTTACGCCGCAGGCCCTGCCGCCGCGGACGCGCCTGCTCCGCTTATTCTACAAAACAAGACCGCCGGGCTGCCCCGGCGGTCTTAAAGAGAGAAGACTGGCGCCTGTTTACTTGCCCAGCTCCGCGGCGTAGGCCGCGGCCAGCCGCGCGAACTTGGCCGCGTGGACGGCGCTGCCGCCGCAGGACCCCAGCGTATCGGTCGGCTTGTGGATGAACGGGCTATGCTGCTCGAAGGTGGATTCGAAAGCGTAGGAGGACGGGTAGCCGTTCTTGGTCCACGAGGCGTGGTCGGAACAGCCGTAGCCGCATTTCAGCGTGCCCCAGGTGTAGCCGAGATAGGTGTCTATCAGCCTGCCCAGGAAAGCGTTCTGGTCGGCGCTGGTATTGTCCGTGACGAAATAGATGTCCTTCTCGGAGCCCTTGTAGTTGACCATGTCCAGGTTCAGCATGCCTTCCACCTGCACGCCTTCCTTCTTGAACGCGGCGGCTATGTCGGCCGAGCCGCGCAGGCCGGCCTCTTCGGCGGCGAAACCGATGAATTTGAGGGTCTTGGAGGGGCGGTAGCCGCTCTCCACCAGCACGCGGATGGCTTCCTGCGTTACGGCCGCGCCGCTGGCGTTGTCGTCGGCGCCGGGGGCCGGGGTGTCGCCGTAGCCGGCCACGGAATCTATATGCCCGCCTATCACCACTACCTTCTCGGGCTCTACCGCGCCGCGCACGGTCAGCACCACCGACTCCTGAGGGAAGGCGGCGTGCTTGAAGGGGGCCACGGAAATGTCGGAACGGCCCGAGGCGAATTTGGCCCACTCTTTCTGCAGCCACTTGGAGGCGTCCACCCCGGTGGCGTAGCGCGAGCCCCTGTTCTTGAAGGCGGACATGGCGTTTATCACGGCCAGCACCGGCTCTTCCTTCACCCGGGCGGCCAGGTCACGCACCCGGGCGGCCTGGTCCAGGGTATAGGCCCGGGAAGGCACTGCGGGCGGGGCTTTCAGGTCCTCCAGCGCCGACTCCAGCGTGTCGTGGGCGAAGAAGCCGGGCGCGCGGTAGAAGGAGCGCTGCATGCCGTCGGCCAGCGCCGCCAGCCTGTCGGTCTCATATTCGTAGATGGCGATGCGCTTGTTCTGGGCCACCGGGGCGCGCTTGAACAGCGCGCCGTCCAGGGCGGCCACGTCGCTCTTCTCCATGCTGACCCAGACCGTCTCCGGAGCTGGTCGTCCCTGCGGCTCCGGCAGCAGGCCGCCGGCCGAGGAGGCCGCTTCCAGGGCGGCCTCTATGGCCAGCCGGACGTCAATGCCCGAGTCGAAGTCGGGGGTATAGCCCGCGCGCGCCGCCGAGGCGCCGCCGGCCAGGATAAGGGAGAGCAGGAAACCGGTCAAAATACGCATATCGCTCCGTAGGGCCGCCCGCCGCTGCCAAAATTTTTTCTTTGCAAAGCGGCCCGTCTTCGGTATAATACCTTAAATATTGACATTTGTCAGCCCCGGGGCCCGCGCCCGGAAGCATAGGAAGGAAAATGAAAAAAACCATACTGTTCTCCGCCGTCGCCGCCCTGCTCGCCGCCGCGGCCGTCATCCCCGCCGCCGCGTCCGATTGCGCCGGCTTCCTGCCCCACAACGACCTCAAGATCCCCGTGGATTCGCCCATGGCCAGGGGCATCTCCGAGGCCCAGTTCAACGAGGTAATGGACACCGTGGAGAAGATCTACAAGCCCATCGTGGCCGCCCGCGGCGGCGTGCTGGTGCTCAAGCGCCTCTGGACGGACGCCACCGTCAACGCCTCGGCCCAGCAGAGCGGCAAGAGCTATATCCTCAACATGTACGGCGGCCTGGCCCGCCACGAGACCATCACCCAGGACGGCATGGCGCTGGTGGCCTGCCACGAGCTCGGCCATCACCTGGGCGGCGCGCCCAAGACCGGCGGCTGGAACGCCTGGGCCTCCAACGAGGGCCAGAGCGACTATTTCGCCAACCTCAAGTGCCTGCGCCTCGTCTTCGCCGACAAGGCCAGCAAGACCTTCACCGCCCTGTCCGAGGGTGACGAAGTGGCCGGCCAGGGCTGCGAGGCCATGTATTCCTCCGACGAGGACCGCGCCGTCTGCTACCGGGCCGCCATGGCCGGCAAGTCCGTGGCCTACCTGTTCAAGGCCCTGCGCAACGAGACCGTCACCCCCCGCTACGACACCCCTTCCGCCACCGTGGTGACCACCATGATGAGCGTGCACCCGCCCACGCAGTGCCGCATGGACACCTACCTGGCCGGGTCGCTGTGCACCCAGCCGGTCGGTGCCGTCCTCAGCGAGACCAACCCGGCCGTGGGCACCTGCACCCGCTCCGCCGGCTTCACCGCCGGCTTCCGCCCGCTGTGCTGGTACAAGCCGGCCAACGCGGCCGAGCTGCTGCCTCCCGGCGCCCGGACGCTGGACTTCGACTTCGACGGCGTAACCCCCGAGATAGGCCCCGCCTTCTCCGTGCTGCGCAGCGCCGCTCCCCTGGCTCACTGAGCCGGCTGAACAGCCAAAAGAAAAAACCGCCGGGCTGCCCCGGCGGTTTTTATTTCGCCCGGCGCGCTATTGCAGGGGCCTGGCGAAAATGGCCGGCACGAAGGTTATGTCCTCGGCCCGGAGCTTGCCCGGGAACAGCGCCGCCAGCGCCTCCCGCACCGCCTTGAGCTTTTCCTGCGGCACAGAAGCGTCGTGCAGCACGCGCAGCTTCATCGCCCCTGGCGCCAGCCCGAGAACGGTTTTCTTTTCCGCGCTGGCCTTGTTCTGCCGCGCCAGCTGGCTCTGCTCTTTCAGCCCGCCCTCCTCGTTGGCGGCGTCGGGCAGCCTGGTGCGGGCTTCGCCGTAGCCGGAGCGGCTTTCCTCCGTCTCCGCGCTGGCCAGCTCCGCCTTCATTTCCAGGAAAGCATGCGCCGCCCCGCGTCCGAGCATGGGGTCCAGCACCCGCTCTTGTATCCGGGCCTCAGTGCCCGCCGTCATGGCCCGCACGGCCTCCGCGAGGCCGCCCCCCGCCGCCGGGCCCGCCGCCAGTACCGCCGCCGAGAAGATGATGAGCGCATAAGGTTTCATAAACAGCTCCTTGCCCCGCCTCCGCTGTGATAGCCTACCAGCCCGCCCCTCCGGGAATCCGCAAATCGGCGTCAAACTTCGGTCAAATGCAAAAGAAACCGCCGGGCTATCCCGGCGGTTTCTTTTGCGCGCTTCGGCGCTCAGCGCACTATAGAGAGCGGAATGAAGGTGGTGTAATGGTCCGGGGTGTAGAAGACCTCGCGGCCGCCGCCTATCATCAGGCGCTCGGCGCCGCGGAAGCTCTGCACTGGGCCGGCCATGTAGGTGACGCCGCCTATCACCACCGGTTCTGGACCTGAGCCGGTAGGGCGGTTGGGGACTATCAGGGTGTACTCCAGGTAATAGCCGGCCGGCTTCTTGGGCAGGCCCGCGTGGGGCTTGCTGTGCACGTTGCCGTCGTTGTCGTACGGCATCGGCGTGCAGACGGCTATGCGCGAGAGCAGCTCCTTGATCGCGCGCTCACGGCGCTCGTCGCTGACTTTGGGAGAGAAGGTTTTGCCGGGCAGCAGCGCCTGGCTGGGCTTGCAGGGCGGGTTATCGTACTGGCGGAGGTCCGTTTCCACCGCCGCCGGCGTGGACGCGACAACCTCTGTCGACGGAACATAGACCAGGTCCGCCAGCAGGTCGTAGGCCCGGGCGGAGCCCGCGGCCGGAGGTGTTGAGAAGGCGGGCGTCAGCCCGGCCAGGAACAGCGAGGAGAGCAGCAGTGAAAGTTTAATTTTTCTCATTAATAACATTATGCTTCCTGACCACCCCGCGCCGTAAGGGCAAAAGGGCCCACGCCGCCCCGGTCTTTTGGGCCGGGCCGCCTCCGGCGCGCCGTCTTTTTTGTATCATGGAAGGACCATGGCGACCTTTACTACCGGCGACCTGCTCCCCTATCTCGCGCCCGCGGCGGTGCTGGCCTTCCTGCTTTTCCGCAACCTGCGCGGCAAAACCGAAAAGGCGGATATACCGCAGCTGGCGAAAGACGGCGCCGTCTTCGTGGATGTACGCACTCCGGCCGAGTTCGCCGCCGGCTCGCGGCCCGGGAGCCTCAATATCCCGCTCGATACGCTGGAGGCCAGGGCCGGTGAGCTGGATAAAGAGAAGACCATCGTCCTCTCCTGCGCGTCGGGCGCCCGCAGCGGTTACGGCCTCATCATCCTCAGGCGCCTGGGCTTCAAGCGCGTGGTCAACGGCGGCTCCTGGCAGAATACTCTTTAGCGCTTCCGCAAGAAAAAACGCCGGGCTGCCCCGGCGTTTCGGCTGCGAAAATCCTCGTCTTTACTTTATGATCGGTATGGTGCCATACTTGGCGCCCTGGCTGCCTTGCCGGACGGGGCCGGCTTTCTGCTTAAGCGGCTTAAGCGTCGCCAGCATCTGCAGGTAGGTTTGGTAGTTCGGGCCGCCGTTGCTGACTTCCCTCATAGCCGCGGGCGGGGCCAGGTCCCGGGGGTAAGTCAGCGCGTAAGTGTAGACTACTTCCACCCTTTCTATGGCGCCGTCCCCGCCGGACACGTCCTCCGCGGCGTAGTTATGCTCCATGCATTTCTCGCCGCGGTCGGTCTTTTCCGAAAGGACCGTGAATTTCCTGCTCGGTATGCCGTAATGGCTGCCTTCTATGACGGGCGTCACTTTGGTACGGTCCTGGCCGGTGCTGGGATCGCCCCCTGAAAGCGGAAGGGGCACGGTGCCGCAGTTGGTGGCGGCGTTCCTGCCGATGATGACGCTTATCCTTTCGCTGTACGAAAGCCAGCCCTCCGCGTCCGGCCGGGAGAGGTACTGCTTGTCCCAGTCGCGCACCCACTCCCGGTAAGTCTCTCCGGTCTGCCCCAGCCGGAAACCGAACCCCTCGGGCGTGGAGATCTCCCAGGAGTTGAATTTGTGCACCACCCAGCGCGGCGGCTTCGCGGCTTTTTTTCCCGCCGCGAAAAGCTGCGGGCCGCAGGCCATGCTAAGGCAGAGCGGTAATAGGGCGGCTCTTAAATATTTCTTCATTTGCCGGACGCCTTAACCGGCCCGGCCAGTTTCTGCCAGAGGAAGCTGTACTCCAGGGCCGACATGTGGGCGCGCTGCTCGTTATTGGCCGCGCCGCCGTGACCGCCCTCGATGTTCTCGTAGTAGCGCACGTCGAAGCCCAGGTCCCTCATCCTGGCGGTCATCTTGCGGGCGTGGGCGGGATGCACGCGGTCGTCGCGCGTGGAAGTGGTGAACAGCACCGGCGGATACGCGGCGCCCTTCTTAAGATTGTGATAAGGCGAGAAGGTCTTTATATACTCCCACTCCTCCGGCTTGTCGGGGTCGCCGTATTCGGCCATCCAGGAGGCCCCGGCCAGCAGATGCGAGTAGCTCTTCATGTCCAGCAGCGGCACCTGCGAGACCAGGGCGCCGAACAGCCCGGGATACTGCGTGAGCATGTTGCCGATGAGCAGCCCGCCATTGCTGCCGCCCATGGCGCCCAGCCGTTCGGGCGCGGCCACGCCGCGGGCGGCCAGGTCCGCCGCTACCGCCGCGAAATCCTCGTAGGCGCGGTGGCGCTTGTCTTTGAGCGCGGCCTGGTGCCAGCGCGGCCCGTACTCGCTGCCGCCGCGGATATTGGCCAGCGCGTACACGCCGCCGCGGGCGAGCCAGGCGCGGCCGGTCACGCCGCTGTAATAGGGATACATCGGAACTTCGAACCCGCCGTAGCCGTAGAGCAGCGTGGGATTGGCGCCGTCGGGCTTCATGCCCTTGGGCGAGACCTGGAAGTACGGCACCTTGGTCCCGTCCTTGGAGGTGGCGAAGTGCTGGCTCACCTCCATGCCCGCGGCGTCGAAGTAGGCCGGCTGCTGTTTTAGCTTCTCGGGAGCGCCGCCCACGCTGCCATAGTAGAGGCCGGCCGGGGTCAGGAAGCCGTCCATGTTCAGCATGTACTCGTCGGTATGCTCGGGGTCCAGGCCGGAGGCCGACACGGTAGTGAACGGCGGGGCGCCCTGGAACGGCTCGCGCTTCCAGCCGTCCTTGCCGGGCGTCAGCACCAGCAGGCGGTTCTGCACGTCCTCCAGCACGTTCACCAGCAGGTGATTGCGCGTCCAGTTATAGCCGGCCAGCGAGCTGTTGGCGGCCGGCTCGTAAAGCGTCTCGAACTTCCGCCCGCCCGCCATGAAGTCGTCGAATTTGCCGGCCAGCAGCGCGCCGGCGGGATAGGTGAGGCCGCCCGCGGTCCACGGGCTGCGCAGCTCCACCAGCAGCCACTCGCGATAGACGGAGGCGGACGCGTCGTCGGGCACCTCGAGCTTGCGCAGGGAGCCGCCCGGGCCGCGCAGGAACTGCTCGCTCTTGTAGAAGGCCACGGTGCGGTATACGAAGTCGCGTTCGAACCCGTCGGTGTCGTCGTGCCCGGCGCCTATCGACATGTCCGTTTTTTTGCCCTCGTAGACCAGCTCGGCCGCGGAGAGCGGCGTGCCGCGCTTCCACAGCTTCGCCTGCCGCGGGTAGCCGGAGTCGGTCATGGTGCCGGGGCCGAAATCGGTAGCCACGTAGACGGTGTCCTTGTCTATCCAGGAAGCTCCGCCCTTGGCCTCGGGCAGGTTGAACCCGTCCTTCACGAAGGCGCGCTTCTCCAGGTCGAACTCGCGCACCACCGCGGCGTCCGCGCCGCCGCGGGAAAGGCTGATAAGGTAATGCCGGTAGCCGCCGGCCTTCAGCGCCTGCGCGCCGCCCCAGACCCAGTTCTCGCCCTCTTCCCTGGCCAGGGCGTCGAGGTCCAGCAGCAGCTCCCACGCGGGCGCCGCCTTGCGGTATTCCTCCAGCGTAGTGCGCCGCCAGAGGCCGCGCGGGTTCTTGTCGTCGCGCCAGAAATTGTAGAAGAACCCGCCGCGCTTGGCCACATAGGGGATGCGCTCTTTGGAGTCCAGGATCTTCAGCAGGTCGGTCCTGAGCTGCAGGAAGTCGGTAGTCTCCGACAGCTCACCCATAGTTTCCGCGTTGCGCGCCCTGGCCCAGTCCAGCGCTTTTTCTCCGGAGACGTCCTCCAGCCAGCGGTAGGCGTCTTCGTTCGCCGCGGGGGCCGTCGACTGCTGCTGGGCTGGGAGTTTTTCAGGCATAAAAGATATCAGTGCGACGAGAACGGCGGAAGATCTGAACATAGGGTCTCCTGCATAATAGGTTGCAAGCGAAAGTCTATCATTTCTTCTTCAGGCTACTTGCCGAGCAGGAAGCAGGCGGCGGAGGCGGCCAGCGAGACGCCGATGTAGCCGTTCTCCACCAGCCTCCGCCGGCCTTCGTCCTCGCGCGCGCCGCCGAGGTCCAGCAGCGCCTGCCGCAGCAGGAAGGTGTAGAGCACATAATACAGGAAGGGGATGAAGTGCCTGGCCAAAGAATAATCGCCCGCGCTTTTGCCGAAGAAAGACAGCAGCCAGTCTATCTGCGTGTAGATGCCCAGCGCGCCGAGCCCGGCGTTTATGAACATCCACTTCACCTCGTCCGCCCCGAAGATGGCGAAGTAGAACACGGTATAGATGAGGATGGCGAAACCGCCGTGCAGGAACAGGAAGACCAGCGGCGTGTCCGCGCCGGCGTAGGCCATCAGGAAGCCGGAGCCCCCGAACATGAACATATGGAAAAGGAAGAACGGGTAGACCTTGTACCAGGCTATCTCGCTGCCGGCCTTGTACTCCGTGCCGTTCATCCTTAAGCCGCCGTGCAGTCTCATAGGTCAGCGCCAGACGCGCCGGGCATGCACACGGTCCTTGTCGCGGAAAGCCTGCTCCAGGTCCACGCCGTAAAAACTGGCTATCGAGCAGACGTACATCAGCACGTCCGCCAGCTCTTCGCTGATGGTGCCTATTTTGGAATGCCGCCCGACGGGGATCTTCTCCTCTTTCCGTATCGCCTTGAAGAGTTCCCCCACTTCTTCGCCGAGTATCAGGCATTTTTCCAGCGCGCGCTGCTTATGGAAGCCCCGCTTTTGGGCGGTCTCGCCTATATACCGCTGCAGCTGGGCCAGGGACGCCCCGGCCGGCAGGCCGGTTTTGTTCTTCTTCATCCGTAAATTCTACCAAACAAAACCGCCGGCCGGCTTTGCGCTACTTGCCCCCGGCTTTCAGCGTGGCCGGCGCCAGCGCCTTCTCTATGTCCGCCGCCAGGGCCTCGGGCTTCGTCGCGGAGGCGTAGCGGGCCAGCACATGACCTGTCCTGTCCACCAGGAATTTGGTGAAGTTCCATTTTATCGCTTCGCTGCCCAGCACGCCCGGCACCGTTTTCTTCAGGTACACGTAAAGCGGGTCCGCGCCCGGGCCATTCACCTCCAGCTTGCCCAGCACCGGGAAGGTGACGCCGTAAGTCAGCCTGCAGAAACGCTGTATCTCGGCGTTGGTACCTGGCTCCTGGTCGCCGAACTGGTTGCACGGAAAACCGAGGACCACCAGGCCTTGCTCGGCGTATTTTTTATGCAGCTCCTCCAGGCCCTCGTACTGAGGGGTAAAGCCGCATTTGCTCGCCACGTTGACGATGAGGACCACCTTGCCCCTGAGCCCTGCCAGGGGATAGGCCCCGCCCTCGGCGTTCTTGACCGTGAAGTCGTAAATTGTGTTCTCCATGACTTTCTCCTTCGGCGCTGCGGTTTCCTTCCCTCCGGCTGTTGTCTTGCCGCGGGTCGGCCCCGCGGCAAGACAGCAGCCGCCAAAAACGGTTATCCCCGCGCAGATAAGCAACGCTTTGGTCATATTCCCTCCCGGCAGCGCCTTACATATAGTAAAGCTGAAAATCCGGCGGCAGGTAACGGCTTGCTTCCCACTTCCATTGACCCTTTTCCCCTTTGCGGTCGAAAACCGGCCAGGGCAAAGCAAAAACCGCCGGGGTCACCGGCGGTTTGGCGGCGGCGCGGGCGGCGGGCCCGGCGGCTTTAGTCTTTCAAGGCGTCCGACGCATACTCCAGCCGGGTGCGGTAGGCCGCGGCCTTGGTGTCCTTCAGGCAGTTCAGCCAGATGTCCCAGGTGTCACGGTCCCGGTCCTGCGCCGCGAGCTTCGCGGCCTCGGCCTGGTTGGCGGGCGGGGCCTGGAACTTCTTGCTGTTCTGGGCAAGCGCCATCATCCCCGCAAAGTCGCCCTGCGCCTTGAGCTCCTTCATCTTTTTCTTCAATTCCTTCGCCTCGGCTTTGTCCTCGTCGGAAACCTTGTTCTTCCTGCCGGCGGCTTTGAGCCTGCCCTCGTCCGGGTGGGCCAGCTTGTGGGCGCGCGCCAGCAGCACGCCGGCCTCGTCGCCGTCCTGGCCGGCCGACCGGCGGAAATAGGCGCTGTCTATCCCGCCATATTCCTTCTCCAGGGCTTTCAGTTCCGCCTCTTTATGCCGCCCGGCGCTGACCTGGGCGAAGAGCTCGCCGAACGCCTGGTGCGGCGGCCGCTTTTCGGTCCTGGCCGTCACGCGCACTTCCAGTACTGTCTGCTCCCGCGAGCCCACTTTTTTGGTGTAGGTGACGTCGAAGCCGGCTTCCCCGTCGCCGCTGTAAGGCTTCACCTTGTCGCCCGGCTTCAGGCGCGCCTCGAAATATTTCCGCACGGCGGCCAGGTCGTCCTTGCTGAGGCGGGCCAGTTTCCCGGCGCCCGACGCCGTGACGCTGCCCGGGTAGAGCGGCATCGGGTGCGCCGCCAGTACTTCATCGCCGCCGTCGGCGCATAGCGTGCCCGGAGCAAAACCCTGCCCCGCCAGGCAGAGCGCGGCCGCGGCTAACAAGTTCCTGATCTTCATATGGCAGTTCCTCCCCGTTTCCCCTGAATGTATGATACTAAAACTTCTGTTCCCGGTCCGCCGCTCAGGGGCGCGCCGCGCGGCAGATATAGATCTGCTTCTTCGAGGCCGAGCAGAACGGCGCCTTGTCCCAGCCGCCGTACTTGGCCAGCACTTTAAAGCCGTTGTATTTAAGCAGCGCGTCCAGCTCCAGCGGGTAGAAGCAGCGCATGTCCAGCCGCTGCGGCAGCGCCCTGCCCCCGTCGACATGGTGTATCCAGGTGGTCCGGTTCACCTGCGCGGCGGCGTCGTAAGCGCAGACCTCGTCTATCACTACCTTCTTCCCCTCCGGAGTGCGGAAGCGGTATACGCCCTTGTGCAGTTTGACCAGCCGGGCCATGTAGCCGATGCTCGGGTTGAAGACGTCGAACTGGAAAATGCCGCCCGGCGCCAGGTGCGCCCGCACCGTGGCGAACACTTTCTCCACGTCCTCCAGGGTATAGGTGTTCTGCAGGGAGTTGAAAGGGATGAAGACCAGTTTGAATTTTTTCTTCAGGCGCACTTTGCGCATGTCCCCGCTCAGGAAAGCGCCGGATAGCCCCAGCCCCGCCGCTTTCTTCCTGGCCGCGGTCAGCATGGAGGGCGTAAAATCCACGCCGGTAACGTCCAGGCCCGCCTTCAGCAGCGGCAGCGTGATGCGCCCGCTGCCGCAGCACAGCTCCAGCACCGGCCCGCGCGCCTTGCGGGCCAGTTCCAGGTAGAACGGCACGTCGTGGGTGAAATCGTTAAGCCCGTCGTAGACGTCGGCGTCGTACACCGACCTGTCCACCCCCAGCCCGGCCGCTTTTTTTATGGTTTTCATAAATTCACTTTGCACACGCAGTAATTCTATCAAAAGGAAAACCGCAGGGTTCACCCGTAGCGATCAAACTCCCAGGAAGGCCGCGAGACGGGCCGTTTCGGCCTCCAGCTCGCGGCGGAAGACGGCGTCGCGGGGGCGCGCGCCTATGTAGCCGGTCTCCACTTCCAGCCGGCCGCCGTTCACCGAGGCGTTGGCCCAGCCTATCACCGAATCGCCCCACAGCAGCGGCAGGGCGTAGTAGCCGCGCACGCGCTTGGGCGGCGGCGTATACGCCTCGAAGCGGTACGCCCAGCCCCAGAAATGTTCAAAACGGCCCCGGTCCCAGACCAGCGGGTCGAACGGGGCCAGGAAGCTCACCCGGCGCGGGGCCGCGCCCGCCGTACCGGCGCCGGGAGGCAGCACATAATCCGCGCCGCCGGCTTTCACCACCGCCAGCTCGCCTTCTTTTATCATGGCGGCCAGGAAAGCCGGGGCCGCGCCCAGGCCGGGGAAATACCGGGCGAGCGGCCGCGCGGCCATGGCCCGCAGCTGGCGCAGCGGCACGGGGGCCAGGACGTTCACCAGCGCGCGCACCCGCTCGCGCATACGCTCCCGCTCCGGCAGGGGTTCCGGCGCCGGACGCGCCGGGGCGAACACGCGCACGCCGCTGTCGCGCCGCGCCACCCGCAGCAGGCCGCGGTAATGCAGCCAGTCCAGCGCCTGCGTGGTGGCCTTGGACTTGCCGCCCCAGGCGTTGGTCACGCGCCGCCCGCCCAGGCGCGCCTCCAGCGCGGCCGGGTGCGCCTCGCCGAGTTCACCCACCGCCGCCAGTATCTTTTTCTCCAGCGCGCCCGGCGCCGCGGCCCGCCGCGGGTGCAGCAGCCGCCACACCCCGCGGGAAACGAAACCGTAGGCGTAAAGGTAATCCTCTTCTATGTCGAGAGCCGGGTAAAGCCGCTCCAGGTCCCCCGCTTTGTAGCCGGCCACCCTGAGCCGCAAGATCAGGTCCTGCGCGCGGGCCGGCGCGCGGATAGGATCGGCCTGCACGAAGCCCAGGCGGTCCACCGCCTGCTGCACCGTGCCAGCCGCGAACAGCGAGCGCTGCACCGCCAGCGCCCTCAGTTTCTTGAGTTCTTTCACCCACTCATTCTATCAAAACAGAACCGCCGGGCTGCCCCGGCGGTTCCATTGCGACCCGGCCTTAACTTCTACGGCTTGCTGTTGAGCTGGCTGGTCAGGCAATCCACGTAAGCCATCAGCTGCTCTATGGTAGCGCCGGGGCCCGGGTCCGTGCAGTTACCGAGTATGGGATTGGGGGTCTGCACCGGGGTCTCCACGGGCAGGGCCTCCTGGCCGGGCAGCGGTATGTGTCTGGCCAGCACAGAAACGCTCGTCACGTCCTCGCCGCGGCCTTCGGAATCGGCCACCTTCACGGAGATATTGCATTTGCTGAAGAGCGACTTTTTGAGCTCGAAATCCTTGCCGCCGCGCACCAAAATGCCCTCGATGAGCCCCGTGGCCTCGTTAAAGACGGCGCTGCCGGAATTGCCGCCGTAAGTGTCCAGGTTAGCCGTGAAATAATCCAGGAACGACACCCTGCGCACCGAAGCGCCGCCAGCCACCTTCACCGGCAGGCCAACGGGATGGCCTATCACGAAGAGCCTGGTCCCTTCCGTCACTTTGCCGGCGCGGTTGATCGGGAGCGGCTCGCGGTTGGTCACCGGCCGGTCAAGCCGGATGAGGGCGTAGTCGGGGCCGCTGTCGTCCTGGTCGCGCACCACCAGGCTTTTGCAGGAGTAAACGTCGGAGGGGTCCACGCGGTCCGGGTTGGCGCCGGCGCTTTTCACCGCGTAACCGAAAACCATTTTAGCCTCGGAGCAGTCGTAATTGCTCTTGATGCAGTGCCCGGCCGTCATCACCAGGTCCGGGGCTACCAGCGTGCCGGAGCAGAAGGCGCCTATGGGCTGGTCCCGGAAGGCCTCGCCTTTGCACAGGTCCAGTTTCTCGCCGTAATTCGCCAGGGCCAGCCGGCCGTCGGGCGCTACCTGCGCCGCTTTGAAAAAAGCCACGGTGGAATCCGCCAGTTTGCGGCGGGCCTCGGAAGCCTGGTAATAGTCCTGCCGGTCGTCGCCGCCGTAAATCCCTTTTTCGCCCTGCGCCGAAGCGCCGGCAACCGAAAAGACCGCGGCAAGCAGCGCAAGTGTACCGGTAGTCGCTTTTTTCATAGGCCTCCTGTCTATCTTCACATAGATAGTTTAGCCCGCCCGGCCGCGCTTTGAAAGGGTCTCTGTACCCAGGCGCCGGGGACAAAAGCCCTAGATAAAAGAGGACCGCCGGGCTGTCCCGGCGGTTCCCCTTGTCAGCCGCCCCGCAGGCGGCGCTTTTCCTCTGTGATGTCGCGCACCAGTTTGCCGAAGCGTTTCAGCCGGCCCTTGGCCGCCAGGCGCTTCTTCAGGTCGTTGCGCAGTTCCTGCCGCTCGGTCTCGCGGCGCAGCTTGTGGTAGCTCTTCAGCCGCTCCGGTTCCAGCGCGCCGGTCTCAAGCGCAGCGGCCACGGCGCAGCCGGGCTCGCCCGAATGCGAGCAGTCCGTGAAGCGGCAGCCGGCCGCCAGCTCGCCGATGTCGGCGAACGAGGTCGCCAGGCCTTCTCCGGAGTAGGCCACGCCGAACTCCCTGACGCCGGGCGTATCTATCACCTGGCCGCCGCAGGGCAGGCGGTGCAGCTGCCGCCCCGTGGTGGTGTGCCGCCCGCGCGAGTCATCCTCGCGCACCTCTCCGGTCAGCGCGGCTTCGCGCCCGGCCAGGCGGTTGACCAGCGTGCTCTTGCCCGCGCCCGACGAGCCCACAAAGCAGCAGCGCAGGCCGCCGGCCAGCTCGGCCTCCACCTCCGCCACGCCTTCGCCCGACAGCGAGGACAGGCACAGCACCCGCGCGCCGGGCGCGGCCAGGGCCGCGGCGTCCAGGCGCGCCGCCAGCTCTTCCGGCGGGCACAGGTCCTTCTTGGTCAGCGCCACTACCGGTATCGCGCCGCTGTCCCAGGCGGCCGTCAGCATGCGCTCCATGCGGGCTATGTTATAGTTGCCGTCGAGCCCCATCACTATGAACACCTTATCCACGTTGGCCGCCACCGGCTGCGCGTCGCTGGCGCCGTCCAGGGCTTTGCGCAGCAGCAGCGTGCGCCGCGGCAGCACGCCGTGTATCACCGCCTTGGCGCCGCCGTCGTGCAGCGACATCTCCACCTCGTCGCCCACCACGGGGTAGTCCAGGCGCGAGACCGCTTCCCCGGCCAGCTTGCCGGTGATGACGGCCGGCAGCTCTCCGCCTTCGTACAGCACCGTAAAGCCGCCGCGCTGTTCCGCAGTTACCAGCGCTTTAAACATTTTCTGTTCTGACATTGTTATCTCCTGATATACACCGGCAGGCGCGCCAGGCGCGCGGGGGCGGGCGCGGGCCCGCTCCGGTTATGCCGGTGTCCTCAGCAGTTTTACGCAGTTAAAAAGGAAAGGAGGCCCGGCGACCGAGGTTCATTACAATCTCCACCATAGCAAGCCTCCCGTTAATAGAATTGAACTACCCTCATATTATACACCGCCGCCGCCGAAAAGCAAGCCCGCAGGCTGGCCCGCGCCGGGAATATAATGTATTCTTTAGTAAGCCCTCCGGCGGCCATATGACCAAGACCGACATCATCTTAGTGGAAGACGACACGCTCGTAGGCGAGATAGCGCTGGACATCCTTACCGGCGGCGGCTACGCCGTGCGCTGGGTGCAGGACCCGCTGGAGGCCGTGGCCGCCGTCATTAAGGCCCGCCCCAAACTGGTCATCACCGACATCATGATGCCCGGCATCAGCGGCATGGACATCTGCAAGGCCATCTCCACCACCCCCGAACTGGCCGAAGTGAAGCTCATGGTCATGTCGGCCAAGAATTTCGAGATAGAAAAATACCGCGCCCGCCTGTTCGGCGCGCTCCACTTCCTGACCAAGCCCTTCACCGAGCAGGGCCTCCTGAAAGCCGTGACCGACGTCCTCGGCCACCCGACATCGCGCCCGCACTGACAAGCGTGTGGAACGAAAAACCGCCGGGCTGCCCCGGCGGTTCTTCATTGCCCGTGAACGGCCGCAGGCTCACGCGGGCTTGCGGCTTTTGTCGCGGATGATCTTGAGCAGCTCCACCGCTTTGTGGGCCGCGGCCTCTTCGGGCCTGGGAGCGTACCTGGTGCCGGCGTTGGCGTTCAGGGTCCTTTCCTCGAACTGCGCCGACACTATTTTGTCGGCGGTCACGCTGGCGGCCCCCAACCTGAACAGTTCCCTCACCTCGAAATCCCTTTCATCCCCGGGCCTGTCCTTCTTTCCCGGCCCATGCTCCGCGGTGAACGGCGCGGTTATTTCCCCGTTGGTCTCTATCTCCAGGCGCGCCTGCCCGCCCTCGTAGTAAAGCCAGTATTTCACGCCCGCATGCCGGCCGGTAAAGGCCGTGCTGCCCTCCACGGGCACCGGGGCCTGCTCCCCGTCGTCCGCCGGCTGCGCCGCCTTCTTTTTGCGCAGCAGCAGCCCCAGCAGCAGCGCCGCCGCCAAAGCGGCCAACACGTACCAGATCATATTTTCGTTAGTCCCCATAACGGCAGAATACAATATTCGCTCAAGGCCGACAACCGCCCGCCGGGTCTTCGCGCCTTCTGCCTTTGCCCTTCTGATAACCGAGCTGGGTGTCCACCAATTCTTTAAAGATCCCCATCAGTATCTCTTCCCGGCCTTTCAGATCTTCATAGCCGGCTTCCTGGGCCTCTTTGCATAAGTAGTAAATAGCTTCTATGGTGGAAACGCAATGCGCCAGCGGCTGTTTTTTAATTATGAACTGCGAGGTATAGCCGCGCGTAAAAGACAGCCGCGGCAGGGCGCGGACATTGGGGCTTTTCCTCAGCACCCGCTGGGCGCCGCGCCAGGTGCCGTCTATGACGAAGACCAGCGGAATTTTCCCTTCCGGGAGCGCGCCGGCCGCCAGGGACCTGAAATCCGCGGCTTTGGGGCCGGGGTACAGGACGAAAGGGCTGTAGGCCGGGTCCTTTATCAGCGAGTTGACATGCGCGTCGCGGGTGAAATCGGTGCCCACAATGAGCTCGGCGTTCGTCAGGCAAAGTTTCGCCAGCCGGGCCGTCCCCGTCCGCTGCTTGTGGGCTTCCTTGGTATGCATGAGGATGATGAAGCGCATCCTCGTGGCGAATGGTTTTGCGCTGCCGCACAGGCAGTTCTTCCTGGGCCGGCGGCAGGTATAGCACTCTTCGCGGTGGGCTGCCGGGGCTGGCGGCGAGTCTGCTTTCTTGATCATGGCAACGGCCTCGCCCTAGGCCCCCTGCGCCGGCCCGCGCGCCAGGCGGCGCAGTATGACGGCCGGCAGCGTGACCACCGTCCACACCAGCGTCAGCACGCCGCCCACGGCTATCCCCAGCAGCCGCAGCGGCAGCAGCAGCAGCCAGAGCAGCGGGTAGAGCAGCAGGGCCAGCAGCGCCAGCGGCCAGCACAGCACCAGCAGTATCAGCCAAAGCACGAAAGTCAGCATAGGTTCATTTTATCAGCTTCGCATGAAAAAGGCAGCAGGAACCTTTTCAGGGTCGGGGCGGTTTCGGTTCGTCCTGGCCGGCCAGGAAGCTGGCCACGTCTATTCCTTCGCCCAGGGCTATCCTGTAGGACAGGCGCTTGAGGAAGCTGCCCAGCGTGAACAGCGCCGCCATGAGGAGCAGCACCCCGAAGAAGATCAGCCCCGACTCGCTTACCTTGAAATAGAATATGCCCGGCCAGACCATCAGGAGCAGCACTATCCCGATCACCCCGGTGCGGACCAGCCAATTGCCGGCGCGCCAGGCCCAAAGCCCGCGCGAGCCCGTGCGTACCATCTCCTCGTAAAGCGGCCGGTCCTGAAGCATATGCTCAATTTTACCAAACCTGCCGCGGCAAAAACGCACGGGCGCGGCGCGCGGTTGAGGCGGCCGCCGGAAAGATGTATTATTCAGAGTATAGCGCAGCGAATTTTATAAGGAGATACACCACATGAAGAACAAGCTATTCGGCGGTTTCATCGCTTTAGCCCTGCTGGCCGGCGCGGCCGGCGCCTGGGCGCAGACGCAGGGGAAAAAGCCCGAGCTGGTGGAGAAGACCGGCGTCATACAGATACAGAAGGCCGACGCCGCCAAGAACGAGAAGTACGACACGATCATGCTCAAAGTCGGCGAAGAGTCCATAAAGCTCCTCCCCTCCAAGGACAAGAAGGTCTTCAAGCCCCTCGAGAAGCTCGACGGCAAGACCATCACCGTGAAGGGCGAGTACCTGCCCCCGAACCCGCCCAAGTACCCGCTGGCCGCCATCAAGGTGCTCTCCATCAACAAGGGCGCCGCCAAGAAATAAGTTCCGTCCGAAGCAGACAAAAGAGAACCGCCGGGCTGCCCCGGCGGTTTTCGCATATATATTCAGGAGCGCGCGCTCACTCCGGGACCGCAAGGCCGCGGGCGGCGCAGAAAGCGCGCAGGTCCTCCGGCAGCGGAGCGGAGAAGACGCGGTCCAGCCCGGCTTTGCGCAGGTCTATTTCGGCGCAGTGCAGCGCCTGCCGCGGCAGCAGCAGTTTTTCCTCCAGGGCCGGCGTCCAGCCGTGGTCGAGATAAGCCAGGTAGCAGCGGTCGTCGGGCCCGTAGATCTTGTCCCCCACCAGGCTGTGTCCCAGCCATTGCGCGTGGGCCCGGATCTGGTGCATGCGGCCGGTTTCGGTGACCACGCGCGCGAGCGTAAACCCGCCTTCGACGGAAAGCGGGGTAAAGTGCGTCACCGAGGGCCGCCCGTCCGGCCTTACACCCGCCTTGAAGTACACGACGCTGCCTTCATCGTCGCCCAAAGGCTGATCCACCGTCACCGGGCCGGTCAATTCGCCGGTCATTATCGCCAGGTAGGCTTTCCCCACCCGCCGCCGCTGCATGGCGGTCTGCAGGCGGGCGGCCAGCGCCGGGGTTTTTGCGAACACCACCACGCCGCTGGTCTCGCGGTCGAGCCGGAAGACCAGGTGGGCCGCGGCCAGGCCGAAGCGCTCTTTCACCGCGCCCGCGAGGCTGGACCAGGGGCCGTCCTTGGACGGGTGACAGACAATGTCCCCCGGCTTATTCACTACTATCGCCTGGTCGTCGTGATGGATGATCCAGCTGTCCAGCTCTGCCGGAGCTATCTGGCCCACGTTCACCAGCCGCGGGCGGCGCGGCCAGGGGCAGGCCAGCCTGGGATTGAAAGCGGGAGGCGTTCTTTCGTTCATACGGCCCGCAGCTCCTTTACGTAGCGCACTTCCGCCACCGGCGCGCCGTCGGGCGAGGGCAGACGTTCGAGCGTTTTAACGGCGCCGTCCGGCCGGTAGCCGTGCTTCTCGTAAAAGGCGCGGCCGGCGGCGTTGCCCTGCAGCACCCAAAGCGAAACCTCCCGCATGCCGCGGCGCGCCGCCTCCCGCTCGCAGAACCCTATAAGCTCGCCGCCCACGCCGGAGCGTTTCAGGGCCGGCTCGGTATAAATGGCCCACAGCTCGAAATTGCCGCCGCCGGTTTTATCCTCGTCGCGCGAAGCCCCCACCGCCATGAAGCCAGCCACCGCGCCGGCGCGCTCCGCCACGAAATATTCCCCTCTGCCTTCCTCCAGTTCCTTGCGGATATTCTCCGCGCGGCGGCACACCCGCAGCTTGCCGAACAGGAAAGCGTCCGTCAGTATGCCCCTGTAAGCGCCGCGCCAGCCGGAGATATGTATCTCCGCCAGCCGCTCGGCGTCCTCGGGGAATGCTTTTCTGACCATAGACAGATTTTATCAAACAAAACCGCCGGGGGCGCCCGGCGGCTTAGGGTTTGTCAAGGAAATGGGAAGCGGCGGCGGCCCTAGCGGCCCGCTAAGGGCATGGCCGCGGGGCGGGTAAAGACATAATCCCGGTCCTTCACCGGCTGGTGACAGGAGAAGCACTCCTTCACAAAACCGGCGTCCTGCCCGTAGGGTTTAAGTTCATTGCCCAGCCAGCGCGCGAAGCCCCAGCCGCCGGTCTCCGGGTATTTGCGCGAGTTTTTTATCATGAACTCTACCTGCACAAAAGCGCCCGGCACCGAAGCCGTGCTCCACTCTTCCATGTCCACGCGCCGCCACACCACCTTGGCCAGCACGGCCCCGTCCGGCCAGGGGTTTACGCGGCCTTCCCGCGCCGCCCTCATGGCGGCCTTGTTGCCCAGCACCGCGCGCATGGTGTCGTTGTCGGCGCGCATGGAAGCGGAGACCAGCCGCCAATCGGCGAAATCGGCCGGCAGCTCTATGCCGTTGGGCGCCGGCGCGGGACTGGTCTTTTTAGCCATCAAAAGTCCGCCGCCGGCAAGCAGTACCGCCGCTATCAGTATCGATCTTTTCATATAGCCATACCCCCCGCAGTTAACGATTCCCACTATTCTACAAAAACAAAACCGCCGGGCTGTCCCGGCGGCTTGCCGCCACCACTTCACGTAGGGGGTCAGGGCTGCAGGTAGTCTATGATGTAGAACATGCCGATGGTGCGGATCTCGAGGTCCATGGGCATGGAGCCGGGGATCTTGGAGAGCTCCAGCAGCTTGTCCTGCGCGCCCTTCACCACGGCCGCGTAGGAATTGTAGCTCCCGCTCTGTATGCGCTTCACCGTGCCCTTGCCGATGAACCGGATCATGAAGCGGGTCTTGGCGTCGCTGGTGAGGGAGTAGAGCACCGGCATGCCGTTGGCTTCCAGCGTGCCGGCCGTCGCCGCCGCCGTCAGGTTCACGGCGGGATTTGCCTCGGGCTCTATGGACATGTAGCTCATCTCATGGCGCGGCTCATTGTCACCGGTGAGGTAGACCGCGTAGAAGCTGAAGGCCCCGGGCGCGCCCTTGATGCCGTACTTGAGCACGGGGAAACCGGCCTTCTTGAAGCCGGCCAGCGCCTGGTCCCTGGCCTCGTCGGCCTTGTCCTTGGCCGGGAACCCGTCGAACACGTACTTGCGCAGCTCGCCGCCCCGGTACGAGATGACGAAGCGGTAAAGGAGGCTCTCGCCGTCCTCCATGCTGTCGACGAAAGAGGAAACTATCTCAACGCCGGCGGCTTTCATATTGTTCACGTAGCTCTGCAGGTCCGCCTCGGCCTTTTCTTTGGAAGCCACGGCGTCGCTTTCGAAGACCCTGGCCTGGCCGTCGGTGCGCGATGGGCCCGCGGCTGAGAAATACTTGCTGTAGAACCTTCCCACCTCGGTTCCCGCAGGCTCTTCCACGGCCAGCAGCGCGGTCAGCTCGGCGCGATCGGCGCCCAGCGGGTCAGGGGTCTGCCCCGCCGTGCTCGCGAGCAGCGCCTTCAGCTCGCGCATCCGCTGCAGCATGCTGGGGCCGTTATAGACGGCGGGCATGGGCAGCACCAGGCCGTCTGAAAAAGTATAGGGCGCCGCCTGCTTGGCCTCGCCCGCGCTGAGCCGCTGCAGGTCCGAGAACTCCGCCGCACCGCACTGCAGCGCGCCGGCCAGCAGTATACATGAAAGAATTATTTTCATCCGGGTCTCCTCTCTATTTCTATCCGCCGCATATATAGTTTAGGAGATGCCAGGCGCAAAGTCTTGGGCTGAAGGGGCCGCCGGCCGGCCTCATTGGCACTAGAACGGCGCCGTGCGCGCAGGCGGGTATTTGGTCACATTAACTGTTACTACAGGCTGATTTATTCTTTCCCGGCTTTACGCCGGGCCAGCCACACGGTGTGCCCGCCGCAGGCGGGGTCTTCCGCCTTGTGCAGCAGCACTTCCAGCCCCTGCCCCGCCAGCAGGCGGCGGTATTCCTCCGGGGCCAGGCTGGAATACGGGAATTCCAGGCCCTCCATGCTGCCGCTGGTATTCCCCTCGCCGGGGCCAGTCGTGAACAGCAGCAGCCCGCCGTCGGCCAGGTGCGCGCCGAACACGGGGAACATGGCCCGCTGATCGTCCATCGAAAGGTGAAAGAAGCTGTCCCAGGCCAGCACCGCGTTAAAGCGCCGCCCCAGCGCCAGGGCGCGCATGTCGGCCGCAAGCCAGGTCATGGCCGGGAAGCGTTCGCGGCACAGGGCTATCATGCCGGGCGCGCCGTCCACCCCGGTCACGCTGAACCCCTTGCGGATAAAATAGCCCGCCAGCGGCTCCCCGGAGCCGCAGCCCAGGTCCAGCACGCTGCCGCCCGCCGGCAGCCGCGCCGCCAGCGCCTCAAGGTATTCCCGTTCGGCCAGCTGCCTGCCGCGGCTGGCGTCGAACCACCCGGCTATCCTCTCGTATTTACCGCACACGTCGTCGGCCATAGACCAATTCTACAAAACAAAACCGCCGGGCTACCCCGGCGGCTTTGCACGACCATTAACTAGTCATTAAGTCACCAGGGTCCCCTCACTTACTTACTTTTTCTTCTCTGCACGGATCTCGGCAACGGCGAGGGCGTCTTCTTGGGACCTGTTTTCCGCCGCGGTGAAAAGGAATACCTCGATGGTTCCCTTGGCGATGTTTTCACTGTAATCCTTAAGTTTGCGAGCGGTAAAGAATAAAGTCTGGACTCCGGCGCCACCGATATCCAACGGGGCGGTCAGCCTGATCTCGCCGACCTCCGTCCCGATGGAGTTGACGTATACCCCTTCCGCCGCCAGCCCCTCAAGTCCGGAATCCTTCGACGTTTTGATGCGCAGGAACACCTTTTTACCTATAGGTGACCAATCGCTGTTATGAAGTTTCAAATATTTAATGAACAGCGGCCCGCCCTGTAGCAATCCGGCGACAGTCATTGCGCCGACCCCTATGTATTCAACCGGATCCGGGATATGCATCAGAAAAGACAGCAGCCAGAATATCAATACCCCGCCCAGGAAAGAGATCCCCCCGCTTATCAAAAGCGTGGAGGCCGCTAATCCCAGAAAAGCATTCCCCCCTTTCTTCCCCGCAGGTATTCCCATATATAAAAAATGGCTGGTAGTATTAAGAACCGCCGGGGTCAGTGCACGTCGATGCCGTCGAAATAGAGTTCCGTCAGCGCGGTGTCGGCGTGGAGCAGGCCTTTATATACTTCTACGATCTCGAACCTGAGTTCCAGCTCCTTGCCGTCGGCCCGCCGGCCAAGCGGCCCGGGCAGGCTGAAGTTCTGCAGGTCCCGCGTATCCGCCAAGTGAAGCCGCGCATACGGCGCGCCGTTCACGGACAGCAGAAGCTGTTTGACGCGCGAGTTCTCCTTCCAGGTCTTTTCACTTTTAACATAGCCGTTGTAGATAAGGACGTTCGTAAGCCGCGGGCTTTTATTTTCGAAGAAATACTCGAGGTACTGCCCCTTCCCGTATCCAGGCACGCCCTCCACCCAGGCTGCCTTCAAGCTGTTATCGTGGGCCTTCTCCGCGTCGTAACTGGTGTCGCCGGCCGGCGCAAGGAAGGAGGAGGCGGCAATTTTGCGCGGTCCGCCGCCGCAATACCAGCTGCAGCCCTGATCCATTATGTCCCAGATACTCCCTTCTTCTCCCCAGCCGTACTTATTCAGCAGGGCCAGCTCCTTTTTTGTCAGCGACTCCCTGGACGCGCCATTGGTCAGTTTTACGGCCACCTTATCCCTTTCCTTGAACTCCTCTATGGCTTTAGGGCTCAAGTCGCGGATTGCCTTGCTCTCTGGCTTCAGGTCTATGACCCCCGGGGTTTGAGAAAAAGTTGTGGCCGGCAGCAGCGTTGCGAACAAGAATACGAGCGGAAGTTTCATATTTTTTATCCTTGGGCGGACTAGCCGTGGCGGTGAGGGAGGAGGGCGAGGACGCCGGCGCGGGCGACGCGGCCCTCGCGGCGCATGGCCAGCGAGGCGCGTATGATGCGCAGGTCCGCGGCCGGGTCAAGGCAGGCGCCCAGGGCGGCCACCACCGCGCCCGGCCCGCCCTTTACCATCATCGGCACCGACGGCAGGCCGATCTTATGCGCCGCGTTCACCAGCGGGTTGATGAGGGCGTTGAGGATAATGTTGCCGATCTCTATGAGGATGCCTTCCTCCACTTCCTTCACCGAGGCGGTGTCGTAGAGCGGCCCCTTTGCCCAGCAGCTGGAGATGAAATGAATGTCCTCGGCGCGGAACGCCAGCGCGGCCGTGAGCGGAAAACCCTCGCGCACGTGCACCTGCACGGACGCGGACGCGGGGCCGAAATCGAGCAGCGGCGCTATATGCGACAGCGTGCCGGTCAGCACTTCTACATCGCACAGTTCCCAGGCCCAGTTGGAGGCCTCCGAGGTCCTGAGCATGCACAGGCTCAGGCCGCCGGCCGCCAGCTTTATGAGAGGCTCGGCCTCGGCGGGCGGCACCGGCTCCGCCTTCTCCCTGAACGGGGTGGCGACGCGCAAGGCTTTGTGTATATCCGATTCTTTGAACGGCTTGTAGATGATACCCGCGGCTCCCAGCAGCAGCAGGCGCCTGTTGATGCCGTCCTGCTCCACCGCGGTTACCATGATGACCCTGGCGGCCGGGTCCATTTTCCGGATCTCCTCCAGCACTTCTATGCCGGACTTACCGGGCATGATGATGTCGAGCAGCACCACGTCCGGGCGCAGTTCGGCGAAGGCCTTGAGGCCGGCCGCGCCGTCCTCAGCCTCGCCCACGACGGTGTGCCCCCGGTGCTCCAGAATCACCCGCAGCAGCGCGCGCACATCGGCGCTATCGTCAACGATTAAAACTTTCATTTCTCCGGCGGCCCCCCGCCTAACGGCTATTCTAGCAAAACGCGGCGCCGGCCCTTCTTGCCGCCCGGAGAAAAAAAGGTAAAATAAACGCAAGGGTTCCCGCCGGTAGCGGGACAATGGGGGACGATATGAGCAACCGCAAAGATAAACTGAGCTGCCAACTTAGGCTGATGGCGGCCTTCAAGGAATTTTCCGGCCCCGTGCCGGAAGGCCTGTTCACGAAAAAAGAATTTTTCATCGTCAGGCTGCAGGCCATAGGAGCGCTGCTAGACGAGTTCAAGCGCGAGAAGCTCCGGGAGCTTGCGGACCGGCTCGCGGCCGCGCTGACGCGCGGCAAAATGAGCACGTCGGAGCTGGACTCGTTCAGGGAGGCGCTCTCGCACCTGGTGAGCGGGCAGGACTACAACGCCGTCTCCGGCGCTTTCGCCGGCAGCAAGGACCTGCTGCTGCAGCGCCTGTCGCGCGTGCAGCCGCTTTCGGTGGCGGAAGAGGAGAAGAAGCGCCCCGGGCAGTTCCGGGAGCCGGCGCCGGACCGGATCACCACCGCCGCCTACTCAAGGATGAATTTCGAAGGCCTGGAGAAAGAGCTGAAGGCCGGGCGCGACGAAGTAGAGGTGCTGGAAGAGGCCCGCGCCCGCGCCACTAAATTCTGCGCCGCGGACCGGATGCCGCTGGGCCTGGAGAATACCATGCCGTCCCACATGCTGAGCTGCATAGAGGCGGCGGCCGGGGCCTGCTTCCGGCTGCTCGCTCGCATGAAGAGCTAGCGCCGCCCCGCCAAAAACAAAACCGCCGGGCTGTCCCGGCGGTTTCGCTTTACTTCTTGAGCCGCTTACTGCACGCTCACTTTGCCTTTCTTCACAAAACCCTCGGTCCAGCTGCCCGCGGCGTTCTCGGACCGGCGCACTTTGAACCAGTCGTCCTTCTCGCCTACGATCAGCACCTTCTCGCCGGCGTTGAGTTCGGTCACCGTGCCGACGAACAGCCAGCCGGCCTTTTCCTTTATAGAGGTGCCGTCCTTGGTGATGATGGCGACCCTGTTGGGGTTGGTCCGGGCATACATCTGGCGGGACTCGCCGATCTGCCTGCCCTTTTCCATGAACTTCACTACCAGGGCGTCCGAGTCCGGAGCGACCACGTCGAAGAGCTTGCCGATCTGCATGTTGATAACGCCCTTCGAGCGGCCGGCTACGCCGTCCGCGCGCAGGTCGGGCCGTATGACTATCTCACCGCGCTCGCTCTTTACCGTTATGGCCACGGCGTCCGACATCTGGAAACCGAAGTTGCTCACTTCGGCCCGCAGCATGACGTTCTCGCTGGCCTCGAACTTGCCGTTATTGTTCTCGTCGTAGAACGAGATGCCGAAGACCTTCATCACCGCGTTCTCGGCGTAGAACTTGTCGGCCGCGGCGATGCCGGACTGCTTGCCGGCGTCGAAAGCGCCCGGGTACACCTCGGCCGCCATCTTCTGGTAGCCGGCGTTGTAGCCGCGCTGGGTCTGCTCGGCGCAGCCCGCTTCGAAGCCTTCGCGCTGGCCGGTAGCCCGGCCGTTGCTCTGGCCCAGGGCCCGCTGGTCGGCGTATTCCCTGTTGCTGTATTCCTCGTAGAACGAGGCGTAAGCGGAGTTATAAGCCGTCCGGTAAGCGGCCTTGTAGCCCTTATCCTTGCCGTCGGCGAAGCCGGTGCGGTAGCTGATGGAGTACTGGCTGTCGTAAGCGCGCCTGTACGCCATGTTGTATCTTTCGTTGTAGCCTTCGCGCTTGGCGTCGTCGTAGGCCCGGCGGTAGCTGCGCTGATAGCCTTCCCTGTAGCCTCTCTCGTAGGCCTGCCGCTCTTCGGGGGTGGCGTAGCCGTTGCGGGCCATCTCTATAGGAAGGTCCAGCTTGGAGCCCTTCGACCGCGCGCCCGCCATGGGCTGCATGGCGACGGAAAGGTTCTGAAGCTCAATCTCGCGCTGGCTGAAGCCCGCCTGGTAGCCGGCCTTCTGGCCGCTGGCGGCTTCCATCACCGCGGCGTCGGACTGCCCCTTGGCGTAGCCGTTGCTGTAGGAAGCGGCGTCCTGCTGGCCTAACTGTTTAGACTCGGCATAAGCGTAGTTATAACCGTTGGTATAGCCCGCGTCGTAGCAGCGGCGTTTGCCGGCTTCGGTACCGTTATTGATGCCGGCGTTCTGACCGTCGGCATTGCCCTGCTGGGTGCCGGCGGACTGATCGACGCCATAGCCGTCCCTGTAGCCCGCGGCGCGGCCGGCGGTGTCGCCTTCGTTGGTGCCGTTCCTGCGGCCTTCCCTTTCGCCGTCGTTGATGCCTTCGGCGTAACCTTCGCGGCGGCCTTCCCTGACGCCCTTGTCGGAACCGTCCCGCATGCCGGCGTTATAAGCGTGGGTGGTGTCCACCGGCGGCTTGGGCGGCTGCGGAGGCTGCGGGGGCTGCGGAGGCTGCGGCGGATGACCGGGATTACCGCCGGGGGGCGGCGGCTTGGGCGGCTGGCCGGGGTGACCGGGATTGCCGCCGGGGAGCGGCGGCTTGGGCGGCTGACCGGGATGGCCGGGCTGGCCAGGTTGAAAACCGGGTTTAACCTGAAGGTCTTTCTGCTCTTGTGTGATTTGGTTAACGCCGTCGCTGACATCCGACAGCTGCTTGACGGAACCGTCGCTTGCCGCGAAGATCACGCTGGAGGCTAACAGAAGAGAAGGGAACACCGACGCTGCACAGAATTTCTTTTTCATTAACGCACCCCTTGGCCCCGTATCCCGGAGCGTAGACTGGATAAGATATTGTAGCTAACGCGCCTCTGCCGGCAAAGAGCACAAAGGCCCTGCCGTTCATAGGCCCTTTGTCCCCGGTTAACCCGGCCCAAATTGCTAAAATTGTATCAATGAAAGCCCCTTGGAAGCGCAACCCGCTCGACCGCGAAATCTTCCGCATAGCCCTCCCGGCCTTCCTGGGCTCGCTGGGCTTCGTCCTCTTCGACATCATCAATATCTTCTGGGTGGGCAAGCTGGGCACCGCCGCCATAGCCGGCGTGGCCTCGGCGGCTTTCCTTACATGGGCGGTCTACGCGGCCATGGCCGCCACCACCGCCGGGGCCAACAGCCTGATAGCGCAGGCCTTCGGCGCCGGGAAAACGGAGGAAGCGCGGCAGACCGCCGTGGAGGCCGCCTGGCTGAGCCTCGGCGGCAGCCTGCTGATAATGGCCCTGCTGCTGCCGAGCGTCGGCCTCATCTTCAGCCTGATGGGCCTGCAGCCGGACACCGCCGCCTACGCCAGGCAGTACCTCACCCTCTACGTCTGCGCCCTGCCGCTCTATTACCTGTGCAACCTGGCCGGCAGCGTGTTCAACGCCTACGGCGACACGCGCACCAACGTGCTGATCATGTCCGCGTCGGTGGCGATCAATATCGTGCTGGACCCGGTGCTGATACTGGGCTGGGGTACCGGCAGGCCGCTGGGCGTGCAGGGCGCTGCCGCCGCTTCCGCCATAGTCACCGCAGGCGCGCTGGCGCTGCAGGTGTTGTACCTGCGCCGGCGCGGCTATCTGCCGCCGCTCGCCGAGGTACTGAAGCTCCCGGCTTTCTCGCGCGCCGCGCGCATGCTCAAGATCGGCGTGCCGGCCGCCTCGGTCAACGTGGTGTGGTCGCTCGTCTACCCCGCCCTCACGGCCATCATCACGCGCTTCGGCGAGGCCCCGCTCGCGGGCTTAAGCGTCTGCTTCCGCCTGGAAGGCGTGCCCTATTTCCTGGGCATAGGTTTTTCCACCGCCATGGCGGCGCTGGTGGGGCAGTCCTTCGGCCGCGGCGACATGCAGCGGGTGCGGCAGATAGTGACGCGCGGCCGCCTGCTCATCACCCTGCTGCTGCTGCCGGTGGCGCTGGCCTTCATTTTGGTGCCCGAGCTCCTGGTGCGCCCCATGACTTCGGACCCCGAGGTAATAGCCAACGCCGCGCGCTACCTGCGCACCGTGGGGTATTTCGAGATCTTCCTGGGCTGGGAACTGCTCTTCGAGGGAGTGTTCACGGGGCTCGGCCATACCCGCGACTACATGTTCATCGCCGTGCCGCTCACGCTCGCGCGCTGGCCGGCGGCCTGGCTGCTGGCCATCACTTTCGGCTTCGGCACGCCGGGCATCTGGTGGTCCATCACCCTGTCCACTTTCGCCAAAGGCGTCTGGGCCTCCTGGCTGTTCCACAGCGGCCGCGGCACCACCCGCCTGCTCACCGGCGAGCCCCCGGCCCTGGCCCTGCAGCAATAACCCTAAAACAAAACCGCCGGGACAGCCCGGCGGTTTTAGTTTGCGCTTTTTAAGAGTGTCCCTACTCGCTGGCCAGCAATTGCAGCAGCGGCGTTCTCCAGAGCCGCGCCAGCCTGGCCAGCAGCAGCGAAGCCGCGCCCGAGGCCGCTCCCAGCAGCGTCAGCGGGCCGCCTATCAGGGCGGTCAGTTTCCACACCCCGTGCTCCGGGTGATTGATCGTAGCCAGCCCGGCGGCCGCCATGGCGGCGGGGACCAAACTCAGCAGCAGGCCGGCAGCCGCGCCCCAAGCGCCGAACCTGGGCAGCGACAGCTCCTCAAACTTGTTTCCGCGTTCAGCCAGCCCTATTAATATGGAGAAGATAGCGCCGCCGATAAAGCCCGGCAGGCCGAGCGCGGGCAGCGGGGCGTCGAAGACCCTGAAGAAGGCGTCCCAGGGCAGGAAGGGCGTTACCAGGCTGGTCACGCCTATCAGCAAGCCGGCGACGGCCCAGCCGACCGCCCAGTTAAGACAAAGCCAGGCCAGACCGCGCAGGCGCAGGAGCCAGTTCATTATTTATACTCCTCGGGCCAGGGGCCGGTGCGGGTTTTGGGACCGCCGGGTTCCACCCAGACCTTGCGGTTGCCGGCGAGCTTGGAGGGGAACAGCTCCACGGTCAGCTCTTCCGGCCAGAACCAGAGCTTGATCTCGCGCTCGCCCTCTATTGGGTCCGACGAGACGTGCACCACGTTCTCGAAAATGCCCTTGGTTGTCACCCGGCCCAGGCTGCCGCGGATGGTGCGGTAATCGGCCTCTTCGGGGTTGGTGGCGCCGGCTATGGCGCGGGCTTTCTTCACCGCGCTTTCGCCCACAAAAGCGAAAGCCAGCACATTGTCCTGGTTATTGTCGAACTCGCCCATGATGAAGCGGATGAGCTCCTCGTAAAACGGCTTCTCGCGGAGATGGTGGTAATGCGCCTCTGCCAGTTCCCTGGTGACCTTGGCCATGCGCGCGGCCACCATGCGCAGGCCCGTGGCCTCGAAGCGCGTCAGCACATAGCCCGCCAGGCCCTTCACCATGCCGTCGGGCTTAACTATAACTAATATAGATTCTTCCATGTTCTTCATTCTACCAAAACAGAACGGCGTTTCCCCGGCGGAGCCCGGCGTTTGTTAAAATAGATATATGGCAGCGCCCTGGGACAAGATCAACGCCGGCCCCGGCAGGGCCGAGGCGGACTTAAAGGTACTGAAGGCCTCCGGCCTGCCGCTGGTGCTCTACGGCGACGGCTGGTACGCGCCTTACCTGCGCGAATACCTGGCGCGCCGCGGCCTGAGCGTAGCCGCCGTCTTCACCGACGCCGGCTTCACCTCCTCCGGAGAGGCCGTCGGCTTCGACGAGGTCAGCCGCAGGTTCGACAGATTCAATATCGCCATAGCTTTCGCCAACTCCCGGCTGGCCAGGGAGAAGCTGGACCGCCTGGACCGCGGCCGGGTGGCCGGCGTCTATTTCTTCGACGTGATGGGCGAGCTGCTTAACAACACTTTCGACCGCGCTTACCTGGAGGCGCACCGAGCGCAGTTCGGCGCGGCCTATGAGCTGCTGGCCGACGACCTGTCGCGCGCGACTTTCGAGGCTTTCCTCAACAGCAAGCTGGGCGGAGACGCCGGGCCGCTCGCCGAGTTAAGCCGCAAGGAGCAATATTTCCCGAAGGGCATCATAGAGCTCTCGGACCGCGAGGTCTTTGTGGACGGCGGGGCTTATACCGGCGACACTTTGCTCACCTTCATGCGCCTCACCGGCGGCAAGTGTGCCCGCTGCTGCGCTTTCGAGCCGGACCCGGCCACGGCCGCGAAGCTCAGTGCCACGGTGGAGAAACGCGGCCTGCGCGGCGTGACCGTGCACAACAAGGGCCTGTGGAGCGCGCCCGCAGCGCTGCCTTTCGCCGTGTGGCACGGCACTTCTGCCTCGGCCGTCTCCGGCGATGGCGAGGTTTCCGTAAAGGCGGATACGGTGGACCGCGCGGCCCCAGACGCCACTTTCATAAAGCTCGACATCGAGGGGGCCGAACTGGAAGCCCTGAAGGGCGCGGCGGAAACCATAAAGCGCAACAGGCCCAAGCTCGCAGTCTGCGTCTATCACAAACCGGGCGACCTGTTCGAGATCCCCCTGTTCATCAGGTCGCTCGTGCCGGAGTACCGGTTTTACCTGCGCCAGCACCAGCCCGTCGCCTGCGAAACGGTACTCTACGCCGTAATCTAGCTCAAAAGACAATATGACAACAACCCCGACTACCCGGACCCGCCGAACTGCCGCGCTAGCCCTCCTGACCTGCGCCGCACTGCTGGCCCCCGCCGCTGCCGCCGAGGCGCCGCTGGAACTGACGCGCGGAAAGCTCACGGTGAAGGCCAATCTCAACACCGAGGTCTTCTACACCATCCTCAACCTGGCCGCCTCCTCGGCCGAGCTGCGCAACACCGTGTACATGCCGGTCTACGCCGACATGGCGGCCTACTTCGCGCCTCACAAGGGCCACCCCGCGGTGAAGGAGCTCGACGCCGACGGCGCGCTGAACTGGAGCACAGGCTTCGCGTACAACGTCCCGGCGGAGTTCCCTCTCTATTTCAGCGACCTGCCCGAAGGGCGAAAAATAGCGGACTACACCGCCGAGTTCCTCAACAGGCTGAACATCCAGGGCGTCAGCCCCGGGGACCACGACGCGAAGACGGCCTACATGGACGCCTACTGGGAGAAAGTGAAGGATTTCCACAAGGCTTCGTCCTTCGCCGGCTACTGGGAGAAAATGCGCGGCCGTTACGCCGGCTTCGCGGCGGACCTCTACGCGGCCCTGCCCCGGGCGGACTTGGTCGGGATGCAGGAGGCCTACCACGGCTACAGTTCCTTCGACGGCGCCGTGATGATAGCCTCGCCTCTCACGCTTACTTCCGGCGGCAATTACGGCCTGACCGTCAGGGACCGTGACGGCGCGGCCACCATCTACAGCATCCTGAGCGCCGCGCGCCGCCCCGGCGGCGGCTCCGACTTCAAAAGCGCCGTGAACGCGGAGCAGATGGCGCTGCATGAGTTCGGCCATCCCTTCTGCAACCCCGTGGTCGCGCGTCACTACGCCGCCGCCCGGCGTTACGCCTTCCTGCGGGCCGGCCTGCGCGGCAAGGTGGACGCCGCCTACGGCGACTGGCGCTCCGTGATGAACGAACTGCTGGTGCGCGCCGTGCACGCCAGGCTGCTGCTCAAGCTCAGGGGCGAGGCCGCCGCGGCGGATTTCCTCAAGGCCGAGAGCGAGCGCGCCGGCTTCATCTTCATAGAGGACTGGTACCGGCTGCTCGGCGAGTACGAGGCCGACCGCGCCAAATACCCGACGCTCGACGAGTTCTACCCGCGCCTGCTAGCGGCGCTGGCTACCTGGGGCGTCCACGAGCGCCAGGAACCGCGGCCGCTGGGGGCCAAGTGGGTCAAGGCCGTTCCGGGCGGGGTGCAGATAGTGAAGGCAGAAGCCGACGGCGCCGCCTACGCGGCCGGCCTCCGGAACGGCGACACCGTGACCGCCGTGGACGGCGCGCCCATAGCCACGCCGGACGCCTATCTTTACTTCTCCAAGGCTTTCGACGCGCTGCCAGCCGGCAAAGCCATGACCTTCACGGTACTGCGCTCGAGCGGCAGCGCCGAAGTTAAAGTGGAGCGCAGCCTGGGCGGCTTCCTGCGCGTGGTACGGCTGGGCGGAGAATACAAGAACGTCACGCGGCTGACGCCGTCGGAGCCGGGCCTCTTCTGGGCCGGCTTCGGGCCGGAGGGGATGACGGTAGGCTTCGCCACGGACGACAAGCCGGCCTACCGCGCCGGCATACGCAAAGGCGACGTAATTAAGTCCGCCGGCGGCGCGCCCCTGACCAGCCGCGAGGCCTATGAGCGGGCCCTCGCTGACTGGAACCGCCTCCCGCAGGGCGGAGTCATGAAGTTCACCATCCTGCGCGGCGGCCGGGAAACGGACCTGGACGTAAAAAGCGACCAGTGGGAGGAGCTCACCGAAACGGTGCGGGTAGCAGGCCCCGCAAAACCTTAGTTGTCCGGCCCGCGGACGCTCCGTCAAAACAAAACCGCCGGGCTGTCCCGGCGGTTTCGCTAACTTTAGCGCGGCAGCTAAGTGTGTCCCTGGTCGCTGAACAGTTCTTCGAGCTTCGCCACCAGGCTCTCTACGGTAAACGGCTTGTGTATGAAATGTTCTTCGCGGCCAGTGTCGCTCTGTTGCGGCAGGTCCGCGTCGGCATAGCCGGACATGTAGAGCACCCGGTCGACCAGGCCGCGCCGCTTTACCTCGGCGGCCAGGTCCACTCCGTTCATCCCCGGCATCACCAGGTCGGTCACCAGGGCATCCACCTTGCCTATGCGCTCCAGCTCGGCCAGGGCGGCTTCGGCGCTGTCTACCGGGTACACGGCGTAGCCGGAGTCACGCAGCACCCTCGCGCCCAGCCGGCGCAGCTGTTCATCGTCCTCCACCAGCAGCACTTTCCGCCCGGTGCCGCGCGCCATCGCCGCGGAGAGGCCGGCGGCCTCGGTCTGCCTGGCGGCTACGGGCGAGGCCTGCGGGAAGTAAAGAGTAAAGACCGTGCCCTTGCCCGGGGCGCTCTGCAGACGCACCGAGCCGCCGCTCTGCCTCACTATGCCGTAAACCGTGGACAGCCCGAGGCCTGTCCCCTTGCCTTTCTCCTTGGTGGTAAAGAACGGCTCGAAGACGCGCCGCAGCACCTCCTCCGTCATGCCGGCGCCGTTATCGGCCACTATCAGCTCCACGGCGGGGCCGCGCTGCGCGCCGGGCTCTGCCGGCAGCTCCGAGAGCCTGGTAGAGATGGTCAGAGTGCCGCCTTCCGGCATGGCGTCCCTGGCATTGACCGCCAGGTTCATGATGATCTGCCCTATCTGCCCGGCGTCGCTGCTTATCAGGCAGGGGGTTTTGGCGAGGTCCGTCTCCAGGTTTACATCCTCGCCGATAAGCCGCTTGAGCAGTTTCAGCGCGCCCTCCACGGCGCCGTTGAGGTCCAGCACCGTAATGTGCAGCACCTGCTTGCGGCTGAAGGCCAATAGCTGGCTCGTAAGCCCGGCGCCCCTTTCCGCGGCGGCGAGCATCTCCTGCAGGTCCCCCCTGCGCGGGTCCTTCGCGTCCATGGAGCGCAGCAGTATGGAGCCGTAGCCGCTTATAGCCGTCAACAGGTTGTTAAAATCGTGGGCTACGCCGCCGGCCAGGCGCCCTACGGATTCCATCTTCTGGGACTGACGCACCTGGTCTTCCAGCCGGGCTTTCTCCTCTTCGGCCTCGCGCCGGGCTATCACCACCGCTATGCTGGTGCCCAGGCCCTCCAGGAATTCCGCGGTGTCGCGGGACAGCCTGCAGGGGCGGTGGTCGGCGATATGCAGCAGCCCTATGGTCTTCTCGCCGCTGCGCAGCGGCAGCAGCGCCTGCGTGCGGAAACCTTCCTTGACGCAGCGCCCCCTGAAATTCACCAGCCGGCCGGTCAGCGCGGTCAGCGTGTCCTCGGCGATGTCGTTGACGTCCGGGAACCACAGCCCCCGGCCTTTGGTCATGCACGGCAGGTCCTGGTCCAGACTGCCCTTGAGCACGGCCCCGCAAGTGCATTCCAGCACCGGCTTGCCGTCCTCGCCGCACACGGTCTCTCCTGAAGCGGCGCGCAGGCAGAGCGTCCGCTCGGCCGCCACGAAATCCGGCTTGAAGCCGCTGGTGCCGAAGAAGGGGAAATCCCCGTTTCGCTCAAGCCGCAGGCCGACGGACTCTATGCCGAGCGTCGCGCGTATATATTCCAGGATGTCGGCAATGACGTGTTCGGATGACTCGCCTGCGCCCAGCAGCTTGAGCACGGAGAGGTACATGGTCTGCGCGCTCTCGGCGCGCTTGCGGGCGGAGATATCGTGCCCCACGGTGACTACGCAGCGCTCGCCTTCCAGCACGGCAATGTCCCCGGAAAGCAGCATCTCCCTTATCTCGCCGGACTTAGCGCGCAGTTTCATCTCAATGCGCACGTTTTCGCCATTGCCGAGCGCCTTGTAAGCGTCGGCTAGCTGGCGCGGCTCCACCCAGATGTTCAGCTCTTCGCCGGTCCGGCCCAGGGCCTCCGCCCGGCTGTAGCCGGTCAGCCGTTCCCAAGCCGGGTTAGCGTCCCGGAACCGGCCGTCGGTGCCGGAAACGCACATGGGCGCGGGACAAGAATTGAAGATGGCGGCCCAGCGCGGTCCTGCCGGGTCCGTTCCATTAGTAACGTCTGATTTGTCGGTTTTCATCCCCCCCCCCTGCACTAAACCTTACCCGCCCCAAGTATACAATATTCCCTATAAAGCAAAACCGCCGGGCTATCCCGGCGGCGTTGCGCGAGTTGAAAAACGAATACCGCGGCAGCGCTGCCGCCTTTTAGCGCGGTCCCGCGGCCTTGCTCTTTCCCAGCCAGAACCTTTTCTCGAGTTTAAACCGCTCGGCGATGTCTTTGTCCTCGTTCTTTAGACGGGCCCTGGCGCGTCCCTGGTAGCCCTTCCCCCTCTCCACTACATCCAGCAGCGTCCCGTCCGCATCCGTGATGAAATAGATAGAGCGGCTGGCGATAGCGGCCTTGTCGCCGTGAGTCTGCCGCCACACCAGCCTTACTGGCTTGTTCGCTTTCCCGTTTTCATCTTTGCCGAGAAGCACGTAGAACACATGGGTAGCGCGGGAACCGCTGCGGCGCAGCGCTTTAGAAGGAGTGTCCTTCGGCATCCCCGCCAGATTAGTGGCCAGCCCGCTCATCTTGGCGCGTTCCTGTTCAGGCATGGCTGCCGGCAGTTGGGACATCATGTCGGAGTGCGCCCCGAGCGCCATTCCGACTACGGTCATGCCGCCGGCCAGCTTCTGGTCCTCGTTCGAGCGGCCGATACCGCCCATCTTCTGCGGGCGCAGCTTTTTCGGCGACTCTACCACGTCGCGGCCGCCAGCGCGGCCGGCGTTCACGAACTCCTGCGCTTCCGCGTCCGCAGCGCTCGGGACCGGCAGCGCTTCCCCGCCGCTGATGGCGCGTTCTATCAGAGCCCTGAGGGCTTCGGCTTCCGTTTCGGCCGGCGCTGCCTGGCGCTCCTGGCACATGGCAGGAAGCGTGCAAAACACCGTCAGAAAGAACATGCCGGCAAGAATATGAGACTTCCTTAATGGCTTTACCATAAATGCTTCCTCCATTACCTGGAAAGCCAGGCCAGGAACTCGTCCCAGCCGGAATCGGCCGCCCAGCGCAGGCCGGTATAGCCTTCGGCCGCCGGCACATGGGGAAAGTAAACCGCCAGGCCGTTGGAGTCGTCGTGATACACCGGGTTGGCGCCCCAGATACCGCCGGTGCTGTTGGTGGTACGGTTATAGACCACCAGCGGCCCTTTAATTACTCCGTTAAGCCGCTGGGCGGCGGCTTTGACTCCGGGGCTGGCGGTGGCGGCGGCCACGCGGCGGGTGAAGTCGTAGAGGTCCTTGTTCTCCGGGTAGGTGTAGCGCTTGGCCTCCTTGGCCGAAGTTACGATCAGTTCTTTCTCGCCGGAGAGCATCAGCTCGGAGGTGAAGGCGTTAACGGCGGCCAGGAGATCCGGCAGGGCCGCCGTGTTCACCACGCTCAGCGTGGAGCCGGTATCGTTGGAGGCGTAAAAATCGTTATAGGCGTCCACCACGGCCGCGGCCAGCTCCGCCGGGGGCATGGCCGGCCGGGCCAGAAGGCGCGCCAGGAAAGGCCCGTACGAGTAGCCGTCCGCCGGTTCCGTCTCTTCCGAACCCACTATGAATTGTGCGGTATCTTTAAGCTCGTAAACCACCTCGGCCATCTGCATCAGGCAGGCGTCGGAGGCGTACACGTCCGCCCCGCCCATTTCGGCAAGGGCCCGCGCCAGCTGCGGCACGCTCATGTGCGAGCCGGTCTCGTCGTCGTAAGAGATGCCCTTGCCGGCCGCGGGGGCCCGCTTCCAGCCGGAGCCGTGGTTCCACACTATCACCATGTACCTGCGCGCCGGGAAGCGCTCCTTGGCCCACCGCCCGAAATCCGCCAGGCTGCGGTAATCGCCCATATCCACCCTGGGCAGTTCCTGCAGCACCGGCGAGGAAATTTTGGAGAGGTCGGAGTCTTTCTTCACCAGGTAGCGCCGCACCGTCTTCCAATCCCCCTCCGCCGTGCTGTAGCCGGCTATGCGCGCCAGCTGCACCACCACGTTCACGCGGTCGGTGGAGCCGGCGGTCTCCATCTCGTTGAGGTCCTTAAGGCCGAAGGGTTCCAGGTTGTTCTTGCCGTTGATGAAGACCAGCACCGTCCATTCTTTTTCAGCGGCGCGGGGCGCCGGCTGCGGCAGCTCCAGGCCCTCAGCGGCGGCGCGCACGCCCGCGGCCAGAGCGGCAGGGCCGGGCGCAGAGGAATCGAACGAAACCCCGGCAGCGGAGGCCGTGACACAACAGAGCAGGACGAGCAGCAACGATATTCTTTTCATCTGGAGTCAATTTTACAAATTTATCCGGCCCGACGGCGGGGACAGCGTTACTGCTCCTCCCGGACTTTTGCCGGGGCGGGGAGCGCCTTGTGGATGGTCTTCAGCACTTCCCGCGTGGAAAGGGTCTTGCACATGGTGCCGCGGCAGTTGGGGAACTTAGAAAAGCCGCGCACCAGCATGGGGTCCGCGCCCAGGGCGGACAGGACGACAAAAGGGATATGGGTGGTTTTCCGCATGTTCTGTATGGCCACGGCCACGTCGTGCCCGGTCATGTCGCCCAGGTTATAATCCAGCAGCACCAGGTCGGGCAGGTAGGAAAGCGCCGCCTTTACGCCGGCCGCCCCGCTGGAGGCGATCTGCGTTTTAAAGCCTTCCCGCTTCAGGCAATCCGCGAGCACCCAGGAAAGCTCCAGGTTGTCCTCGATGATAAGTATTTTCATCCCTTCGCCTATTCTACAAAACAAAACCGCCGGGCTTCCCCGGCGGCTTCGGCGGCACCTATCCCGCTACTCCAGCATCTTGGCGGCGCGTTCGCCGATATCGGTGCCGGTAAGGGCCATGCCGAAGGCGCAGCCCTGCACGTCAACGCCGACCTGGCGCACATTGTATTTCACGCGGCCGTTGCCGTTCTTTACCAGGCCCTTGCCGATATCGTAACCGCCGTCGTAGGCGGCCGAAAAGAACACGCCGCCCACCGCGCCCACCACGGGGATGGCCGAATAAGAAGCGCCAGAATAGAAATGGTCTATGTCGGCTATCTGCGACTGCGTGAGCTTGACCCCGAAATCCCGCTGGAAAGCCGCTACGTCGGCCTCGCCGTTGTAGCGGTAGTTCATCATCATTTCGTTGGCGGCCATGGCGGTCTTAACGCGGGTGGAAGCCAGGTTATTATAGACGGCCCGGGCGATGGGGTTGCTGTTGTAGGTGCTGCTGGTGTAGCCCGGCTGCGCCATCTTCTCCTCGGCCTTGGCCCAGACCTTGGCTACGGCCGTCTTTACCTTGGGGTCTTCGAAATATCTGGTGGGGTCGGCCGGGCTGTCGGGGATGTAGGACGTCGCAGGCGCGGGCTTGGGCGCGGCGGCTGGCTTGGGGGCGGCGGCCGCGCCGGCCATGACAGGCGGCGCGCTGGCCGTCAGGCTCTTGGTGGGCATCCTGGCTTCCGGCTTGGGCATAGCGAGGCGCTTGCCGCCCGCGCCGGAAAGATCGGCTGACGCCGTCGGGTCGGCGGCGCCGGAGTTTTTGCCGCCGTCGTACAATTGGCCCAGGCCTTGGGCGTCCTGGCCTTTCAGCTTGCCGTATTTCTTTTGGGCGGCGTCGTATTTCTTCTTCCGGCTTTTGGCCAGGTCGGCCTGCCTGGCCGCCTTCTCCTCGGCGGCCGAACTTTCCTGCGGCAGGGTTATGCCGTTCTCCCGCATCCAGAGCATGTCGGCGTCGGAATAATTGCCCTTCGAAGCTTTAGCGCGTATACTGGCGAGCCGCGCCTTCTTGGCCTCCAGCGAGGCGGCAATGGCGTCGCCGTTTTTGACGCAGACGCCTATCTGCCCCAGGTCGCTTTCGGTAAGCGACAGGATGGCCAGGCCGTCGCTTTGGTTCCTGGTGGCGGCCAGCTTGGAGCCGGCCCTTTCGCAGCCGGCCTTGGCCTTGGTCAGCGCGGCTTCCTGCTGGTCGCGCCCCAGGTCGGCCCAGCTTTCCTGATCCTCGCCGGTGTACTCGGAGAGCCAGGCCCAGACATCGTAATTCTCGGAGACGCGCGTCCCCCACGCCGTTTTTCCTTCGGCGCAAAAAGCGGCCGGCGGCGCTAACAGCGCGGCCAGGGCCAGCAGGCACAGGTATCTTCCAAGAAGCATAAGCACAAGAACCTCTATTAATAGTCTAACAGACGCTTCCGGCATGCGCAAGGACCACTATTTCGAGGGAGCAAGGAGCTTAGAGACGGTCTTCAGCAGCCAGAAGCCGCCGAGTACGACAGCTATGGAGAACAGCAGCAGTATCAGATCGATGAGCCCGAAACCGTATGGGACCCTTACCGCAAAGCGCCCGGAGATGGCGATCACTACCGCGGCCGCACTGGCCGCGAGATAAACCCAGGCCAGCACGCTCAGTCCCTTCCCCAACCAAAGCTTATGCTTTTCGTCCATATGGTTATTTAGCGGGGCGCCCGCCGCCCCGTTCCAACTTTGCCGCCGCGGCCGCGACAGCGACAGAGCCGAGGGTGACGATGAGGCCGATGAAAACCCCGCCGGCCCGGTCATCGCTCTCGTTTAGCATGATGAAGACTTCTCCCACCGCGACAAAGCCGATAAGGGCCAGCGCGCAGTATTTTATGGTCCGCAGAGCTTTTACGGCCTCAGGCGAGCCCCACTTGTTTTCCCCGGCATAGCCCAGAACCTTGAACGCCTGGTAGAGCGCCGCAAAGAACGGGATGGACGCTATGTACGCGTACGCCAGGAAGGGATCCTTGAAGTAGATCTCGAAGAGCGTGGCCTGCGCGTTCCTGCCCTCGAGGTGCGGCTCCCAGAGCATAAAAGCAAGCGCGCACAGGCCAAGGAGCACAACGACCGCCTGAAGAAATACCGTATAGTTTTTTTTCATTACGCCTGTTCCCGCTTTTTATTCTTTGTCTTTTACGCAGCGGCCGCGGCGGCAGACGGCCGCGGTGTTCTGGCCGTGGCAAATGTTCCATTTGCATACCGCCGCTCCGCCGTCGAGAACCGTACGCGGATCGCCGGCCGGCACGGCCGCGCAGCCGCAATTACTGTAGATCAGCCTGCAGTCCTTGTCGGCGGCGCATTCGCCTTTGCGTTCATCGCGCGCGGTATACGCCGCGGAGGCCGGCACCATGCAGCGCACATGGGCGTTGTAGATCTTCTCCGCCGCTACCCCCTTGCCGTCGCTGAAATCCAGGTACCAGGCCTTCCTCGGGAACGGCGCGTATTCCGTGGACGACCAGAAGCCCTCGCGGCAGTCCTCACCGCCGGCGGCGCACTGGTCGGCGAACATGGCCTTCAGCTCGGCCAGCGAAAGCAGGCGGCCGCCCCGGCTGCGGCAGTAATCCATGGCCTCGTTCCAGCGGCACTTTCCTTCTTCGCAATGGGTAAGGGTTTCGTCCACGCCGGTGGAACGCCTCTCGCGGCCCTCCACCCAGTAGATCTGCCGTATAGGCGGCACGTTGAGTCCGCGCAGAAGCATTTTGCGCAGCGCCACCCGGCGCGGCGGCAGCACAGCGAACCTGGCCAGCACGCCATTGGCGTAAAAGTCCCCGGTCACAATATCGGCCACATATTTGGCCCCGTCGTCAGCCACCAGCGTGACCACCAGGTTGACGGCGCCGCGCGGGGAGCTTATGCCGCCGCGCGAGAACGAGTATTTACCGGCGGCGTCCGTAGAGAAAACTATATCCAGCTGCGCCATCTCCTGGCGCCGGCTGACCGGGGCGGCAAGCGGCACTTCCGCCGCGGCATTGTCCTTAACCGTGACCGGCCCTGACAGCATGGCCTGCCTGGAATATTCGGCCGCCCCCGCGCCCCTCCCCAGGCCGCCGAGCAACAGCAGGAATCCGCAGCAAATAGTTCTCATATCCACACCCTATTCTACCAAAACAAAACCGCCGGGCTTCCCCGGCGGCTTCGACCAGTTAGGAAGATAGGAAGCAGCGTCCCCTCTCCCCCTCGTCCCCGCTATCCAAAAGGCCCACCCCGGAGTGGGTCTAATAACGCAGGGTTCAAGGCACCCCGGCCCATACGCCCGATATGCGGATCTGCCATAATATATACAGATGAACCCCACAAAATACGTTGCGCTTCTACTCATACCCCTTTTAACCCTTTCAGCCCTTCCCTCCCCGGCCGCCGCGGCCGCGGAGGTACAGCGCTTCTGCACCATGGACACGGCCGTGGGCCAGCTCATGAACAAGGCCGGTATCCCCGAGGATCTGCAGCGGGAGCCCGTGGTGCGGATGATGGCCGAGGACCTGGTGGCCGCCAAGCTGGCCGAGAAGCCGTCCGACACCGTGAAGATAGTCTGGAAAGATATTTACGACATGCGCGGCAGCGTGAACGCCTGGCTGGCCCAGAACGGCCATCCCTTTAACTACGTAGGTCAGGCCCTGGACGCGGTGGGTTCCGGTCTCACCGGCACCGTCGCCGGCAAAGTACTGATGATGAACACCCTCATGCTGTCCGGCCCGGCCGGCTTCATAATGCTGGGCGGCATGAACATCACGCAGGAGACCTTTCAGTGCAACCCCAGCGGCATAGTGATGGCCGCCAACGCCGGCGCCACCATAGTGGTGCTGATCCCCTGGTGCCGCGTCCCCGGCGTAGGCAAAGGCTGCGTGGCCCTGGAGCACGGCGTGGCTAAAGGCATAGAGAAGACGGCCGCCGGCCTCTTCGGCAAGGAAGTCACCGCCACTTTCCTCAAGTCCACCACCAATGGCGTCATGATGGCCATAAAGTTAAAATCGACAGACCTGGTGATGACCGGAATGGAACTCCTGAACTACCTGGACCAGAAAAAGACCGTGCGCCAGGTGGACTTCGAAGTCGGAATCCCCGTGGACGCGGCCATAGAAGTCCCGACGCAGGCCCCCTCCGTTAACTGGGACAACCGCTGACGGCGGCGTCCCGCCCGCCAAAAAAGAACCGCCGGGCTCCCCCGGCGGCTTTGCATTAGTTAGGAAGATAGGAAGCAGCGTCCCCTCAGCCCACGTAGATGCGCCGGCTGGCGGCCAGGTCCACGCCCTCGGCGTCCAGGCTCACCTGCACGCGCCACTCCACCCTGCTGCCAAAGCCGGTCAGCAGGCTCAAAGCCCCGCCCAGTATGGAGTTCCCCTCGCGCACCTCGCCGGCGGGCAGCGCTATCTTGAAATTGTAATTGGCCGTAAAGCCCGCCGGGTAAACGCGGGCTTCCTCAACTATCTGGCTAGCGCGGTAAACTTCGCGGGTCCTGCGCTGGCTGCGGCCTTTGTAGTTGCGCTCGGTATAGGTCTCCGTGGCCACCAGCGCGGCCACAAGCCTGTTGCCGTGTATTTCCTTCTTCGCCTCCAGCGCGAAGGTCCCTTCGACCAGCTCGCCGCGCGCGAACGATTCCCTCTGCAGCGCTATCTTGATGCTGCCCTTCAGGAACCGCACCACAAAATACGCGGCCGCCCCCGCAGCGACAGCGATAGCAACCACGATTATCAGCAAATTAACTGTTTCAGGCGCCATAACATCTCCCTTTTTATCTATATCCCGAATTCTACCAAACCGCCGGGCTTAGTTTGCGTCCTCTCAACGGCTATTCCGCATTTGCAGAGAGAACACTATCGGCCTTTCCAAGGAACAGCACTATTAACGCCGCCAAAATCGGATTTATCAGCAAAGCCACTAATAACCATACCCATCCGCGACGTCCCCATTTGTCCGCCCAATGCGCGACCAGCAGGCAGGGCAGCCCCCAAAACACCAGACCGAGTATCATCAACAATATAAAAGTCATCAGTCTCCCTCCACTTTAAACGCCGGAACTGCTTTCGTCGTGAACCTGGAGCCCTCTACCAGGGTCGGCAGGACCTTCGACAGGACCCACCCGTTCGTGCGCAGATAACGCTTGCCGTTCACTTTCATGCTCCACGGATAAGCCTTGTCCCCGGTAGGCGTGAAGGAGCGCACCAGTTTGTTCCCGCGGTACTGCTCGATGACGTATTCGGAATTCTTCATATGTGCACCACAGCTGCTTCTTTTTAGTTATTTGGCGGTTTTAGGGCAGGCGTCCAGTTCTTTCTGTCCCTGGAGATATTTTTCCTGCAGGGACCTTACGCTCGCGGCCATTTCCTTCATGGAACGCAGGGCGAAGAGCGGCCGGTCCCTGAAGAGCTCGGCCAGCGGGATGGAATGCGCGCCTTTGGCCAACTCGGTCTTAAGATCCAGTTTTTTCGCGTATTCGTAATCGTGGAAGTTGTAGATGGTGATGTCCAGCGACCGCAGGTCGTAGATGGTGGAGTACAGCGTGGAGGCCATGCCCTCTACGTGCACGGCGGCCAGCAGCGAGCGCATGGCGCTCACCGGCGCTTTCTTCATCCCTTTCAGCGCTTCCGTTGCAGTGTCGTAGCGCGCCTTTTCGGTCACGGCGCTGTTGCCGGGCTGCGCCAGGCTGAAGTTGGTGACCACGCGGAACTTCCCCGCCTTCTCCGTTACGGCCAGCTCGCCGTCCGGGCCTACCCCGACTACCGCGGCGTTGCCCTTGCTGTCCGCCAGCAGCGCCTGCATCTGCCTGAATTCCGAAACGCCGGCCGCCCTCCGTATGTTTTCGGAGGCCCTGTATTTTTTTATCAGCGCCACGGCCTCATCCACGGTGGCCGCCTTTTTAAGCACCAGCTCCATTATATTCCCGCCGCTGTAGGGCGTATCGGCCGGGATAACCACCTCCACCTGGTTTACCAGCGGGGTGGCGGTAATGTCGTAAGCCAGGCCTTTCTCGTTCAGCCCGCCCTGCGGATAACCCGCCATGAAAGGCTCGGCCAAGTACGGGAACGTCATATAAAAATAGCCGTAGCCGGCGGCCGATGCCGGGACAAAGGTGAAAACGGACTCGTCCCCTATGGGGCTGTCCTCGTTGTTGGCAAACACGGAGTCGCGGCCGTCGGACCACATAAAGACCGTGCAGGCAGCAGCCCCGGCCGGCGCCGCCGCCAGATAAACAGCAAGACACAGGCAGCAGATGGGTTTCATTTGTTCTCCTTACTTTTTTCTTCGAGAAAACCTTTCAGCGCGAGATAGACGCCGTTTGTCCAGCCGAAGCCGTCCTGGCCGGGATATTCCCCGCCCCCGGCCTCCAGCGTGGTATCGATGACATTGTATTTTTCCATCATTTTCCCGGTGCGCGCGAATACCTTTTCGTTCAGCCCGGTCCAGCGGCGCGCTATTTCCATGGCGAGCTCGTGCTGCCCGTAGTTTTCCAGGCCGCTGACGGTCACCCATTGCAGCGGCGGCCAGCCGTTGGGGCTGTCCCACTGCTGCCCGGTGGCCGTCAGGGAGGTAACTATCCCGCCGGCTTTAAGGAGCTCACCCTTGATCATTTTAACCGTCCCGGGAACACGGCTTTCCGGAGCAACCTTAAGAAAGAAAGGGTACATAGCCGCGGGCGTAAGCCGGCCGGTCCTCGCTCCCTTCCTGAAGTAATAATCCTCGTAATACTTCTTCTCCGCATCGTACATCAGCTCGTTGATAGCGTTCTTCCGGTTCTCGGCCCGGCTCTTGAATACACGCGCTTTGCCCGGGTCCGAAGCTTTATACAGTTCATGAAGCGTCATTTCCACATCGTAGAGCAGGCAGTTAAGGTCCACCGGCGCGATGGATACGGTCTCTATAGAGGCCAGGGTGCGCCCGTCGGCGAACCAGCGGCTGGAAAAATCCATACCGCTTTCGGCGGCGGCGCGGATATCGCGGTACACCTCCGCTGCCGGTCGCGACGACGAGCCGGCTACGGCTATGTCCTCTTTATACGCCTCCTGCCGGGGAGACGGGACATCGTCCCAGTAGCGGTTCAGGAACGCCGGGCCGATCTTCAGCACGCGACGCGCGGCGTCACCGTCCCTCTCCAGTTTGTCAGCCCCGTCCATCCAGAACCCGTATTCTTTTTCCATCGCCGGAAGATAGGCGCGCAACAGCCCGGCGTCGCCGCTGGTCGTGGCGAGCAGTTTGACCATAAGCGTAAAATACGGCGGCTGCGAGCGGCTCAGGTAATAAGTGCGGTTGCCGTTGGGTATGTGGCCATAGGTATCTATAAGATAGGCGAAATTATCAGCCATGGCCCGCATCATGCCGGTCTTACCGTCGCGGGCGAGGCCGAGCATGGTGAAATATGAATCCCAGTAATAGATCTCCCTGAACCGCCCGCCGGGGACTATGTAGGGCCCGGGCAGCGGCAGCAGCGAGCCGGCCTGCGCGGGCGCGTCTTTCGGCCGTTCCAGCATGGCCCAGAGCGCGTGCACGCGCTCGGCCGCGCTTGAAGCTGAACTGATAACTACGGAAGCGCCCGTGGAAGGGAAAGCAAAATTCTCGGAGAGGAACCGGGTCAGCGAAAAGTCCGTCGCGCCGGAAGACAGGGCATAGGCGGCCATGATCTCCCGCGGAGCTTTAGTGGGAACGGCGTCCGGGAAAGCTTTGCTGTCGTTGAAAGTTCCGGAAAGCTGCACTTGCTCGAACAGTGCGCCGTAGACCTCGTCAGGCGCCGCCGGGGCGGCCGCATGCAGCTGAAGAGCGAACACCGCCGAGACCAATAACAGCTGCAGGGGCTTGGTAATGAGCATTTTTTCCTCGCATTAACTCCCGGCCTATATCCTACCAAGTGTATTCTAACAAAACAAAACCGCCGGGCTGGCCCGGCGGTCTATCGGCGCTCCAGGGATCGGCGTCACCTCTCCGCCACCAGCTTGTCGCTGTCCCCCACGGCGTACTCGCGCTTTAAAATGTCCGTCACCGATTCACCCCCGAGCTGTTCGGCCAGCGCGATTATAATACCCTCGGGGCCGCGGAGGTAGCAGAGCCGGTAAATATCCTCGTACCGCACCACTTCGCCCACCAGCTCAGCCCCGAGCTTCTTGAGCCGGGCGACTACGTCGTCTATGCCCGTGACCGCGAACATGATGCGGTGCTTGCCCTGCGTGTTGACCGGCATCTCTGATTCAGTGGCTATCGGCGCCGGCTTCCGGAACGTCGACAACTCCAGCCGACAGCCGCCATCGGGAGCCATCAGCATAGCGATGTCGCTTCGGACGCCTTCGAGCCCGAGAACGCGGTCTACCCATTTCCCTTCTACGGTCGTCTCTCCTTCGAGCTTCATGCCGAGCTCGACAAAGAAAGCGATGGCGGCCTGGAGGTCTTCGACGACAATGCTGACATTGTCCATCCGCAGCAGCCTGGATCTTTTTGATTTCATAGCCGCAGCCTCATAACCCGGAATACCAGTCGTAGCCGCGCTCGGCCCAGTAGTCCGGGGGGCGCTCGTCGGAGAAGAAGATACGCCCCACGCGCTTGAGGCTCTTTATGCCGTACTTTATGGGGATCATCAGCCGCACGGGCGCGCCGTTCTCGTCGGATAGCGGCCGGCCGTTCTCCTCGTAAGTAAGCAGCGTCTGCGGGTGCAGCATCGACTTCATGTCTATGGAGACGTAGTAACCCCCGTCGGGGGTCTCCAGCCCTACGTAGCGGTACGGCGTGCCGTCGCTCTTGCGGCCCACGCCGTACGCGTCCATAAAATCCGAGAACCTGGTGCCCTTGTACTGCAGCACCTCGCTCCAGCCCTCGATACAGCGGAAATCCGTGGAGTATGACGTCTGCGGCAGGGCGCGCAGCGCGGCGACGTCCAGGTTGAGCCTGCGTTCGCCGCTCTCCACGCGCACCGTGTAATCTTCCAGGTCGACTTCGTCCTCCAGCCCCAGCCCGCCGTTGAAGCGCGGCTCCTGCCCCTCTGGCGGCTCGGGCCTGGCCACAGAAAGGCGCTCCGACTGCAGGCGCGCCCAGATCTTTTCGTTCACCTGAAAGGCCCTGCGCAGCGGCAAAGGGGCCCCGTCGTCGCTGGCCCCACGCTTGATCCACAAAAACAGACTGCCCCCCAGCGCCGCCGCCGCCAGCCCCAGGCCCAGGCTGCGCAGCAGCCGCGCGCGCAGCTTGCCGGGCTCTATGTCGGAAGTTTTCATTTCTCAACTACCTCGTAGCCGGCCACCATGGCGCGGAAATTATTCCAGCCGGCGCGTATTACCTGCGTGACATGCACCGCGAAGAAACCCGCCAAGGCCAGCATCACCAGGAAATGCTCCCGCCGCGCCGCCTCGTAGCCGCCCAATAGCCAGGTGAGCCAGCCGGCCTGCACCGGCTTGTAGATGGCCAGTCCCGTGACCAGCGCCGCCATGCCCAGCAGTATCGCCCCGGTATAGGCCAGGCGCTGCGCGGCGTTGAACTTGCCGCGCTGCGGCGGCAGCTCCTTGCGCAGGCGCAGGTCGTGCAGGGTCACCAGCAGCGCTTCCAGAAACGACGCCCGGTCCGGCGCCAGCTCGCGCCACTCCCCGGAGAAGGCCAGGTAGCAGACGTAGCAGAACCCGTTCAAAGCGAAAGGCCACATCACAAAGAAATGCCAGCCCATCCCCTCCGCCAGGCGGTAGTCCAGCCCCAGCCGCACGGCCAGGGCTTCCGGTATGCCCACCCAGTACATGTCGTTGGCCCAATATATAAGGATGCCGCTCCAGATCATAAGGCCGAGCAGCGGGAAGTTAAGCCAATGCGCCCAGCGTATGAAGCGTGGGTGCTTTTCAACTATCTTCGTCATTGCGTCAGCGCTTCTTGAACAGCTCGCTGTAGCCGCCGAGGCCTTCTCTTTGCAGCTGGTCGGCCGGTATGAAGCGCAGCGCGGCCGAGTTGATGCAGTAGCGCAGCCCGGTGGGGGCGGGGCCGTCGTCGAACACATGCCCCAAATGCGAATCCGCCTGTTTGGACCGCACCTCGGTACGCACCCCCAAAAGACTGCGGTCCGGTTTGGACACTATGTTCTCTTTGACCAGCGGCCTGGTGAAGCTGGGCCAGCCCGTCTTGGAATCGAATTTATCCTGCGAGCTGAACAGCGGCTCGCCGGAGACTATGTCCACGTAAATGCCCGCCTCGTGGTGGTCCCAGTACTGGTTATGGAACGGCGGCTCGGTGCCTTCCCGCTGGGTCACGTCGAACTGCATGGGGGTGAGGCGCCTCTTCAGCGCGTCGGCGCTTTCCTTTACGTAAGCCCCCGGCGCTCCCTTTTCAAAATCCAGGTCGCGCAGGAAGTGGTTATCGTACCCGCCCGGGTTCTTGATGAGGTACTTCTGGTGATACTCCTCGGCGCGGTAGAACGGGCCGGCCGCGGTTATCTCGGTGGTCAGCGGCTTTTTCCACGCGCCGGAGCGTTCCACCCTGGCTTTCATCTCTTTGGCCGTCTTCAGCTGCTCCGGCCCGTGCGTGAAGATGGCCGAGCGGTACTGCGTGCCCCGGTCGTTGCCCTGGGCGTTTAGCGTAGTGGGATCGTGCATCTTGAAGAACAAGGTCAGCAGGTCCCGGTAGGAGACCCTGCCCGGATCGAACTTGAGTTCCAGGGATTCGGCATGGCCGGTATCGCCGCGGGTTACCTGCTCGTAAGACGCTTTCCGGGCGCCGCCGGTGTAGCCCACCTGGGTCTCTACCACGCCGGGCACCTTGCGGAAGATCTCCTCCACGCCCCAGAAGCACCCCGCGGCGAAGGTGGCCGTCTCCAGCGCGGGCGGCTTATTTTCAGCGGCGTGCGCGGGCGCCGCCGCCAGCAGCAGCTGTAAACTTGCAAATATAAAATTCATGATCCCCCCGAACCGGATAACCGAGGATGTCCTACTAATATTTAACATGAAAAACCGGGGACAGGGAATGTCAGGAAGCCCCCTTTTACTTACATTTTTCCGCCGGATGCCAGCAAGCAACATCCCTGGCTGCCTGTGTTTGATAGAATAGCGGCTATGGACAGTGACAGGCAAAACAGCTGTTGCCGGAAGCGAGGTGCAGTATGTGCAGGAACATAAAGATATTGTTTAACTTCGACCCGCCGGCCACCGAGGACGAAGTGCGGGCTGCGGCAACGCAGTTCGTGCGAAAGGTCAGCGGCTTCACAAAGCCGTCGGCGGCAAATCAGCCGGCCTTCGACGCCGCGGTCGCCGACATAACCAGGTCGGCTTCCCGCCTCCTCTCCGCGCTGGTCACCAATGCGCCGCCCAAGGACCGCGAGGCCGAGGCAGCCAAGGCCCACGCCCGGGCCGTTAAAAGGTTCGGTGGCCGCGGGAAGCGGGCTTAGGACGCAACCATTAGCGCCCGCTACATCCAGCGGGCGTCCTTTTCCCTCAGTTCCTTCACGCGGCAGACCGCGAGCTTGCTGATGAGCGTTTTCGGCAGCGGCTTGTCGTAAGGGAACTGAATGGAGCCCAGCCCGACGGTGTAAGCGGCCAGCTCCTTACTGAATATTTTTATGACCGCCGGCGTGGGCATAAAATTGAGATGCGTCTTGAACGCCGCGTAGGCGAAGAGAATGCGTTTCTCCTCGAAGACGGGCGCACCCCATTTCAAGGCTTCGTTGGCTTTAGGCGCGGCCTTCTTCAGTATCGCGCGTAGTTCGCGCAGTTTCCCCCGCGCCTCTTTCGGGGCGGCGGCTATATATTCGGCTACAGTTCCGGGTTTTTTCATGCTGTACCCCCTATTTGCGCTTCTTTTTTTCCAGCAGCTCACCGCCGAAAGCGGCACGGCCCATGGCCGGCGAATCGTAGAAGATGTGTACGTTCTCAACGGGCCGCGCGCAGGCTTTTGCTATGGCCTTGGCCATAGCCCCGGCTTCCTTCAGCAACTCTTTCTGCGGCCCCAGCCTGGCCTTGAGCAGGTTCACGAACACGGGCCTTATCCCCGCCGGCAGCGAAGCGCCGCATTCCGCGTAATTACCGCGTGGCAGGTAGCGAAGTCTTACCCACACCCTGCCCGGCGGCGCTTTTAAAACATCCGCCGCGGCATCGGCGATGCGCCGGGCCAGGCTCCCCGCGCCGGCCGCCGGACCACCCACTATCTCAACTTGCAGTATAGGCATACCCAGATTTTACTAAACCCACCCCCCAAACAAAACCGCCGGGCTTCCCGGCGGCGCAGCGAGACATTTAGGAATTAGGGATCGGCGTCCCCTATCTTGATAGAACAGCGGTTGGCTCACGAAGTGAACAATTGACCAGAAGTGAAACGCCCGTTTTGACACTCGGGTAAAGCCGCGGCTATAGAGCCGCAGCACCCCCGCGCAGCTCCAGCAGCCGGGATACGGTGACAAAAGAGTAGCCCCGCGCCTTAAGGCCCTTTATTATGCCGGGCAGGGCGGCCCTGGCCGCGGCGCAGGCCTCGCCGCAGAGCGGGTGCAGCAGTATTATGGAGCCCGGCGCGGCCCCGGCGAGCACATACTCTTCCATGCGCGCGGCGTCGCCCGGGAAACAGGTATCCGGCTCCAGGTCGCAGGTCACGGTGGTCACGCCGCGGCGGCTTAGGTACCACGGCAGCGCCAAAAGCTTCTTGCAGTAGGGCGGGCGGAAAGTTATGGCGCCCTTGTAGCCGCTCGCGCGGATGAGAGCGTCGGTCCGTTCTATCTCGCGCGCCACAAAGCCGGGCGTCTTGAAGACCATGCGCTTATGCGAGTAGCTGTGGTTGCCCAGCTCGTGGCCGGCGGCCGCTATGGCCGCGGCAGCCGCGGGATCTTTCTCGATATTGGCGCCTATGCAGTAGAAGGTGGCCCGCACGCCCTCGCTGGCCAGCAGCCGCAGCACGGCCGTGTCCGCCGCCATGGGCGCGTCGTCGAAGGTGAGCGCCACCACTTTCTGCTCCGTGCCCACCCGCGCGACGATGTCCCCGAAGAGCTGGAAGGTCCTGGCCTTGCTCAGCCGCAGCAGCCCGTACCCGGCCAGGAGCGCCGCGCACAACACCACCGCCGCTATTTTGGCTGTTCTCATAATTAAATTCTACAAAACAAAACCATCGGACCTCCCCGGGAGTTAGCGCAAGACAAGTAATACCAGCGTTGATATAATACCCCAATGGTCACTTCTTTCAAATGCGCACCGCTGCTGAACCTGCTGCCTGCGCTGCTTGCAATACTGCTCGCGGCCCATTCCCCCGCGCGCGCCAGCGGCAAGCCCGGGGCCATAGTAGTTTCTGTCACCGGCGAAGTTTCCATTAAGCCGGACGGAGCGGCTTCCTTCAGGCCTATCAGCGCCGGTGACGCGCTGTACGCGGGAGACTCCATTAAGACCGGGCACGGCGGCCGCATGTCCGCGGTGCTGAAAAGCGGCGCGGAGGTGCGGCTTAACGAGGATTCGCTCTTCGTGGGTACACCTTCACCAGGAGGTCCCGGCGCTGCAGAATATCGGCTTCGGTGCCGCGGATGGCGCAGATGGCCGTAGGGGTGGCCACATACAGCGGCTTATGTCTTGCCCCTCCAAGCAGGCGGGTCCATAGCTGTCCGGTCTTAAGCAGCAGGGTCTCGCCGTCATAGCGTTTCGGGTAGACCAGGGGCAGGTAGAGGTGCGCAATTCGCTGGGCAGGATGTCGCTGGCCGCGGGCCAGATGACCGCGATAGTAAGGCCGGACATGAAACCCGCCCCGCCAAAGCGCATGTCGCGGCAGAACACCGGCATCTGGCACAAACGCTTTATCCTCCGGGACCTGCAGGCCTTCATCCGTAAACTGGCGGCCTACGGCTGGGAAATAGGCGATGGCCTGCTGCGCACGGGGAAAGGCGGAGAGAAGGTCCGCTGATCGCCCGATCTATAAGCTCTTTGCCCATCCCTCCCAAAAATAAAACCGCCGGGCTTCCCCGGCGGTTTGGTCCGCATAAAGTCAGAAAGCGAGAGGAGGGCTCACTTTACGGCCTTGACCAGTATCGAAAGCCCGGCAGGGGGCCGAACATGGTTCTCTACCGCCATGAACCACCGGAGCAGGAGCGCGTTCAGGACGGTCTTAAGACGGCCAGCCCCCTCCTGCCGGAACCCCTCGGGCACCGGCCGGCCCGCGACTTTCTCGAAAAACCAGTAAGCCGGCACGCCGAGGAGGTTCCAGTAGGAAAAATCAATGCCGGAAAAAGGCACCTCCCCGAAAAGTTTCCGGGCGTCGGCCATGTCATACCGGCGGAAATGCCCCACGGCGGCGTCGCGCCGGCCGTATAAGGCCCTCAGGGCCGGGAGAAGACACAGCAGCGTGGAACCCGGAGGCATCCCGGCCCAGATCCGCTTTAGCAGCGCGGCCTCATCTTCCACATGCTCCAGCACGTCGAGCATGAGAAAGCTGCCGAAGCCGGCCATCAGCTCGGCGGAGACGCCCTGCATGCCGGAATTAATCAGTTTAAAATCAAAGCCTTCCCGTTCTTTAAGCGCCTGCGCCAGCGCGTAGAGCTCCGGGTCGGGCTCCACTCCCGCGACGCAATAACCATCCCGGGCCAACGACCTCAGCATGGCGCCGGTCCCGCAGCCGATGTCCAGCACCGAGGTCCCCGGAATATTTTTCTTAAGCAGCTCTTTCAGCGCCAAAAAACGGAAATCGGCCTCTTCGCAGGGCGCGTGCGTGCGATAAAATTCAACCAGGTTCATGCGCGGCGCCTCACTTCTTCACCTCGAGCACCAGCACGTAATGGAAGGGCAGAAAGAAGAACGGTATCCTTAAGACCGAGCGCAGCAACACGCTTCCCCGGCACTTTTCCCGCGCCCAGGACAGGGTTATCTCATGCCGGTGCCATTCGCTAAGCATATCGTCGGACATCTCGTAGTCCCCGGAGACCGCTTTTTTCAGCCCCGTCAGGAGAACTAGCTTTTTGGTCAGCGAAATGAGCCCTTCGTTGGGGACGGTCAGGACTATGCGCCCGCCGGGTTTCACCACCCGCCGCAACTCGGCCAGGACGGTTTCCGGGTTGAGGACGTGTTCCAGGATCTCGGAGCAGACCGCCCGGTCGAACGTTGCGTCGGGGAAGGGCAGGGCCTCGGCGTTGCCGAACATGACACAGGCTCCCGCCTGCCCGCTGATCCTGGCCCGCGCCTGCGCCAGAAGCGTCTCCGAAATGTCCACCCCGGTCACATCGAAGCCTTTTAATTTTTCCAGCAGGTTGCCCGCGCCGCAACCGGCGTCCAGTATCTTGTCGCCCGGCCGGCAATCCAGGACAGCGGCCGTCGCGCCCAGGCGCCGGGCCTCTATCCAGCGGACTATGGCCCCGGAACGGGTTATGAAAGCGTCGGGATTATACTTGCGCGCCATGGCCTCGTTCCAGACGACGAAGTCTTCCATTTCAGTCATCAGCTGCCCCCACCGGTAGAGAATAATTGGACGCCGGCCTCATCCTTGAGCAGCGGGCGGCCGAGCGTTTCAGGGAGCCACTTCTCCAGGTCGCGGTGCAGTTGCTCTCCGAGATCGCGCTCGGGATGATAGACCACGAATTTTATCCCGGCCTCCCGCAACAAGCGCGCGCTGTGAGCGGCCAGCCACGCCCTTCTTGCCTTGAGCTCTGGCTTTGAATTCAGCCGGGCCAGCACCCAGGGATGCGTAAGCTCATAGACCGCCTCAGTTTTCTCCGTGAATTCAAGAGAAGAAAGCAGGTACCTGCTCGGGTAGCCCAGCACCAGCGGGTGGCGGTGGTAAGGCTGGAGCAGCATGTATTGCTGCATCCGGACCAGGAGGTTGCCGTCCGGGTCATAGGCCGCCGGCAGTTCCAGGACGGCGGCTTGTCCTGGGTCGCGCCGGATCGCCTCGTACACCGGGGACGGGACACTGCTGACATAGCGCTTACCGATAACGGCCAGGTCGAATTCAAAGAAGACCGCCGCCAGGAGGACGGCACCGGCGCCAAGGCGCCAGGCGCGGGTGCGGTCGCGGAAAAGTTCGCTCAGGGAAAGCGCCACTAGCGCCGAGGAGGCCAAAGTTACGGTCATAAGGATCCTCGACGAAGTACGGAATTCCGAGACCACGGGGAGAGACTTCAGCAAAAGATAAGGCAGCGGGATCCAGGTCTGGCCTTCAGGCGAGAGCTTAAGCCACGGGCCCAGCGTCAGCACGGCCGAAAACCCTAAGACCCACAGCCAGAAGGCAAAAATGTCTTTCTTATGCAGCCCTCTCCACAAGCCGTAGAGCACAAGAGCGAGCGCGGCGCTGCCGAGATAGGACATGATCATTTCTGGCGCGACATTAACGCCCTCAAAAAAACGAAGCCGCTGCACAAGCTGGCTGGAGTGCCAGAACGGCAGGTCCGCGAAAGACAGCAAAGAAGAGCTGTAGAGCTGGCTTCCCCCTATCCATTTACCCGCGTGCTTCAGCAGCGGCCAGTAGAAAGCCAGGGCCAGCCCTCCCGCCGCGGCCACGGCCCCCGCCAGCTGGAGCAGAGCGCGGGCGCTGTAAAGCCGCTTCCCGCCCAGAAAAGCGTCGTAGAGAAGCGCAGCGGCAAGGAACACGAACCCGAACGAAAAAGCGACGTAGGGGCCGGAGAGAAAAACTCCCGCCAGGGCGGCCGCGACGAGAAAGGCCCCGCGCAGGTCCGCCTTTTCCCGGTAGGAAAGCAAAGCCAGGGCCAGCAGGGGGTTGAAGTAAAGAGTGGCTTCTATCACCTGCCCGTGATAATGCTGTACTACCATGTATGCGCTGAAAGCGTAACCGAACGCTCCGCAAAGCGAAGCCACCGCGCTCCGGGTAAGTTTGTAAAAAAGCAGGTAGGCGCTCAGGCCGGTCAGAACGTAACAGGCCAGCATCAGCAGATTATAAGCGGCGTACGGCGTGGTGAAGAGCTGCAGCAGCAGAGCGGAGATCTCGTTTACCGGTGAGTGGAAGAACACCGGCACACCCGCGGGATACATAAGCAGGCCGGTGTGGAACAGGGGCAGACCATTATGCACGGCATACGACCACCACCAGAACAGCCAGGAGAAGAACCCGCCCACCTGCTGGCCGGCCAATACCCGCCCGGAGATATCGGACAGAACTTCCCGGTGCAGGAACGCGACCAGGGTACAGAAAAAAACGGCGGCCACAAAATAATGGTGTTTCCTGGCCAGGGCCCCAAGGTAACGGAGCGGGGCCGCTAATATTATTAACTTTGGCATAGACCTGCAGGGAAAATAAGAACTATTCTCGACGTATCTCTTTGCGCAGCCTTTTTGTCTTTATCTTTCCTCTATGATAACAAAAAGCGGGCCCGGTTGCCGTCTTGCCGGGCCCCGCTATCCTCGCCGGGGGTTGAACCAGACAAGGGCCTATCGCCTTCACAAAACAAAACCGCCGGGCTACCCCGGCGGCTTCGGACTTGATTAGGGATCCGCGTACCCTATCCCCTAAGGTTCCTTCCGCTTGGCCGCGTCCCTGGCCGTACGGTCCGCCCTGAGACTGACCGCCATTATAAGCGCCATGCCCGCGGCCAGGCTTACGCACATAGCCGTATCTATCGGTCGCCCCAACAGCCAGGCGGAACCCGGGTAGGACAGCGGCAGCACCCCGAGCGCGGCCAGCCCGGAATAGTAATACTTCTTTGTGACCCCGTACAGCACCAGGAAAAGCAGCGCCGTGAAAACTATCAGCGGCAGGTTGAACAGGTAAGCGGCCGCCCCCACCAGGCTGGCTATGCCTTTGCCGCCCCTGAAGCGCAGCTGGGCCGGGAAGATATGGCCCAGCAGCACGGCGGGCATGGTGAGAGCCGGGATCAGCTGGTTGCCGGGGAACAGCAGGGCGGCTACCTTGAGCGCGGCGAACATTTTAACCGCGTCGAAGAGCATCACCAGCAGGAACCCGCGCTTGCCCAGCAGGCGGCCGGCGTTGGTGGCGCCGGCATTGCCGCTGCCCAGCACGCGGATATCCCCGCCGGACTTGAGCTTAACGGCGTAATAACCGCCGTTAAGGCAGCCAACCATGTACGCGGCGATCAGCCACAGAAGTATAGCCATTGCCTATAATTTTACAAAACAAAACCGCCGGGATTGCCCGGCGGCCAAGTTACTCATCTAGGAATCAGCGTCCCCTGCCCTTTACGGCAACTTCGCGCAACTCCGAGATAAGTTCTTGAGCTGAGTAGTAAATCGGCCAAACATCGGACGCTCTGTCGACCAATTTTTCCTCCGCTTCGGTAACCGTAAGAACCCCGGTCTTCGTTAACCCATAGAATACCACCTCCCCTGTCTTGGGGGGTGGAAAACCCTCTACTCTGCGCATCTTTCCGACATGTTCATTCGTATTCATTACGAGGCCAAAAGCCGCTTCCCGTACAGTTTCATGTGCGCCGCCGCCGACAACACCGCCGCCGGAACTTAAATACAAGCTGGCTTCTCCCCCCACAAATGCGACCAATGTCCCCAGAACATCCGAAACGGTAAAATCCATTACAACACCGTAAAGCGGTCCGGGCAGTTTTTCCACATCTATGCCCAACTCGGTCGGGGTCGATTTGAGAGCCATCTCCCGCAATCCCCGGTAAACCGCAAAGGCATGAGAGGTATCGTTATTTTTAGACATAGTATTGAAGCCCTCCAAGCTGCGCCCGGGCCTTGCGACGCTAACCCCTCATTTCCTTTACAAAACCTATCCGCTTGTTTTTCGCCGTCATGCCGATAAAATTCGCCAGCGCTCTCTCGAACATCCCGCGCCCATGCCGCTTGCGGCTTTCGATGTAGGCCACGCGGATACGCCGGTAGCTTTCCGGGAGCTTCTGAAAATTCCGCCACGCTTCCTTGTCGGCTTTAAGCGGCTCGAGGATGTCTGGCGGGATGACGAAATCCCCGGGCTTATCTTTTGCCGGGTCGAAGACGTGGGCGATGGCGGCAAGCCCCGCTTTCGTCATCTTCCTGCCGGCTATAAGCCTGAATACCCGCTCCCGGTTCATCTGCGAAAGCCCGCTGGTCTTTTTTCTGGGGGAGAACCGCTGGGCGTACCTTTCTTTGTCGAGTGATTTGACCGTGCTGTCTATCCAACCGTAACAGAGCGCCTCTTCCACGGCGTCGTCATACGAGATGCGGCCCTTGCCGGTCCCTTTGCGGTAATAGATCAGCCAGATCTCTTTCCCGGTCTTGTGATGCTTGCCAAGCCACGCCCGCCACGCCCTTCTTTCGACGACATACAAAGTCTTTCCGATGTTCATGCTTTTGATTGATCCTATTCTACAAAACAAAACCGCCGGGATTGCCCGGCGGCGTAAGCGCGAGCCGCCCGGAGCTTAAAAATACAGCGTAAGGGCCGGCTGCAGCGCCAGCTGGCTGAACTCTACCAGGGTGTCGTGCGCTCCGTCCCGGTCTTTTATTTCTATTTTCTTCAGGTCATATTTCACGGCGAGGGCTATCCCGAACCTTTGCGTAGGTTTAAATTCCAGCCGTGCCCTGAGATAAGGAACCGCTACCGTGGCGCTCTTCTTCAGCGGCATATTCTTCCAGTAGCCGGCTACGCCTGTAACCCCGGCGCCCAGGCTGAACGGGAGCTTCTCACCGAACCCGCCGGCATAAGCCGCGCCGAAGGACGTCCCCCTGAGGGTAAGCTCATAGAAATAGGTATTGTTAGAAGTCCTGGTCTTGAAATAGGTGCCCCCGCCGAAGGCGTCAAAAACGAACATCAGATGCTTAACGGGCCTATAAAAAACGCCGATGCCCGGCAGGACACTGGTGAACGCTTTAGGGGTTGAAGTGTCGTAAGCGCTGGTTATCGTCTTGGTCTTATTGTCGTTCGACCTGATATCCATGAACGGAGAGACGCCGATAGTCTCCTCCGAGGTTATGCGCAGGTCTTCCTGGAAAGCGCTCACAAGGAATTCATCGTAGGCGGCCGCGGTCACCTCGCCGCTCTCCACGTTTACCAGCCTAACGTTGACCTGGTAGTTCTTTCCCACTTTCTGGATATTGCCCAGCAAAATGGTTTTGGCGCCCATCATTTTGCCCAGCCGTACCTGGGTCTCGCTTTCCACTATCCCCGAGGCCTGCAGTTTTTGCTCTGAAAGGATCCTGTTGAACTCGCTTCTCTCGACCAGCGTGAAATCCTTATTCGTAAAAAAACCGCGGGCCAGGATGTCGGAAACGGACTGCCCCAGATTCTTTTTCGCCAGGGCTTCGTCGGTACTCAACGGGAATACAGCCAGAGTTGTTACTCCCTGGTTTTTCTGCTGATAGCTTTTTATCAGTTTGTCCGCGAGTTTGGAAATTTTGTCGGTAGTTCCATCCGCAAAGGCGGAAGTTGAACTGCACAACATGAGTGCGGCAAATAAATACGCGCTGAGCTTGGCCTGTAATTTCATTCCCCCCCCCCCCCGCTGTCGAATGCTTTGCCCGTATGGCACTGCCCCTATCATACCATTAGTGTGTTTAGTAATTGGTCCCCGCGTTGCGCCCTTACCCAGTCCTGCAATTTTCCAAAACAAAACCGCCGGGCTTTCCCGGCGGCTTCGCAATCAGGAATTAGGGATCAGCGTCCACCTATACCGGGAGCGCGGCGGCATATTCCTCGTAAGTGCCGGTTATCCTGAAGCCAAGGCCCCGGTAACAGCCGACGGCCGCGGCGTTGTCGGCTTTGACGTTCAGACCTACCGCGGACACATTTTTAAGAAGCTCGCGGCACACCCGGGCGGTCACTTTGGTGGCCAGGCCTTTTCCGCGCATGTCGGGACGGGTGGTGATATTCCCCAGGGCGGCCACCTTGTATTTCCGGGAATAGACATGCACGCCGGCCACGGCGGCCAAAGCCCCGCGTTCCCGGATGCCGTAGTACATGCCCGTCTCCAGCATCCTCGGCTCGAACCAGTTGCCCGGGTAGCTCTGCGCGTAGAATTTAAGCAGCGCCGGGAGGTCGCGCCCGGACAGAACCGCGGTGCCGGAAGTGTCGGCGGCAAGCACGCGTTTTTTATCCACCAGCGTCATCTTGGTGTGCGTGCCATGGCTTACAAGCTTTCGCACCCTGCCCAGTGCGTCCGCCAGGCCCGGGGACAGGTGGGCATAGAAAACCGGCGGCAGGACCGCGGCCCAGCGCTTTATAAGCTCCCTCGCCCACGGCCGCGCTCCGGCTGCGCAAAGGGCCAGCAAGGTGGGCGTGGCGCCTCCGGTATACAGCAGGGCCAGCGCTTTCAGGGCGCCCGCCCTCTTTACGCCGAGCCACGCGGTATGCCCCCAGAAAAAGTCGTCCAGGTCGCCGATGGTGTAAATATTCTGCGGAGTATCTTTCCGCAGAAAGGCCTCTATCACGGCCTTGTCGTGAAGGAAAACCGGTTCGCAGGTCTTGTCCATACAGTGATTACGTCCCCCTCTTACCTGGCGAATTTCACCACCAGGGAGTGGGTCAGGCCGAAGTCGTTCTTCCTGACCCCTTCGAAGGGGCGTGAGTCGTACTCGTTCACGGCGGTCATCCGGAAGGCGACGGAATCCTTCCAGACCTTGAACTCCAGGAAACCCTCGGCGTACAGCCGGTAGTCGGCCGCGTCGGAGATCCTGGGCGTGTAGATGAGGTCGCCGTTAAGGCTGACCGTCTCCGTCAGCGCCGAGGCGAAGTTCAGCCTCGCCGTGCCGCGGAAGTCGCGCTTTATCCCGCCGGCGGCGCTCTTCTCGTATTCCGGGGTCAGGCCGGCGCTCAGCATTACCGGCTTGAACACGCCGGGCAGGAAGTTGTGGAAGCAGACCCCGGCGGTGTTGGTCATGCGGTACTTGACGCTGCGGAACTTGTCGTGGCTGTGGGTGGTCTGTAAAAAGAGGTTGAGGCGGGGCTTGAGGGCGTATGCGTAGAGCAGGGAGCCCTTAGACTTGTCCGTCACGGACGCGTCGCCGTACTTCACGTAGTTGTCCGACGCCTGGACGAAGACGGAGTGCTCCGCCGCCGGCTTCCAGTCGAACTCCAGGCCGCCGTTGAAGCTGTAGTTCCTGACATTGCCGTTGAGGTAGCCGCCGCCCAGGCTCAGGTTAAGGCCGTACTTCTCGTGGGGCTTCCAGGCCTCCGGCGGGCGCACCCGCAGGTCCTCGGTGCGCGTGAACTGCGCCTCGGCCGCGCCGGCCAGCGCCAGCAGCACAACGGTGATAAGTAAAAGTTTTCGGGCCATGTTGTCCTCCAGGAAGCGTTAGATAAATCCTATCAAATCCCGCGCCGTCCGTTCAGCGCGGACCTGTCGCCAGAAAACAAAACCGCCGGGCTTCCCCGGCGGCTCTGTGCAGGTTAAATACAGCGCCTGACGCGGCCCTTGTACCCCTCGTAAACCAGGCCGAAGCGCTCCAGCAGGAACTTCTCCTCCGCCAGCCTCAGCTTTCCAGCGGCGCGAAGTCCAGCTCCGTGCAGACGGCTATGCCGTTCTCTTCCAGCAGGGCCGTCGTTACGCCGTTGCCCGGCACCAGTTTGCCGGAGAAGAGGCCGTCGTGCACCAGCCCGCGGCCGCAGGACGGACTGCCAGACTTCAGAAGCGCCTTAACCGCCCCCGCCTTGCGCGCCGCGGCCAGGGCGCGTTGCGCACCTAGCCGGAATTGCGCCGTAACGTCGCTGCCGTCTATGGCTATCACCCGGTCTCCCAGTATCTCCGAAGGCGGGCGCGGCGTGGGCATGCCGCCCAGCACCTCCGGGCAGACCGGCACAAACTCATAGCGTTCCGCCAGCCGCATGGCCTCGGCGCAGTATTTGCCGCCGCCGTCATACCGGCACTTCTCCCCCAGGAGGCAAGCGCTCACCAGCAAAGCTTCCTTCTTCATTGTCAGATCCTACCGGCTTTCAGCCCGCCAGAGCCCTTTACTATCCCGAACTGGTCTATGATGAACGGTTGCGCGCCGTTCTTGCTCTGGTCTATCTCGTAGGACACGGCGGTGAGCCTTGAGCCGTCTATCGTGATGCCGGTGAAATTCTGGACCTGGCCCCGCACCGGCCTGGACGGGTCTTTCTTGTCGGGGCCATAGGCGGCGGCGTGATGCTCGTCGGCGACCGCAAAGAGGTCGTAGTAGCTCTGCCCGGCTTTCTTATTCCTGTAGTACGTCTTCGGTCCCGCCGTGGCGGGTATCAGGTAGATGGGGCCTTTCGGGTCGGAGGCGTACTCGATGCTCAACCCGTTGAGGGTACCGGAAGTCACTGCGGGGGAGTCGGCGGTACCGTCCTCTTTTATCGGTTTGGTGCGCGCGTAGATGTGGTCGTGCCCCTGCAGCACAAGATCGACGCCGAGCCTGGCCAGAAGGGGCGCAAGCCGGGTCCTGACGCCCCTGAAGCCCCGGATGTCCCGGTCCGTGGCATGGCTGGAGGTGGTGTACGGCCCCTTGTGCAGCATGACAATGAGCCATCCGACGCCCCTCTTGCGCGCGGCGGAGACGTCCTCTTTAAGCCAATTCACCTGCCTCCTGGAGAGGTCGGAGTACGTCCAGGAGTTCTCGTTGGTATTGAGCACGATAAAATGCGCGTTGAGATAGTCCACGGAATAATAAGCCCCGCTCCCGGTGTCCGCCCCGGGGGGCGTCCCGAGGTGGAAGTGCTCGATGAAAGAATTTTTCTGCTTCTCGTGGTTGCCGGCCGCCGGAAGGAGGGTTGTCCGCATCAGGCTGCCCGCCGCTTTACCCAGCAGCCAGTCCCACTGCTTTTCGCGGTTGCCGGTATCGACGATGTCGCCGTTGACGGCCAGGAACGCCGCATGCGGCAGGGTGTTAAAGGCTTTGGCGATGGTAGCGGAGGAAAGGACGCTTTCGTTCTCGTTCTTGGCCTGGGTGTCGGCCAGGTCTATAAAGGTGAACGGGCCGCTCTCAGGCGCGGTCCTGAAGGCGCCAATGCCGCTCCAGGCGTTCAGCGCGGCGTCGCCCACCCGGAAGTAATACTCCGTGCCGGGTTTCAGCCCGGCGGCCTCGGCCTTGTGAACGATCTCTCCCGGCGCGTTAGTGGAAGCTGAAGACCTGCCTGAAAACGAGGCGGCCTTGCCGAAGTCTGGCGCGGAGCCCGCCTTTTCTACGAGCTGCAGGTCGCTGCGCAAGGAGGACGCGTCAGTGTACCAGGTGAAGCCCCTGGCCGCAGCTGGGGCGCCGTAGAAGGTAACGGTGACCTTGCTTACGGCGGCCGCAGTGTTCTCGGCTGCGAAGGCGGCCGGCAGGAGCGCCCGCGGCGAGAAAAGAGCCAGCGCCAGGAGGGAGGTTGTCAGGAACCTTGGGAGTAATTTCATAAGATCCTTACGCGATAAAACATAGTCAACTACCACCACAATTTTACAAAACAAAACCGCCGGGCTACCCCGGCGGCTAAGTTAGTCATCTAGTAATCAGCGTCCCCTGCCCTTTACCGCGCGCAGTTCTATGTAGCCTCTTTTGCCCACAGGCTCAAGCTGTATGCGCGGGCTCGCGTCGCACCATTTGCGGCCGGTGATCGCGGGGTCATACTTGTTCATGGCCTGCTGCACCGCCACAATGGCCTCGCAATAGTTCTCCTCCTGGAACGGCTCGCCCTGGAACATGAGGTAGTCGGCGGCCGGCAGCTTTATAGTATCCAGGCCTTTGGGCACCGGCCCGCGGTAGTTCAAGGCCACATCTACGCCCTGCACGTAAACCGAGGTGCCGGCCTTCCTGTATTTTTCCGGCAGCCACAGGCCCATCGGCTCGCCGCTAAGAGACTTCATGCTCTTAAGCAGGCCCCAGATGTCGCAGCCCACTTCCTCGCAGTAAGCGAAATAGTCCCGCGCTTTTTTACCGCGCTTGATCAGCATTTTGCGCGCCGGCTTGTGCACCACCTGAATAAAGACGCTCCGGATATTTTTAGTGTTCATATGTGCGCTCCTCATTTCCCTGATCCCCGGCGGTTTCGCGCTAAGGCGCCGGCCGAAGTCTTGCCGGCTAAATGTAGCGCCTCACGCGCGCCTTGTACGCCTCGTATGCCGGCCCGAAGCGCGCCAGCAGGAACTTCTCCTCCGCCAGCACTATGCGGTGATGTACCGCCACCGCGGCAATACCAAGCGCCAGCACTACGACGCAGCCGCAGTAGAGCGCCGCGCCGGCAGTCATCAGGTAAAGGCCCAGATACAGCGGATTGCGGGAATAAGCGTAGATGCCGGCGGTGCGCAGCTGCGTGCCTGCTTTCGGCAGCCCCGTAGTGTTTGCGTCCCCCAGCCAGCGGTAGGCCAGCCACAGCACAACGAACCCGCAAAGGAACAGCCCGGCCGCTGCCGCCTCAAAGCCCGGCGGCACGGCGATAAGCCTCAGGTTAAAGCCGATGGCCTGCGCGAAGGCCGCCGCCCAGCACAGGAGAGTCGAGAGCTTGCCCAGCACGAAAAACCATTTGGCCACCGGCCGCTCGCCGCCCGTCTCCAGGCCTTTGGCCTTTAACCCCTTTTCCTGCAGGGTGTTCAGCGCGAAAAACCCCAGGAACCCCCCGATAAATATTATTTTGACCATACGCCCATTTTACCAAAACAAAAACCGCCGGGCTTCCCCGGCGGCATAGCTTTGCCGAATTATTTTGCTCTTCAGTCGCTGACGTTGAAAGAATTCCAAAAATCATTAACGTCGCCGCGCAGGGTGGTGTCGCAGGAGGCGGCGCAGACCTGCACCAGGTAAAGGTCGTATTTCGCCATGCCGTCCTTGCGCGCCATAACCCTGAATTTGCGGCCGTGGTCCAGTATCACCTCGTCCTCGCGCTGGTCTATCAGTATGCCGCGCTCTCCGGGCCCGGCGAAGTACAGGGCGAAGACGGCCCGCCGGTCTGGTTTTTCCTCGTCGATCATCTCCATGGCGAAATGGCGCGCCACGCTGTAGGTAACCGAAGTGGAAACGTAGCCCTTGTCGGTGAACTCCTCGCCTGTCTCAAAAGGCTTGTCCTGCCGGTAGCCGAGGCCCAGGCCGCGGAACAGCACCAGGTCGCCGGGCAGCCTCGGCGCACTGCGCAATATCTTGTCGATATGGCCCACTATTACCTTCGCGTCGTCAGGGCCGGTGCCGTACCAGGCGTAAGGCTGCGGATGATAGCGCAGGTAGCCGTTTATCTCGTTGTAGATCGGGTCCTCCTTGCTGATATAGGCCTCCAGCGACATCACCTCGTCCTCCGAAGAGCCGAAGAAGTTTGCGGAGGGATAACCCAGCGAGCGGTAGAGGGACTTGAAATCGTACGTGTGCGCTCCGGCAGGAGCGGCGAGCGGCACCGCAACGGGCGCGGGGTCAGCGGCAAAGGAAAGGCCGGCCGAACGGCTGTCGAAGGAAAATTCAGCTGAGGCGTTGACGGCAATGGCGGACGCCAGCAGGCAGCCGGCGAACAGGTTTACAAATGATCTCACGAAAATATTATAGCCCCCGCGCAGCTTTGGAGCAGGGGCCATAGGGACTAGGCCCACCCGGTATTTTGGTCTTTGACTCTGGGCCCCTTACTCCATCACAAAACAAAACCGCCGGTCGGCCCCGGCGGTTCGTCGCGCACTTGTGGCTGATTTATTCCCTGAGGGTGTACACCAGGCCGCTCACCCCATGGCTTACAAGGAACGCGGCGGTGGCGAAACTGAGCCAGTAGTCCCCCACCTTAACCGGGCCGAAGGTGGCGTTCTTCAACTGGTCTATTGCCACCAGGCTTATGATCATAAGGCCCATGGTCGTATTGCCGGCTTTGTAAGCGAGCTGCAGCTCGCGCTCGTCCGGCTTCTTCTTTGAAAAGAACACCATGAACGCCATCAGCGAAAAGCTGGCGTAGCCCACGGGGCCGAACAGCAGCACGCTTACCAACGTTACTATCCCCACCGCCATCTCGAACACATATCTTTTGATCATTTTACTTCCTCCTTTATATTGAACACGTCCTCAACTCTCACCCCAAAAAAGACCGCTATCTGCAGGGCCAGCGTAACAGACGGGTTGTACTTTCCTTTCTCTATGGAGAACACGGTCTGCCTTGAGACGCCCAGCTTATCGGCAAGCTCTTCCTGCGTCAGTTCGCCCCTTTCGAACCTCAGCTTCCTGAGACTATTCTGCAGTTCCACTTCTTTCACAACTCCTCCTTGGCCAAAACTGATGTAAGCTACTGTGTATAAATTGTACACCATTCTTTACACGATGTAAAGCATTATTTACATTGATTCCGAATTGTGATTGTTTTATCGTCACATTTTGCCACAAAACAAAACCGCCGGGCTTCCCCGGCGGTTTGAGTTAGGAAGAGAGGAAACAGCGTCCCCTCACTCCCCGCTAAATTCGATCGTTGGCACTCCCAGGCAGGAAGCAGCCTGTGCGGAACAGGTGGCTCCGGTAACTCCCGGCACTACGCAGGCATACAAACTCTGCAGCTTAAAGCGCGGCGCGGCCGCAGCGGTTGCGGTATTCTCCAGCAGCCCCCAGCCCTGGTCGATGCACATATCCGAGTCTTCCTCGCGGGTTTTACCAGGGGCGCGCCAGCGGACGCGGAGCTTAACCGTCCAGACGTGAAAACCCGGCACGCCCCATTCCAGCTTCCCCCCCGTTACCGCGCCGGGCTCCTTTACCCCCGCATCGGGGTTCCATTCCGGATACGTCCCCACCGTAGTCTCTATCCTAACGATGTGATGCGAGTTGTAATCGATGTTATCGATAACTCCCTGGTACCATTTTTTAAAACCAGCCGCGTCCCGTATTTCCGCCGCGCCCGGATACTGCATGCTGAAAGCCGGGTCATCGCTGGCAAGGCGGCTGACGAAATAGTCGGGCGAGACCTGATGGTCGAAGGCCGAGAACCACTCGTAAACCGCGGCGTTCACATCGTTCTCGGTGGGCACCGTCCGGCCCAGCTTATCGTAATAACCCGCAGCCGGTTTCGCTCCTTTGGGCCAGTAGCTAACGGCGGCCGGCGGCGTTTCGGCTTTCGCCTGGCCCTGCGGCTTAGCGGCTTCCTGAGACCCCTGCGCGCAAACCAGTCCAGACAGGCCCGCGAACAGGAGCCCCGCCATGCAAAATTTATTCATTTCAATATCTCCCCTAGAACTGAGACCCATATTCTATCAAAACAAAACCGCCGGGCTACTTGCCTGGTTTAAAGCCTTCTATCCTCTTTGCCTCCGGGCCTGCCGGCTCCATCAGCGCTTTTATAGCTGACCTTCTCCCTATAATTCAGACCAGTTGAAATAGGTAAAATAACCCATGGAGGCAACTGGAATGAACCGCAGGTATACCGAAGAACAGATCGTAAAAATCCTTCAGGAAGCTCAGGCCGGAACCCGTGCCGAGGACCTCTGCCGCAAATACAACGTGGCACTGAACACCTTCTACAGGTGGAAACAGAAGTACGGCGGCATGGAAGTCAGCGACGTTAAGAAGCTCCGGTCGCTGGAAGACGAAAACCGCCGTCTTAAGCAGATGGTGGCCGAACAAGCTCTGGAACTGCGCGCCGCCAAGGATTTGCTCTCAAAAAACTGGTAGGGCCCAAGGCCAAAAAGGCCGCCCTGGCATATGTCAGGGACACCTTCGGGCTCAGCTTAAGAAAGGCCGCTTCAATAGTCAGTCTTTACCGCTGCAACCTTTATTACAAGGGGCACGGGCCGGATTCCTCGCCCATCACGGCCAGGATGCTGGAACTGGCGCAGAAATATAAGCGCTGGGGCGCGCCCAGAATGCACGCGGTTCTTAAGCGGGAAGGGCTGGTCGCCAACCACAAGCGGACGGAACGGCTCTATTACAAGGTCCTGAAGCTCAGTATACTCCGGAAGACCCGCAAGAAGCTGCGGTCAGTGGCCAGGGAAAGCCTGGCGGTGGCCACAAGGGCTAATCAACGCTGGTCGATGGATTTTATCTTCGACGTGCTTGAAAACGGCAGGCGAATCAAAAGCCTAAACATTGTAGATGACTACACACGGGAATGCCTAGCGGCCGAAATAGATACCTCGCTGGGTGGACTTAAGGTTGTTCGCATTCTAGACATGCTGAAAGAAACGCGCGGCCTCCCGGAAGCGATAACGATGGATAACGGGCCTGAATTCACGTCCCGGGCAATGGACGAATGGGCCTGGCGCAGTAAGGTTAAGCTGGCCTTCATATCGCCGGGCAAGCCGGTGCAGAATGCCTACGCAGAAAGCTTCAACGACAAGATCCGCAAGGAATGTTTTAACGAGAATTGGTTCCCGAATCTGTCTGAGGCGCGCAGGATAGTGGAAGAATGGCGGAATGACTACAACAGCTTCAGGCCGCACAGTTCGCTAGGGAATCTGACGCCGCAGGCGTTTGCGGCAAGAGAAGCAAATGCGTAGAATTTAACCATTCAGCCTGGTAGGAATTGCGGGGTAAGGTCATAGCGTCGAACACGCTTTTGAACTGCGCGTCGTATTTTCTCTCCAGTTCCTCCAGCTTGCGGGCCAGTTCTTTATGCGTGTTCAGGAGTTGGCGCAGCCGCACAAAGGCGCGCATAATCTGTATATTAACCTGCCGTGCGCGCTTGCTTTTGAGGACGCTTGAGAGCATTGAAACGCCCTGTTCCATGAAAACGCGGGGCAGATACTTCGAATGGGCCCCTCGCTCTAAGGTTCCAAATTGGAACCTTAGAGCCCTGTACTCGCTTGCCGTGAGCTGGAACATAAAGTCAGCCGGAAAACTTTCAATATTCCTTGAAACAGCTTTGTTCAGATTTTTAGTGCGCACTTCATACAGATCCGCTGTGCCCACGAATAAGGAATATCTTCTGCTCTATCATTTCCAACTGGATAATTTCTTTCATATCTCCCCCTGCCCACCAATATCCTAGCAGACCATCCCGACAAGGGCCTGTCGCCTTCCCAAAACAAAACCGCCGGGCTTACCCGGCGGCTTAAGCGAGAAAAAGTTACTCATCTAGTAATCAGCGTCCCCTATTCTTATTTCCCCAGCGCTTGGAATGCAAAAAATACGCACAATACCAGAAGTACAGCGATACCGAACCAGTATGTCCCGGGATCCGTGTCTCTTCGGTGCGCTTGAGTGCGCCCATTCAATTCCCCGGACCGGAGAGCCGCTATCAGGACGTACGCCACGTAGAGCGCGCCAAGGCCCGCTAAAAGTTCCCGGCCGGTCATAGTGATCTATTACCCCTGGCAGACATTCCCATCATCCCACAATTCTACAAAACAAAACCGCCGGGCTTCCCCGGCGGCTTCGCTCTTAAGGGCAATACCTTACATGGCCTCAACGATGTAGCGCTGGGGCTTAAAGCCGATGGAGCTGAAGAATTTCTGGGTCCAGTGACTCTTGGCGTGCTCGGCGCTGCCAAAGCGCCCGCGGCCATGCGCGAGCAGCCATTTCACCATGAGATGCTTCGCGTTCTCGCGCAGCGCTGGGGAGAGCTTGGGATCTATGAAAGCCCAGCCTACCAGCGTGCCCAGCTTGCCGCCCTGTAGTTTCCAGTCTATGGAGGCGAGCAATCCTACGCGGGCTCCCTTCCAGGTCAGGAAGGCATTGTCGCAGTCCTTAAGGCGGGTGTCGGAGAATTTTTTACTGGACCTGGTGAACTCACGGCTGACATGCTCTTTTATCGGGCCCCGGTAATGCTTCTCCAGCGTGCTGTCGACTAATTTCTTGAAGGCCGGGAACTCCTTGGCCTGCACTTTCAGCAGCTCCAGGCCGGCCTTCGGCTTGAACCCCGCGGGCACACGCACGTCCTTCCTGGCGGCGTAGTAACCCAGCCGCAGCGACAGGCCCTTATCCATCTTGATATCGACATACCCTTTCTTGGGCGCGACCGCCTTAAAATCGAAGACCAAATGCCGCGCGCCGGATTCCGCAAGCGCTTCCCTTATGAGTTTACGGTCCAGGTCCTTACCGTCCCTCAGCTTGTAGTAAGCAAAGCCCTCCACCGTTTTAACGTATTTCGCTTTTTCCATGTCCCCTCCACCCGAAGTTATTTTCAATCCTATCGCCGCAGCGCGCGGTCCGCGGTGGACGGAGCCTTCTCCATTCCGGCTTCTCTAGTTGGCCGACAGGCCTATTACTGCTTGCGGGCGAAAAGTATCCGGCAAGGTTTGAGACCGAAGCGCGAATCGTCCTTCTGGGTTTCTTTATTGCCGTCGAAATTCGCGGAAGCCATATGCGGCTGGGCGCTTGCCTTGGCCCATTTTGTGGCCTTGTATCGGGCATCCTCGTATTCGGCTTTAGAAAGACGCTTGTCTATCCAGAACCACGTAAAGGTGCTGCTCTTCCCGCCTTCCAGCCTGGGGATATCCGTCAGAGAGGCTATACCGACGTTCCGCCCGTTCTTGAAAAGGAGTACGGATTTAACCTTCCCGTCCCTTATCATGCCGAGGTACAGCTTCCGCTCTTTATTATAGGCCGGGCCGTTCTTATCGCGCTTAGCGGATGAATCCCTGCAAAGCGTGGCATTTGTCACCTCCAGCGCCTCATCAACGTTTCTTGGGGCGCGGGCCGTTATAGGGGAGTTCGCAAGCGGCTTCCCCAGAGGCTTGAGCGCGCTGGTCCTCCCGCCGTACATGTAGCGAATCACGTAACCGCTCTTTAAGTTGTGCCGCACATAGCCGCCACGCGGCGTGAAAGGCTTAAAGCTGAAAGAAAGCATATCCACATCTTTCGGCCAGCTCACGGCAGCCACCAGCTCGTTAGTCACATTGGAAAAATCCTCAGCGTAATACATGACTATCCGCTCGCTCTCCGTCATTTTCTCAAGGAATTTCATTTATAACCCCTTATACCCAGTATCATTTGCCACTATCATTTTACAAAACAAAACCGCCGGGCTTCCCCGGCGGCTTAAGCGCGAGTCCCTATCCACTACTCGCTATTTTAATACCCCCTCGGTGACGAGGTCTTTTATGTACACACAGACCCATAGCAAAATAATTTTGGCGATAGCTGTTCCGACCAGCACCGGCAAGGCGACGGAATATCCGTCCTTTGTGAACCAGGGAAGCACGACCAGCGCTACCCCAAGCAGGAAGAATGCGAGGAAGAGCGGGAACGCCGCTTTGCGCATACGGAACAAAGATACAGAGCCCGCCACGCCGGCAATGGATCCCGCCGCTGTTAAAAACCATTCTAACGCCGTAACCTGCTCGAACAGCGCCCGCGACGCCTCCGGCAGTTTTACCGCTCCGGAAAATATTAATCCAATGTTTAAAAGCGCCCAGGCCGTAGTAAGAAAGTAATACCCGGAAATAAACCACACCATTACAGGCCGCTTCTGCTCTGTTCCCTCACCCATAAGTACCTCCATATATTTATCTATTGCTGCAGCTGTAGAACTGATTCAGCATCCCCTATTTCCCGATAACTTCGTACCGAAGGATCACTCCGCCCGTCTTTAACGGCCGGGTCTCCAGCAGTTTCAGATTTATACTCTCCGCGGGGGATTTAAATAAAGGATTGCCCGCGCCAAGAACTATCGGCGCAATACATACGCGGATCTCGTCTACCATTTTCAGCTTTAATAGCTCCGCCGTTAAAGCCGCGCTGCCAAACACATAAATGTCTTTTCCTGGTTTGTTTTTCAAGGCCTTGATGCCTTCAACAATATCCCCTTCAAGCAAACGGCTATTGTTCCACTGGGTTTCAATCGGCGCAGAAGAAACAACCACTTTCTCCACGCTGTTCATTAAATCTGCTATGGCCCCCGTTTCTTTCTTTTCTTTATACCAATACGCGGCCATGCCCTCATACGTTCTTTTGCCGAACAGCAGCGTCCCGACATCTTTTAACTGCTCGAGCGAGAAATCCTCAAGCTCCTTGCCCCACGCCGTTTCGTGAAAGCCCAGATCCCACGGCTTGCTCCCCTCAAAATAGCCGTCCAGCGTCATCATGTCCCAGATTATTATTTGTCTCATAGTATTTTACGATTATCCCCTCTTAGCCACTACGATCATGAACGTGGGTGTACGGCTGTACTTGGCGAAAAGCTCCGGGTCCTTTTCCATTAATGCGGGTACAGGTTTGGCGTCCAATATCTTTTCCACAACGAAGCCCGCGCTCACAAGCGGGTTTATCATTTCCTCGAAAGGCCTGTAATAGTCCGGCACCGTCACCGGCTCGCCGCCGAACCCGCGCCATTGGGCCTCGACCAACTGCACCCCGAAGGCCGAGGCCGGCTTGTACCAGAGATAGGCGCCCAGCGGGTGCTGCACCGAGAAGACCAGTTTGCCGCCGGGCTTGAGCACGCGCCGGAAAGTATTGAGCGGCACTGTCCAGTCCTTCACATAATCTATCGCAAGCGACGAGGTCACAAGGTCGAACTCTTCCGCGCCCAGCGCGGGGATCTCTTTTGCCAGGTCGGCTACGAACAGCCTCGCGGCGCCGGCGGTGCGCTTGCCCGCGAGCTCTATCATCCGTGGGCTTATATCGAAGCCGGTGACCTTCGCCCCTTTCTCCGCCAGGTAAGCGCCCAGGAACCCCGGGCCGCAGCCCGCGTCGAGCACGGAAAGCCCCGCTACATCGGTCAACTGGCTGCGCATGGCGGGATGCTCTATATACCCGTTCTCGGCCTTGCTCTCGGCCAGGGCGGAATACCTGTCGGCCAGCGCCTCGTAAGCCCGCAACGCTATGGGTTTTTCTTCGCTCACCGTGACACTCCTATTTAAGATTCTTAATGTAATAGCCGATGGCCCGCTCGTATCCGCCTGTGAAGGGCGGCGGCAGGCCGCCGCAAACACGGAACAGCTCGCGCGCGGAACCCTTGAAATCCCCGGCCGAATATAACGCCAGCGCCAGGAAGATGCGCAGCTCCGGGTTGGCCGGAAAGCGCTTCACCCCCTCGCGCAGCACCGACGCCGCTTTCGCCAGCTTCTTATTGTTGCGCAGCGTGCTGCCGTAGCCCACAAAGAAACCGGGGCGCTCCTTACCGGGCAGTTCACGCCAGGCCTTGTAAACTTTCTCATAGCAGGGCTCGGCCGCGCGCTCGCGCCCAAGGAAATCGTTGCAGCAGGCCAGCCTGTACCAGGCGCGTGTATCCCCGGCGTTGCCTGCAAGGTATTCTTCCAGCAGCGGTATCAGCACCTTCTTCGCCTCCGCCGTCCGCGCCGCCCCCAGCTGCCGTATCTTCTTCCTGATATCATTCATATCCAGATTCTACCAAAACAGAACCGCCGGGCTTCCCCGGCGGCTTAAGAGCGAACGTCAGTTAGTCATCTAGTGATCAGCGTCCCCATTATTCCTTCGACGGTTTGTCACCAGCCCCCGCGCCGAAGAGTTTCTGGAAGGCGGCCATTTCCATGGGGTGCATCTCCATGTCGCCCCGGCCGCGTATAGTGAAGTTTATCCTGTAGTTTTTCTTTAGCGAGAGCATGGCGTACTGGGCCTCGTTGGGGTTGAGCGCAAGCACCACCCCGTGCAGATCGCCCTTGTCTACGGTATCGAGCACCAGCACGTTCTGCAGTATGGTGGCGGTGAGCGTCTGCGTCCCGTCCTTCATGACGGCGTCGAAGGTGACCGTCATGTCCAGGCGGTCGCCGGGCTTAATGTAATGCAGCTCCACCCGCTCCGTGGGCACCACCGTGGCCCTGTAGCCTGGCGGCACGTTCAGCTTTGCCGCGCCTGCGAAGGCCGCCCCCGCGCACACAGTCATTACCGCCGCGAATACCGCTATCCTGGTAGTTTTCATATATCCTCCCGGGAATCCTATTTTAGAGCTGTCCGCAGAAACACGGCCTTACGTTCACTCTCACTTATGATTACGCCCGCGGAGGAAAAGTATTACAAACGAAACCGCCGGGTTCCCCCGGCGGCTTAAACACGAACATCAATTGGGATCAACGTTCTCCCGCGGCGCGCAGGGCGGCGCGGGCCAGCAGGCGGGTAGAATCCAGCAGCGGCAGGGAGGTATCCCCGGGGCGCAGCAGCAGCGGGATCTCCGTGCAGCACATCCCGGCGCAGTCGCAGCCTTCGCCGTGCACACGCTCTATCACTTCCAGGAAATATTCGCGCGCCTCAGGCGTAACGCGCCCCTCCGTAAGCTCGCCGAATATGAAGGCGTTGATTCGCTCCCGCTCGGCCTGCGCCGGTATGCGGCACTCAAGGCCGGCCGCCGCGAGCCTGGCCGGGTACACCGGCCCCTCCATAAGGTAGCGCGTGCCTAGCAGCGCCATGCGCCGGCAGCCCAGTTTGCGCGCCTCGGCGGCCACCTCGTCGGCTATATGCAGCCAGGGCAACGGCGAGCGCCCGGCAAAATGGTCCATGGCCTGGTGTATGGTGTTGTCCGGCGTGATCAGGAAATCCGCGCCCGCGCCGGCCAGCACCCGCGCCGAGCCCAGCATCAGCTCCGCCACGCCGGCCCAGTCGCCCTTGTTTATATGGCGCATGTACTCCGCCAGCGGGTAGGTGTGCATGGTGACTTCCGGGTGAAAGGACTTCTCCCCGGTAAGAGCCGCGCCCTCGGTGCAGATGGTCTGGTAGCACAAAGCCGCCCCCGGCGCGCTGCAGCCCACTATGCCTATATGTTTGAACCCGTTTCGTTCGGCCATAACGCAATTCTACCAAACAAAACCGCCGGGATTGCCCGGCGGTCGTAACGACGCGCGCCGTTAAGGGTCAGGAGCGGCCCCCGCCCTTTACCGCGCGCAGCTCTATGTAGCCTCTTTTGCCCACCGGCTCAAGCTGTATGCGCGGGCTCGCGTCGCACCATTTGCGGCCGATGACCGCAGGGTCATACTTGTTCATGGCCTGCTGTACCGCCACAATGGCCTCGCAGTAGTTCTCTTCCTCAAACGGCTCGCCCTGGAACATCAGGTAGTCGGCGGCCGGCAGTTTTATAGTATCCAGGCCTTTGGGCACCGGCCCGCGGTAATTCAGGGCCACATCTACGCCCTGCACATAAACCGAGGTGCCGGCTTTCCTGAATTTTTCCGGCAGCCACAGCCCCATCGGCTCGCCGCTAAGCGACTTCATGCTCTTAAGCAGGCCCCAGATGTCGCAGCCCACTTCCTCGCAGTAAGCGAAATAATCCCGCGCCTTTTTACCGCGCTTGATCAGCATTTTGCGCTCCGGCTTATGCACCACCTGTATAAAGACGCTCCTGATATTTTTAGTGTTCATATAAGCACTCCTCATTTCCCTGAATTTCACTCCATAGGGGATAAAAAGCGTGACAGGGACGGGTTTACGGGCGTACTCTCCCGGATTGCAGCCGAACTCGCGCAAGAAAGCGCGCTGGTAGCCGTCTACGCTGCCGAACCCTAGGTCGAAGGCGACGTCCGTTACGCGGCAGCCCTCGTCGCGCAGCCGCAGGGCCGACCGCGACAGCTTAAGCCTGCGGATATAGTCCGCCGGCGTAAGCCCCGTGTACTGCCTGAAGAGCCGGTAGGCATACCACGGCGAAAACCCCGACGCGGCCGCCAGGGCGGCCAGGGTCAGTTCCCCGTCGAGATGCGCCTCAACGTGATCCTGCATGCGCTGCACCGCGTGAACCCGCTTGTCCATCTTTCTCTCCTATGCCCCAATGATATAAAGCCAGGCGGCGGCGCACTCGACCTATTTTGCTATTTTCTTGCCGATATTCTACCAAAACAAAACCGCCGGGCCTCCCCGGCGGCTTGCCGCGTCCCTTATCACGGCTTAAAGCCGCGGATGGGTTTGGGGTCGGGGGCGGTGTCCGGGGGCGGCTCCATCAGCGCTTTTATAGCGTCGAACACGCTTTTGAACTGCGCGTCGTATTTCTTCTCAAGGGCTTCCAGTTTACGGGCCAGGTCTTTGTGGGTATTCAGCAACTGGCGCAGGCGAACGAAGGCGCGCATGATCTGGATGTTAACTTGGCGGGCGCGCTTGCTTTTGAGGACGCTAGATAGCATTGATACGCCTTGCTCCATGAAAACCCTGGGGAGATACTTTGAATGAGTACCCCGCTTTAAGATGCCAAATTGGCATCTTAAAGAATCATACTCCGCCTGTGACAACTGGAACATGAAATCCGGCGGATTACGGCGCGGTTGAGATGCCCGGTAGCGACCTCATACAGTTCCGCCAGGTCCTTATCCAGCATAACCCTGTGCCCGCGGATAAGGAATATCTTCTGCTCGATAATTTCCAACGGGATGATCTCTTTCATATCGCCCCCTTGCCCACCAATATCCTAGCAGGTCATCCCGACAAGGGCGTGTCGCCCTCCCAAAACAAAACCGCCGGGGTCCCCCGGCGGCCTGGCAGGCGCAAATAGTCCTATAGTTAAGAACGTCCCCTATTCCCCGGCAAGAAAGCGGGCGGTGTTCACGTTGCGCAGCGTCATGGCCCTGTACAACTCCGACCCTATCAGCTTGTTCAATCTGCTCCTGGAATAGTTCTTTCTGTCCAGGTTCCAGATAACGGCCCCCTTAACGTAGCGCGAGTCCACCACTTCCCTGTTAAAAGGCAGCTTCGCCAGAATAGCAGCCTCATCCGCCCCCTCGAACAGGTACGCCACATCAGTACGCTGCTTGTCGTCATTGCTCCAGCCCGCAGGAATAGCCCTGGCAATGGCCCGCATCTGCGCCCGCGTTTTAACCAGCACAGCCACCTCGAACCCGAACTCGGCCTTAATAGCCGCTTCTATCTTCCCGCGTAAAACACCCGCCGCCCCCTTCCCCGAAAACATCACATTCCCCGAATTAATATACGACTCAACCTTATCAAACCCCAACCCCTCGAACAGCGCCCTCAGCCGTGGCATCGCCACCTTGCGCGCCGTCCCGACATTAACCCCTCTCAAAAGCGCAACGTATTCCATAGCCTCATTCTACCAAAACAAAACCGCCGGGCTTCCCCGGCGGTTTAAGCGCGAACATCAATTAGTCATCTAGTAATCAGCGTCCCTTCTTCCCCCTTTTCGCATCTAAAGCAATACAATACCTAAAGTATCTTTCTGTTTCCTCGGCCTTTTCCACCGCACTTGCAGTTCCCAAATCCTTGCCATGCTCCCAGAATTTTCTATACACATACTCTCGGACATCTTTTGCTCCCACAGATTTATCATTGATATATTTCAGGTTACGGCATAAGTCTCGAGTACCATTAGAGAGTGGCGCGCTATAGGAACAGGTCCCGGAATCGAAAACTTTCTTAGCATCCTCATCATAATCCGCAATCTCCAGAAATCGCGCACACATTGCCTCCGTCAATACACATGTAGCAAGATTCAATTTCCCTCCAGCCTCATAGGCATCAACAATTCCACGACCAGCCATACTATGCCCAGAGGATTTGTACTCACCATAATGCAACGCACCACGCAATGGCAGTCCATATTCAAACATCCGCTCCATCAAGTCTTGGGCCACAGCAAGCACCACAAAATAATGCGCGACCTGAAACTCTTTGCTTTTTAGACCTGGCTCCAGTGTAAACACGATAGTATCGGAGAACACCAGCCGTTTCATACTTGAGAGCACTTCTATAACCAATTTCTCGGCATCGGCACCTTCAATGTCCGGGAAGAGTTTTTTATAAAAGTCCGCCTCAGGATTTTCTATCTTTTTTATAAAGTCTAAAACCTCATCCTGCACTGCCTCATCGGTATTGTTTTTTAAAAAGCTCTTGTACCCCAATATATCAAAAAAACCAATATAACCTTTCATCTCTATTCTCCTGGATTTCAATTAGTCATCTAGTAATCAGCGTCCCCTATCTCCTGTTTCTCGGGGTGGGACCAACGCTTTTTCAGATCTAGATTTATACTCAGCCAACACGTTAGACCTAATAGCCAACTCACTAAGTGTTTTATGCTTTTTATCGAGCGGAAGGCGATTCGGGACTTTTCTATCAAAGATATCACCAAGCATTCCGTTCATTAACTCTATTCTATAGTCAAATAAATAAGACTGCAAATCCATAGCCTTTTCCGAAACATGCAAACTTTCGGCTGCAAACGTTGCGCGGAGTTCTGGGTCACTAAATGCCTCTATTCTAACCATCCCCCATTTAGCAATAAACGATTGCGCCAGTTTATCCAGATCTTCAACCACGAAATGAATGTATTTTCTAAGGTGGTCATACTCTAACACTGCCATCTCATTTGATTCTATAGAAAGGTACAGATTGCCTGACCCATTCCATATTTTCAGTGTAACATCGTGCAGCTTTTGCATTATCTCATTTTTATCAAATCTGAATAACTGCGGATTCTTTACATGTAAATCCAGTTTTCCAGGCAAGAATGCATATCCCGAGTATATCTCTCCGAGGATTCCAGAAAACTCTGATACTGCAGAGTTTATATCCCGAAAAGCATCTATCTGCAAAGACTTACGTGTTTCTTCTTTTAGCGCTAGAATGCTATCACCTCTAGTTTTATGTAGGTGAACAAACCCAATAATTAAAGCCAGAATCCATCCAACAAAGGTAGTTAAGCTGTTAAGCAAGTCAGTTAGCCCTAAATTGCTTTTTGAATACAAGTATATAATCCCAAGAATATAACCAATGCTGACAACAACACCAAGAATAATCGTATAGTTTTTCTTCATAAGTTAACAATCGTTCAATCCACCTAACTATCCGCCCACCTAACTTGTGCTGGGAAGCTAGGAAGCAACGGCATATCCCCTTCTATCCACCCCTCAGTAGCATATTTTTACCGATAGAAATGCAGCCTTTCCCATGCCGCTACAATCCCCTGGATTTCTTGTTCCGCAAGCGGCAATAGGCGAAATCTTACCCGTATACCTCTCTTAAGATTCTCCAGAAACTCACTAGAACGCCCATTCATTAGTGAATTAATGAATACGAGTATAAGCTGTGCCCGTTGGATGGGCAGAATTGGCTGCCGATATAATTCCCACATAGAATTAATTCCCACCACTAAAGCTGTGGCTTGATCACAGTATTGCTTCCCGAGCCTTTCAACCACCAGACTGAACGGCACGCCTGGACGCCACTTTGCTGTCTTAGCGGCTTGGGAAACGATATCGGGCCCAATTGTAACATGGGAGTAGTTTGCTATCACCAGGCTTAGAGTGGCAGCATTATATTCCTCTCGAGACAACTTGTCTCTTTGAGCGCATACAATCAAGACAACCTGGGTCCAAACCCCAGCGATTCCAAATTCACTCATTGCTAAAGAACGCAACCGCTCATCTTCTGAATATAGCAAGCCACCAAGTTCTTTAGCGATGAACATGCTATCCAAAAATGACTTGCCGATTACTTCTTCCAAATCACGAAGCCGATTAGCCTTATCATCCAGGGCTGCCGTTGCGGGAAATACATCACAGCTTCGTTTAGCCCAATCTAATAATGCCTCAAGTTTTCGGATATTTTCTTTTACCCGTTCCGGATCATGTTGATGACGTAGCAACCTGCCATTCTCGGATGTTACGGTCATTGCTATGGGAAAAGTTTTTAAATCTTTAACTATTTCCACAAGGGCATCTATTGTAGACTGGGCAATAGCTGGCTTGCCAAAACAATTAGCAACAACATCCCCCATTTTTAACTCTGCAAGAGTAAACAGGGCCAAGATATCGCATACGAGCCTAGTAGGCTTACTTAAATTAGAAAGCGCGGTGGCACGCTCTTCGGCTGTTCCCATACAGCACTGTACGCCCAGGCCTGAGGCTGCTGTCAGACCAAGCCATACTTCCCATATATTCTTCCCGGAAAGCGTGGAGAATCCACCGATAGTTAGATTCCGGGCTTTATATAAATCGACTATACTTTGAATTCTGGTGTTTTGTTGTTCCAATTGAGAGATAATCAGCCGAAGGGCGTCAGAAACCCCGTCGGCCGCCTGCGGGAGTTTCACATTAATCCTCACCATACTGTTATTGTCAGGAAATAATTGATTAAAGTTTGTCCAGCTTTCTTGAAAAGCATAAACATATTTGTTTTTAATCTCTTCAATCCGGATGTTCTCAGCTTTAAGCGAAATTTGCTCCCCAACCTTTTTCCCCATCAACAGTTTTCCCAACGGGCTTTGCGGGCTTATTTCTCCCCGCCCATACTGGGCCCTATTTTCTACTACATGCCAGTTTTTTTCACCTGATTCATTTTTCACCAAAACGGCGGTATCCACGGCCACTTCCTGGGTTTGTTGAAAATCCTCATCCGGCTTGTTACGTCGCAGAAAAATCCCGATATATTTTAGATGTGCATCGTCTTTTGAATAATGCTTCCTGCGAATCTCATACATTATCTCGAGTGCTTTCATGAACGAATTGCGTTCGAGATATAAATTGGCTAGAAATGCGCCATCCGACAATGAAAGAAGACTTATATCGACTTCAGAATCAAGAAACCGATCCACTTCCGCAAAGTCGGTTTTTCGGTAGTTAATTAAGGCCAATCGCAACTTTATCGATATACTATCTGGATAATTATTTAGGCTTTCCTGACAAATTTGCTGTGCTCTATCCAGATTCCCAACGTCCTCATAAATTGATGAAGCAATCTCGACCACATATTCCGGCGGCTTATATTGTTTTAATGCTTTCTCACATAATTCCAAGGCTTTACCATGTTTCCCCGATTGGTAAAGAGCCAAAATCAGATTTTTTATCCCGGGATGCATAATTGCATTCCCGACGCACTGCTCATACAACGATATAGAATAATCCCATTCCCCGACAGAATAAAATTCATCCGCCAAGGCCTGCACGACAACTGGGTGAGTAGAAGCTTTCAGAAACTGGTTAGCTTTTAGAAGAATCTCCAATTTCTCATCCGGCTTATTGGCACATTTAGAAAGAATAATTAGGGAATATATATCTTCCGGGTTCTTACTAATATTTTCTTTCGCTATGTTTTCTGCTTCAGCAGACCTATCCGCAGCGAGATACACCTGCATCAAGAGTTCTCGCGCGGAGTCAACTAACTTAGGGTTATTATCCTCAACAACTTTTTTAAGAAGGGTTATAGACGCATCTTTTTTGTTTTGCCTCGCCATAACCTCCGCCAGCATAATTGTTGCTTCTGGCATTAGTGGATTGTTTTGTATTTTTTCCAGCAACTTACCGGCTAATGGGTAATCCCCAGTTTCATACGCCAAAAACGCCTGCCGCTTTATATAATCGGGATTCTCCGGGTCCAATTCTACGAGCAACTCTATATCTTTGGAGCTGCCAGAGACATCGTTTAAAACTCTCTTCGCCAGACTTCGATTGGCCAGCCAAGAAATCTTCGCTTTTTTGTGAGCTGGCTCTGATAGCGTCTCCCATGCCGAAGCGTATAGATCAACAGCCCTTTTAACTGCTGGTTTTTGATTTTCCGAAATCCTAAACCAAAAGACCAACTCCCCTTGCGCAATTTCATTTATCAACGCTGTTGCAACCGCAGCCTGTAAATCGGGGGATTTTTCGGAATCTTTTTCTAGGGCGATTTCCATCCATTCTCGCGCGACGCCGAACATCTTTCTATCTCTGGCCGCAAAACCGAGCGCATGTGCGACCTCAGGATTATCTCGATATGGATTAGGAATTCTATCCAGAACACTCTCGAAAGAATCGTCTGCCGGCAACAGTCGAATCAACAGTGCGTACGCATGACAGTTTGCCGGATTTTTGCTTAAAGCCTTGTTTGTTAACGCCAACGCCTCAGTTGACTGCCCCAGCAAATAATGCCCAAAAGCTCTATTACATAGGGCTTTATCGTCTTCGGTGTTGTATTGAAAAGCTTCCAGATAACACTTAGCAGCCGCACATTCATTGCCCAATGACAGCTCCGCCATCCCAAGATTTGTGAGCACACGATATTTTTCGAGTGGTTGTGCCTTACTCCATATCTTATTTTTTAGGTCGTTATAATACTTAAGTGCGGCAGCCGGTTCGTGCTGTTTTATCAAATCCCGCCCCCAATCAATCCGTTCATTGTTGTCGTTAAATGCTACGCCAACACGCGATTCCACCTGCGCAACTTTTTGCCCGATATCATTTAAAGTTGTTTCTTGTCGGGCATGCGAATCTATTAGACATTGCTCAAATGCATCCATCTTTTTTGCAATATGAGCATTGGTAACAATTTCCGGAAAATGTTTGCTTAAAAGATTCGGATAATCATGCAGTTTCAAAACGATGTCATCCCAGAAGAAGACGTTAACAGAAAATAGGCCTTGCGACTTGTGCTCCTCTGATATTTTTCTTATAACTTCTTGTATTTTCGCATCCCGCACCCCAGAAGTCGCTATCACATACTCCGAAAGCGCAGGCTTAAAATCTTTTGCTTTTCCGACTTCCTCTTTGACTTCAACTTCAGTAAGTGTTTTATCTGCATAGTTATCTTTGCCTTTGCACTGAACTCCTGCCAGCTTTACACCTTTGCCTGGACAGCCATAAACATCGACACCTTGCTGAGACTGCCCCTGTCTACCGTTCTGGCAGGTGTTAGGATCTGCCCAAATCTGTGACCACAAATCGCAACAAAGCTTCTCAAAATCCTGCCAATTCGAGGGAGGAGGGATTTGCATACTAGATGTTTGCATAATTTACTCTCGACTTGTTAACAAAGCATACAATTGTAAACTTTGAGATTTCTAAATATTACGGTGCAGGGAGGGACCGGTGATAACTAAACAATTATTTATCCCCCATCTCTATTCTATCAAAACAAAACCACCGGGCTTCCCCGGCGGATTTTGTGATGTTAGAGGTTAAAATTTAAACTTCATACCTCCAAATGCGGTCACACTCGCTTTTCCTTTTTCTACTCCAAAGGAAAAACCGCCTGCTGAAACTGAGGCTTTCAGCCCCGCTGGAGTAATTTTTATTTCTGTTTGATGACCACTGCCAGTGTGGATAAAGGACCCACTGGGTTTTCCATTCTGGATCTCGATACGGAACTTACCATTGCCGATCCCAGTCGACTCAATTGCTCCCTGTAGCTTACCGTTTGCGGAAACGGAGAGCATGGCTTTATGGTTGTCTCCAGACAGCGTGATACCAGTTGCGGGGATGCTACCCCTTACCAGGGTCGCGGCATTTCCATCAAAGTTAACTTCAAGTTTACCTGAAGCGTCTCTGTAAGTGCCGTTGTACGTTCCGTCACTTTTCGCATTTATCTGGAACGTGTGGTTATCTCCGGAGTGGAGGAAACTGCCCTCCATCTTCCCATCGACCAGTTGTACCCCTGCGGATGCGTTACTTGAAAAGTTTGAAATAACGCCCGCGGCCAACTTACCTGTTGCCGGATCCATAGACGCCTTCGCGTAATGATGGTCCCCAGAGTGCTCTAACGTGTACTTATTATTTTCTTCTGCCATGGAATTTCTCCTGTATATTTTCGCTTAAGGCGGCTGGGCGGGCTTCCCAAGACGCTTATGCGTTAAAGGCAACAAACTAAAGCCCTTTGCCTTGCTTTAAAAATAGGCCTACCCCGCCAGAAGAAACACTTGTTGCTGGGGCAGGCCCACATTTATTAGATTACGACCGTAAGGCCGCAACCTACACAGTATGCCTGACCAGTTTTACCCTTCTCGATAAGATGATGCTTACCGCAAGCTGGGCAAAACTTGGCAATTATACGTATAATTATGTTTGCCATTATTTCTCCTCCTTTTCGTTGTAATCGGCCGGAGAAAAAATGTAATATTGAATTGCTGGGAGAATATTACATTTCTCTCTTGGGCCAGATTAAAATTTGCGTTTTAATCTGGCCTGACGTTTTTAGCAACGACGCTTTTACTAAACACTCAACACTCACCTCCTTTTCGCCTCCCCCGTAAACGACAGAGCGAGGGCACTGTCACAGCGTGGCCCTCGCTCCAATAAAGTTGCGATATGATATGTGTTCTCAGGTCATACGGGGGCGATTTTTATCGTCACTCTTCAGATCCGAGCTACATCAACAAGGCCACTGCCTATACTATACTAGACGCTCACCTATCTACCATACGTTGTGCCTATTACGACCCTCACCACTATTAGTAGTAGTGATGATATTTTACACCATGTTCTGTTTTTGACGCAATCTTTTTCTGTTTTCTCATTGGGAAAAATAATATTTGACATAAATCCTAATTCGAGTATTTATGGGCTACCTGGGTGGTTTATGGGGCAGACACAGTACATGAACTACCACGCACCTAGCGGCCGCTGGCAAGTGTAACTCTCCGGGCTGGACTCGAACCTGCACGACAAAATAATACCCGGGCTGCGCCGTGAGGCGCAACCCGGGTGGCAAAAGCAAGCAAGCTTACCGAGAGCTGCGTTGGATCAGAGTTTTATCTCTACTTCAACGCCGCTGGGGAGGTCGAGCTTCATCAGCTCGTCCACCGTTTTCTGGGTCGGGCTGATCAGCTCGATGAGGCGCTTGTGTATGCGCATCTCGAACTGCTCGCGGGACTTTTTGTCAACGTGGACCGAGCGGTTCACGGTGTACTTGCGGATCCTCGTCGGCAGCAGCACGGGGCCCGCTATAAGGGCGCCGGTCCGCTTGGCCGTGTCGATGATCTTGGCGGTGGACTGGTCGATGAGCCTGTAGTCGTAGGCGTTCAGGCGGATCCTGATGCGCT
>Ga0209212_1000318_pt1 | contig 97517 bp, 84 predicted proteins | sample RifGroC2_FD_183996 | JGI IMG/M metagenome (GOLD analysis project Ga0209212, IMG submission 183996) | Groundwater microbial communities from Rifle, Colorado, USA - Groundwater C2 (SPAdes) (version 2) | ecosystem: Environmental > Aquatic > Deep subsurface > Groundwater | place: Rifle, Colorado... | reverse complement strand
GAGTTCGTGGGCGAAATCGAACGCCCTCCGACCGTCCGGCTCCCTTCGGTTGATGAGGATGGTGTTGAACTCGGGCAGATGGCATGCCGCCCCGGAGATCGACACTCCTCCCTGGATGTCCACGAAGAGCACGAGGATATCCAGTTCTCTTTCAGCGATTCCGGTCAAGGTCGCTGCGGGCGTTTCCCCGAGGTTCCAGTTCTGCCGGAGCCGATCCGCCGCGTCCCAGGTATCTTCAAAGGAACTCCGCTCGGAAAGTCCGAGTTGGGGGACCAATGGATTGAACGGTTCGCCGAGACCGGATCTCAGGACCCGGTACATTGCGATCCACCCCCCGGCCTTCTCCTCGAAGGTACTGAGAATCTCCGGCTCCGCCTGTGCCCGCCAACTGAAGGCGCCCTCTCCGACGAGGCGAAACGGATCGGTAAAATACTCGAGGTCCTTGAGGAGGATCTTCATCAAGGAAAGCAGTTCGGCCGATGAGACTTTCCGTGTCCCGTTTTCGATGGTGGACAAGGTTTGCCTGTCATTGAATCCCAGCCTTTGCGAAAGCTCCTTCTGATTGAGACCGATAGATTCCCGGGCCACCTTGATCCGATCTCCGACCATCCGGTTGAAATCTTTGCGAATTCCAGCGGTCATGTTTCGCCTCTCCCTCTACGGTTAAACTCATTTCCCTTGCACGTTAATCTTGCAAATAATAATAGGCAATAAATAATTTCATGTCAACAATACCCATCAGGTCTTGTCAGGCAAGAAGCAGGCGGCACCGCGCGGATTTACGGATGGTTACAAGATGGCCACAGAGTCCCGGGAGGCAGCCGTTGATCTACGCATCTTCCAGGAATTCGCCGAGGGGCAGGCCGAATCGAGCATCATGAAGCGCCTGAATCAGGAAGGTGTCCAAGGTCGGTGGAGATCGAAAGGCGGATGGTCTCAGGCGACTGTGCAGGACTCATAGGTGTTTTTTCGCAAACGCGCGCCCAGATGGAGACTTCAGGTATTTCTCGAACCCAAATGCGCGGGCGTCGTCCTCGAAGCGAATCGCCACGATGATGCTCCATGGCCGATATTTCGACGTATGGGGACTCATTCCGGCATTATGTGCAACCAGGCGCCGATCCGGATCGAGCGTTACGCCCACGTAATGGCGCCAGGGGCATGAAATGCTTCTCAGGATATAGACGTAGCGCATCGCTTGCACCCCCGGCGGAGATAACGCCGAGCAATGCAAACGGAATGCCGGAGGGGAATTCGGTGATTGTCCGACTTCGCTCGAACGATGATTCTCGTTCTTCCGTCCGAACTACGTCGGGACAGCCTTCGCCGTGGCTGGCTTGCCCAGCCGTAGCTCAAAAGCATGAGTCTGTTCTCATGCTTTTGAGCGAAGGCTGGTGGAGGCGGGGGGAGTTTAACGTCTCTTGCATTGTATTGATAAATAAGGACTATGAATCAAAGCATTTTTCGATATACCCCCAAATATACCCCCAAAATAATTCTTCGCCCCATTATCTGGTCCGGTGAGCTTTACCAACAGCTACCAGGAGGTCACGACTACTGTAGTCGAGAACCCCGTCTAAATGGAGCTGAACCGGGTCGACTAGGATATCCATGATTTTTGGCTGCGACGAAGTGCGGACCACTCGAATGATCACGTAGATGGCCTTCTCGCCTCCAGTGTGACACCGGATGGCAGTCTCCCACTCGTTGGTGGACATTTCGAATGCGTCGGTCTCTTCTTGGGATGTTGACTTCACTTCGAGCAAGCACCGCTGGACGTTAACATTACCGGTCAATTTACCGCTCATGTCGTGGTATTCGAAGTCATACCCCAGTGAATCGTTGCCCTCGCCGTATCCGAACAGTTCCTTGGCCTTTGATCGCCAGTTTGTAAGATGGAAGTCCGGGAACAGTTCCTTCATCTGCTGAAAGACGAAGTGCTCTCCCAATGCGCCGAGCATCTGGAGATACGCGTCTGGAGGTCGTTTGCGCGTTCCAGAGCCACCGCCGCCGCCTGCCCTGCTCTTTTTCACACGGAAAGTTACTTTTTCACGGTCAAGTTGTCGCAGGGCAGCCATATCAAGATTTGGATCTACGCATTCCAGCAGACGCTGAACCAACTTTCCGCCAGGACCATCCGATGCAGAGGAGTTAAACTCCTCCTCGGTCCAACCAGTACCGAGCAAGTCATACTTGGGCTTCGATGGCGCTGGCACAGCAGGCTTCGGGATCTCACCGAGTTCCTCAAACTTTGACCACAGCGTACGCCAATCGTCCAAGTCGCGAAACGCTTGCCGATCCTTCATCCGTGATGCAGTATCGGGCGCTGCAATCTCGACCGTATACCGTGCCGCAGCGAGAACAGAAACACGATTGGCCCACGCACCTTGGCTCAGCAAAACAATTAGCGGACTCTGGCGCTCCGCATCGCCGTTGAAAATCTCGCCATATTTCAGAGCTAGCGCTTGGGCAATCTTGAAAACCGATTCAACAGCCGCCATAGCCTGTTGTCCTCGTTCCTGCTCGTCATTGACCTCATAAATGGTGGCGGCCTTGTCAGGCTCGTCCTTCAGTTTGATGGAGGTGATCTCCAAAGGTGCCGCTATCGAAAGCTCCCGAATTGGTTCCACTAATACCGCCACATCCCGGACCGTCTGGATTTTATTGACAACTTGCAACGCATCAACGGCAACGCGATTGATGACAATGTTGGCGTCAAGCGGTTCCTCGACCACTTCATCAGGCACTCTCATGTCGCGAATCTGCTTTACCCACGCAAGAACCGGATCGGCAAGGTCGGCTGCGACTGTTGGCCCATAGCCTCTCGACGCCCGCGGAACTACGAGGTATGCAAACCAAGCCATCAGGTGACCGGCGATGGCGGCCTGCGACGCCCGGTACCTTTGCTCCGTCAGCACGAACCGGAACGGAGAAGTCCCAAGATCACGACGCGCTTGTTGCCAGTCGCGGATTGAAAGTTCCTGTTCAGTGAGAAGTAAGATCGATCCCGCGGGTTCATCCTTATGGACAGCCATTTCAATCGCTGCCTGCACATTGTCCCACTTTAACCAAGCGCGTGTCGATTCGACCGTACGGGCCTGTTTCGACCACTCGCTATGGAAATCATCGAGAGGGCGGAATTCGTTTCGCCTTCGCCACAAAGCTAGCCAGACCGGTTGATATCGTCTTAGAACCTGCTCGAAACCGAGGCCGATTGCCATCTCGACTTCCGTCCGATCCGCAGTGGATACCCCACGATCCTCAAAGAATTGGGTTGTCCTGTTATCTTTGAGCGCCTGCGAGTAGGCAACCCAGATGTCGCGATAGGACGGCCCAACTGACTGCCACAATTCCCCGATAATCTCGTATGGCTGCAATCGCGTGTCGACCAAGAGCGCAGGTCCGTCGGCATACTTTGCATCAAAACAGCTTCGATACGGAGAGCTTGCCCCGAACATTCCGTGAACGATGGTCGTGCGCACAATTCGGCTCCAAGCTTGCCGAAACATAACATCATGGGGCGATGATGTGGACTGTGTGCCTCCTTTTACGATCAACAATGCAATCTCCTCTGCGAGTGGGCATCCGGGATACCGGTGCCGAAGATACTCAAGAAGGGGCGTACCTTTTTCAATCGGGGTAAATTGAATTTCAATCGCGCATTCGCTGACTCGGATCACCTTGTCCTGTCCGAGGACTTCACGAAGGGATTGAATGAGGTCGTTGTAGGTCTGGTGAGATCGTTTCGGAATTACCCAGAATTCCTCGAATCCATCGATGAATCGACGACGAACTGAGTCGTCGTCTACATATAGCCTCGCTATATCTTTCAAGTATGCACATGCTATCTTCTCCCCCCGAAGCAGCGGCACCGGCTGGTCGAGTAGCGGCTTCAACGCGTCCACAGATGGTTTCGCCTTGAGCTTGACCTGGATAGCCTCATATAGATCGTGAACAAGTGCATTGAAGTGCCGTAGCGCCTCCGGCTCGCCCTGCTCCTTTCGTTCTGCCAACTCGTGCAGTGCGTTCACCAAACGTGGAATGCCGGCCTCGTCTAACGTCACGACACCAAGTATGTTGAGCAATTCCCTGGCAGCAGTGAATTCTGCCTTGACACATGGCAAGAATTCAAATCGGTCAGCTTTTATGCTTCTGGATTCAAAGGGCAGAAACCAGGCTTTAGCCGGCTCTCGCAAGCCATGCGATGTCGGAATAACACTCCAGTTCTCGGATAGCATCGCATGAACCCATAGGCTCGGAACGATGCTGCTGTCCTCTCCTCCGTAACGCGAAAGGGTGGTGCTTTGATAAAACCTGTATCGTTCCGGCCTGCGCAGCATCGCTTCTACAACGACAGGGCGAATCGCCTCGTTTTCGAGACCGTCGATCCACGCAATCTCCTTGAGATAGAAGTCCTGTCCGGTTTTTGTCTGAGCCCTTCGCTGGCTGATGTCGGATAAATATCGTGACCAAGCACCGTCCGTGGAAGGTGTCGGACAGCGAACTCCATCCACGACCCAAAGATTCGAATAGCTGAACGATCTCATGACTTCGAGGCGCCGTTCATTACGGATCACACGTGGACAGTCCCAGACACCGATCTCTTTCATCGACTGTAACCACCAGTTCCGATCGGCAGATGCGAATAACAGTAACGCCTTTTTCTCGAATCGGTCCCAAGGCACAAGCTGACTCCCCGGGCGACTTCCATAGGCGATCGTCAGAAGATCGATGTTGGGGTCGTCGAGCCACCCCGCGCCAAGGTATACCTGATCTGGTTCCACCCAAACCCAGGTGTCGCCCTGACCGCGGACCGGCACCAACAGTTTGTCGGTTGACACCCGCAGCCGGGACTTCTGTGGCATTGCCACCAACCAGACGAGGGCTTGGCGAAGAAGGGCAAGAGCTTTGTCGTTGTCCCCGATGCGCTCCACCAGCGCGGGAATTATCGCGTCGTTGATCAGGTCGGCCTGTCGGGGGCGGCGAACCAATCCGCCACCCTGTAACGGCGCGAGCCTCTGTGCCAACGGAGTGTAGTCTCGCGCCGTTCCCGTTCGCACTTTGATGGCTGAGTCGTCAAAAAATCTGAGGAGCGACACAACCTTCTCATCGATGGCAGCTAGTTCTTCGCCGGCATCGTCGATGGCATGGGGCCGCTCTTTGTCCTCCGTTGTTCGTCCCGGCGTGCGTACAGGCGTGAAGAAAACCCGTGAACTGGCCTTCGAGAGATCGGTCTCCCCAGTGGGAACGATAGCCTGCTCGTTTAGGTCGTACGAGCAAGTTGAACTGAACCGTGTCAAGGTCCAAGAAAGGAATCGGTCCCAGAATGCCGTTCCATTCGAACGGTTTTGCGAAGCGGCATGCTCCAGAATGGAAGGAAGAGCTGTCGGGCGACGCAAATACATCGTGTCGGCAACATCGGTGCCATCCGCAAGTCCATCCAGAATAGCTCTCGCGTTCGCTAGAAGCATTGCATCGGGCAGATAAAAACCGTAGGTCTCGATGTGGGGAATGCCGTTGACGAGCAAGTCGAACATCGGCAGGTCAATTGTCTTTGGCATTCGGAGCTTACTGGCCTCGATGAATCCCCCATCCGCCGCCAGGACCACGGCTTTGCGTGCCAGTCCACCTTGCGCGTAGAAAGCAGTCGCTAATTCCCCTGTTCGGCGCTCCATTGCGAGTGTGACCAGGCGTCTTTCCGATGCGTCTGATCGGGTTTTAAGTCTCTCGATAAGTGATTCCGACAAATTATCAGCCGCTTTGAGGAGCAAGGTGTTATATGCGTTTCCAAAATCGATCGCGGTTCGATCGATCTTGCCGTGGAAATGGGCGCTGACCCAGAGTGGTACACCAGTTTGCACCTTTGTGGGGAGACCTATGCAGAAGCGGCCATTAGCCCCCAAGGGCTGGCCAGCGTAATCGGCACCATCTTGAGAGACCGGGATTGGCAGAGCAACCGCAACAGGAACATGCTCGACCATACTCCAGTTCTCCTCGGGCAATCGAAGTGCCCGAATTGCATTCTGAAGCTCTTGGCGTTCCAGCATTCCCCTCACTTCGTCCTGCTGGTCCTGCCCGCCGATCATGCGCTCGACTACCCACCAATCTTGGGACGCTGGTGCCGGTTGTTCTACGGAGTCATCTAACGCGATTCGCCTGCTCGAAGTACGCCGGCGGGAGATCACAACTCCACCTACAAGCCTTTCCTTTGGGGTTATCTCACTCTTCTCAAGCTCGGCGCGGAAACGTCGAACGTGATCGGTAACGTCGATCCTGCCGATACCGGGAAGAAATAGAAATGATGCCGCCGAAGGCATATTGCCCGCATGTCCCTGATCTCCGCATATCTCGTCTATCGCCTGGTTGATGAGCTCAGAGGGTGTTCCTGTGACGGTCAACGGCAAGACGACAAGAGTTTGCGTTTCGGAGAGGACCTGTTTCGACAGACCGAGCTGCTGCACACGTGTAAGGAAATCTTGGGCAGTCAACCTGAGTGGAAAGGTGAACCCCGCGGCACGCTTTGCTTCGCCAAGAACGACATCGATGGCATCCTTGTTCGGGAAACGCTCTTCAATAGTGCGTCGCCGTTCGACATCGCGCACCATGAGCTTATCTGTGAGTGTACGAATTTCGTCTATGAATTCCGGATCCTCGAATGGCCGTCGCACCATGCGGAACGCGATTGCACATCCTTTGGACAAATCGCCACCTGTTGCGGCACTGAATATCTCGGCCGAATCTGCAACCTGAAACACTGCCTTGAAACCAATACCCTTATTCCCGATGCAGACGTCGGCCGTTTTGTCGCTCTTGAAAATCGAGGTGATGCTGTCGACTTTGCCCCGATCGAAAGGCTGGCCGCTGTTTCCTACAGCGATCAGATGCTCATGGCGGGTAATTGAAACAAATGAGTTCGTCAGCCCTTGGCGGACCGCCTGATCATTTGCATTCTGAATTAACTCGATGAGAAATCGCCCCTGATGCTCGGCACCGATATGCTCGGCTGCGTTGGCGATCTGTAGGTAGTAAAGGTCGTCATTGGCGATTCCCGAGGCAAGAGTATCGAGGCGGCGACGCCAAAGGTCTGCAAGAATATCCTGCGATAATTGTTGGCCTTCAATCTTCACACCCTTTCGATACCCCCCCCTCTCCGGTAACCTGCCCCCGGCAATTTACTATTTGGAATTGTGGTCCGCCTGCCACTGATCTTGATTCGACTACATTGGTAGTATCAAAGTGCCACTCCCTAAGGCAATAATCAATCAGTCGGGAATCCGCTCTAAGGGTTTCGACGTTCGATGTGGCACTTGACAGAGGCGTTCAATGTTCGAAGTCGCCATTTCGAGCGTTGAAGTCGTCCTACGGTCCCCGGGGGATCACGGAAAACAGGTCATTTCCTTGCCCGACAAGAGAAGTTAAAAACCTCTTCTTGCGGACTCGGGTTCCATCACTCAATAAATCTCACTTTCATTGCGTTTACTTCGTCTCTGGGCTACAGAATGATGGATTGCAAACATCTGAAATCACCCAGCGACCCGCTCAAGCAGAGATCGAATGTCTTGCGCATTCCAGGCAGTAATCCGGGACCCGAACTTCTTCGTGGGCTTCGGGAATCTACCCTCGCGAACACCGGCCCACCAGGTGGACTTCGAAACAGGGATCAACGACAAAACATCTTTTAAACGAAGATACCCCGCCGGGGGCAAGGCCCGTTGCTGACCGTGTTGTTCCTTACCCCTTCCGACAGAACCAGCGGGCCTCGACAAATCGCCTACGACCGCCCCGGACTGGACCGATGCAGATTGCACCAGCCGCATCCGATCGACAACTGCTTGGGCGATCCTCCCAACGAGTTCGTCGGAAATGTCGAGTTCGATTCGCATTACGCTAATTCCTATCTTCAGTCATTGGTTGCGTTGTAATCCGATCCAGAAATTATTTCATCTACCCCCACCCTCACCGGAGGAAGACCTAGGTTTTTTCGAGAATCGTTGGTCGCTCCAAGACAAGCCGCCTGATATTTATTGAAAAATGCTTCCAGATCTTCGTCAGAGAGAGTTCTTAAGATCTCTTTGCCGGGAAGAATATTCTTGGCCAGCGCACGATAGACGTGCTCCGGCGCTTCTCCCCGTATTCGAATTGAGTATTTCCGTTGTGGGTGTGGGACATTTATAATCTCCTTCAGGGCAAACTGCATACTTACGGGATCCTCCGGATCTAGCCAGAAGGGTTCGCGGCCTCCCCGAAAGCGATCCTTGGCGAATAAAATTTTCTGGAGCTTCTGAATCCGCGATCTGTACTTCATGACTTTTCCTCGAGGGCTTTTTCCAATTCTGCGATGCGCCCCTCGAAGTCACTGCTTTCGATTGCACGGAGTAGGATGGACGCCAAAAAACCGAGACGGGCGGCCATATCTGGGGTTACCTCGTTTCTCGCTGTGGCGTTAATGAGCTTGCTCAGCCACCTCCTTACGTCGCGCGCCGTTTGCAGTTTCGCCGGACGCTTTCCGAGGGGAGGGGGGATACGGAAGAGCTCGAAATTGTTCATGAATTTGTCCTCCTAATGTGCATTTATTTGCCTTTTCAGGTCCGCTTTACATGAATTGCCTGCATAAACGCCTTGTCATTGTTCGATCTTCTGATGGGGTACATGGCACACGATGTCACGTGAACTTCCCCTTTCTGCTCCCAATTTCTTTTCCAGCATCTCTACGTACTTTCCAAAAACTAACTACAGAAGAAAGAGCATCGCGTTCCTTTGCGTGCCAGGAACTCATTTCAGCCTGAGTCCTTCGTAATACCGAAGTCGAGTCTCCCCATGACGATGTTGTGATTTTTCAAGTTTCCCTCCTCGTGCTATCCGGAGGTCACGCCCGAATCGTTGCGAATTTCCCGGAAAATCCCTCCCGTTTCGCTCACACCATTGCCGCCAGGCGCGGTAAAGACTTTCGACCGAAACGGAATACCCCGATCCCTTCTCGGTCATCTCATCGAGGAAGGAGGTCAACGGGGATCCGAGCGCCTCAATGTCCTCGATCGCGCCAAGCCCCTTGGTCGGTTGGAGAAACCGTCCACGTTCGGTCAGGCGCAGAAGACCGTCGAGGCATCTGTTGAGGATTCCGGATCGCTCCGCTTCCAGTTTATTGTCTAAGTCGAGGTCCTCCCGGCCGAGGAAAGATTCCGTGAACTGAACGACGACGAACCGAGAGGCAAGCGCTCCGGAAGGATCGTTGATCTGTGGCGTCTCGTTCGACAGCATTACGAACCGGACACCCAGAGACCCATTCCATGTAGGAAGATACTTTCGCGGGATGGCGATTCCATCTGCACCTGATATTGTGAGGAGGCGTTCGGCGACTTCCTCCGCGTCGGCTTTTAGCCGCGCGTCCCCGATGACCGCGACGGATTTACCGATAGCGTCCTGAAGGCCGAAATGGTCGCCGAGGTTCGCCATCGTCGGCGTAACGACGTTCCGCGGCCCAAGTAGTTTCGGTATCAGCCGTCCGAAGGTTCCTTTGCCCGACCGTCTCGGGCCGACCAGGAGGAAAAGTTTGTGGTACTTCGTTTCCTGGATCAGTAACAGCCCGAGGATCTCCTCCAGCGTGTTGCGGGATTCAAGGTCGTCGTCGAACCAGTCGTCGAGGGACTTCTCCCAAATCGGACAGGTCGCCGCCGGATCGAAGTCGTAGTCCGCACTCCCTCGGTTAAAAAATCGGGGCGTGTGCGCGATGAGTTTTCGGGAAATCACGTCGAGCAAGCCGTTGTGTAGCGCGAGGAAGTTTCGCGCGTCCTTCTCGGACGCGTCGAGGAAGGCGGGCGGTTCCACAGTCTCCGGCACGTTCGCGGCCGCCCGGAGCGCGTCGAGGATGTCCCCGATCCGTACTTTGTTCGGTTTGAACGGGCCGATCCCTCCCTTATTCCACTTGGCCGCCCCATCGAGGAAGCCCCACAGAGCGCATCGGATTTCCCCATCCGATACTGTCCTGAAGTCCTGTCCAGTCCATGAGGAGAATTCACCCCGATGATGTATGAGAACCGGCATCCCTTCTCGGGTGTGCTTCCGGATAATGTATGCCCGCGCACAATTCAACGGGGCCAAAGGGTCGAGAACCAGCGGGGTTCCTTCTCCGACATTCGTTGACGGTCCCCCTGATGACGCCTTCGTCCGACCGTTCCCTTCGCGTGGAAGGGATGGTGCAACGGCTTCCAAGTCGATCTCCTCGAGGTCGTCTTTCAGTAGGTCATCGCGGAGGATCTCGGTCACCTACACACCCCCTGCGGTCGTTCAATATGACAAAGGTGGCCCGCTATCATCACTCAACGGGATCCCGATAATGACTTTCTCGGCGTAGGAAATCCCGGATCTCCTTTTCGGTGATCCGCAGATTTCTTCCGAATCGAACCACCCGCAGGCGCCCCGAGCGAATCCACAAATAGGCGGTGGGAACCGTGATGTCGATACGGGTCGCGAAATCTGAAACCCTGACCAATCTCTGGATCGTTTTGTTGCTCATTGACCCTCCCGGAACCAAAGGATGCTTCCGTATACGCCTGTAGGACGAGAAAGTCATAAATGTCAGGAGGAAACCGATTTGCTTCGGTAATTCTGTTGCGGAAGGAGAATTACGGGAGGATTAAATGGGTGGCTGCATATCCTCAGACCACGGGAGTGGTGTTGGGATCCGTCCCGTGGCCCTCATCAAAGCGTGGATCTTTGCCACATCCGATTCGTCCCTCACGTCCTTGAAGACGGCGTTGTTGAATGTGGCGACGATCCTATAACATGGGCTCCCGAACCTTCTAAAGAAGATCGTTGCCAAGCCATGTACGAGGCGCCAAACCCGGAGGTCCGGTCTGTTCCCCTGTCCAGGTTTGAGATTGGGGAATATTCCCGCCCTAATAATTTGGAGTGTTTCCGGATTCGAGGCAATGGATTGGAGATTCTCGGAAAGCCAGACAAGAAGTTTCGCTACTTCGCCGAAATCAACGTGTTTGTCCTCTCCAACGGGATATTTGATAAACAGCCCAACTTTTGAGATATCGACAAACTGCGCGGCAAGTTCTTCTGTTTGAACGGCGACCTTTGTGAGCGCCTTCGGGCTCCACAAGCAAGCCGGGATATCCTTCGGCATATTTTGTGAGATGACGCAGTATTTCAGGACGCTCCGTATCAGCCATAGCCGATCATTCTCAGAGTCATCCTCTTGCTTGGGATGCTTCTTGATTTCCGCGAGTAATGAGGCCAAGGCGATTTTCATTTTTTCGCGGTTCAACAACTTGGTGATTTGTTCCCGTTCCTTCTGATCCCTCACGGTTTCCTTTATCACTTTCCGGATCTTCCTGTTCCAGGAATTCGAAAGGGGCTTCGTGGATCGTGGGCGAGGGGAGCGCTGTTTCATCGCCACCTCCGTAGCGGCGTTCTATATGAGGAAATCCGGGGGGAAGCACGGCGAGGATAGCCCTCTTGTCATATGTATGGACTTTTCCCTATCGACTATTCTGGCAGGAAAGCACGTGGTTGACTAATATCAGATCGGCAATAGGAAATATTTACTTGGGGTGATTTGAATATTGGAGGTGGGAGGATGGGTAATAAACGAAGAGATCTTCCGCTACCCCTTCCCGGGGAACGTCTTATCAGTTCGTTAAATCGTCTGGAAGAAATGAGAATGAAGTACGGCATCCCTCAAGGGATGCCTTTCATTCTGTTGGATGTTAGTGAAACTGGCTTCCTATCCCTTTCCCAGGCTGCTGCTTACCTTGCACGTTCTCCCCGATGGCTCAGGCGGCTTCTACCGGAGATCCGGCATTACAGACCGCCTGGAGGACAACTGTTATTTCGCAAGAAGGATCTGGACACATTCATGGAGCGATATGCCCGCGATCCGCTCGCGGAAGTCCTATCGCGGCAGAAGAGGCCATTCGATCTCGACGAGATTGTTGACAGGACATTGGCTAACATGGGACTTCCAACGCGTAGGCGGGGAAAAAAGTCATCACCTCCTACTGGTGGGCTATAAGGGAGACCTTTTCCAGGTGCTGGCTAACGAGCGCGGCGGGTCTGGACATGCGCATCACTCCATCCGTTCGGGAATCGTCTACCACGCCTCTGACAACCTATCCACCACGTCTTTCCTCGAAAGTACCTTGGCGCACAACTCCCACCGGTTGTTGTCCGGCGCGATGGTTCCTTCATACCGTAGTTCGAAGGCGTTCTTGGCCTGGTCCCTCTCGTGGATGTACTGATCGACTCGGGCTTCGAGTTCCCCCACGTCCTCGATCCACTCATCCTCAATGGTGTCCGGCAGGCCACCGAAGATGTCGAACTTGTCTTTCAGGCGCCGGGAGAGGACGGAGTAGACCTTCTCGTCCTGGGTGTCGTGGTAGACGAGGTTGAGCATATCGACCGTCGTGCGCGCCTGCCCTATCCGCTTGATGCGGCCGAGGCGCTGTTCAAGTCGGGATGGGTTCCACGGCAGGTCGATGTTGATCAGCGTCCCCAAGGCCTGGAGATTTAGTCCCTCGCAGGCGGCGTCAGTTGCGACGAGCAACCGTATCTCTCGCTTCTTTACCGCCGCCTTGATCTGCTCGCGGTTGACGTTGACGAATTGGCTCCCCCGGAACAGGCCGCTTTTCCCCGTTCCGGCGTAGACGGCCACCGTTTCTTCCGGCCAATCCTTCGCCAGCTCGGAAGCGACCCAGTACACGGTGTCGTAATACTGGCTGAAGATGATGCACCCGTGCTCAAGCCAAGTCTTTTCCTCGGTTCGATACTCGCTAAGGAAGTATTTCACGGCCCCGAGCTTGGGATCCCGGGCCTCGGGACGTGATAGTTCTTCGACGATCGTCTGGAGGTATCCTGCTTCGGTCTCCGTAAGGACACCGATATCCTCGTTCAACTTCTCCGGGTTTTCCTCGTCTTCGATCAGTTCCTTCTTGAGCATTTTTTCGGCGGTCTTCCTGCCGGATTCGAAGCTCGAACAGATCCGCTGGAGCAGGAGCGTTTTCATGAACCCAGCAGCGTGCGTGCGCTTGCGGAGGGATTCTGTGAAATCCTCGGCTGCCCGGTACGCCTGGTCGAAGGGATGGTTCGTCATCAGGCCGAGGCATACGCCGCGGTCGTCGAGAACGAAGTTCTGCCCCGGATACGCCGTCGCTCCGAGTTTTGGATCCGGGTGGACATCGACAGCGATCTTCGGGAGAAGACCCTGCTCCTCCAGTACGTCCCGCCGACGGAGAATCGTATGCCGGAGAATCGGGTTGTTCTCCCTGAAATATCCAGGCTCCATCGTCTTTCGGACTTCCTCCTGCTCCACGAATCCTAATTCCATGAAGGAACGGTCAGAGAAGAAGGTTTTGGCATCGATACCCATCTGGGAGCGCAGCGTGTATGTTTCCGCAGGAGGCGGCAGCGGATTGCGAAGGAGCTCCCAGGCTTCTCTCTCATCGGCGGGGATGGCTTCTCCCTTGACGAAAGGAAGGGCGCGATCGTGCTTGGCCCAGACGCTGACGATTTCCCTGCCGAGGACGAATTCAACCCCGGAGTTCAGAATGGCGAGCAGATCCCACAGCTCCCGGACTTCGGTCTGTATCGGGGTGGCGGTACCCAGGATGAGGTTTTTCGTCTTCGGAGCCACCCGGAACATGAAATCGAGCAGGTAATTGGGCTGGTCCTTCTTGTCTCCGAGCCCTCCCCGGCGCCGAGCCCTGTGGGACTCGTCGAGGACGACCGTCCCGTACCTGCGGCCCAAGAGCGCCTCTCTTTCGTCGCTACCATGGGCAAAGATGAGTCCCGTTGAAACGATGGCGACTTGGTACGGGCAACGGACGACGTCACGGGCGCCGGTCGTCCGGATGATGTGGCCGTCGGGGTCGACCCACACCTTCTTGTTGGAGACCCATACAGCGCTCGGAATGCCGAGCCGGTCCTTCAGTTCGACCTGCCACTGGAATGTCAGCGTGGACGGGCAAAGGATAAGTACCGGGCCGTCTCCGAGCAAGGCCGACACCATCGCCGCAGCGGCCATGGAAAGTGTCTTCCCCAACCCGACCTCGTCCGCGAGAAGCAGGCGGGCCCTCCCGTACATCTCCCGGTGCTCCAGGAACAACGCCACGAAGGCCCTCTGCCACGGCTGGAGTTGCTCGCCGCCCCTGTAGATGGGTGCCTCAACTATGGCCGCCGCCGGCATCTCGGCGGCAGGGACATCCTCGAACCGGACTTCGACACGGTCGGCTACACGCCGAACCTCCTCGACGATGGCGTCGGGGAGCGCGTGTGAATCGGCCCAGAGCGCCTCGAACTCCTCCTCGACCCACTGGACGCCTTCTGGCGACGGATCCTCCCAGAGGATCTCGTAGTTATCCGTGAAGGCACTTTTCGTTTCGTTGATGGAGCCGAGGAAGGAGGTCTTCCTTCCGTCGGGAAGTTCGATCACTCCAGCCTTGCCGTGAAGGAACACTTTGTTCTTAGGGACGACGCGGATCTGAACGTTGCCGTTGGTCAGGATCGCGTGGAGTTTCCGATACTGCTCCCGGTAAAGGAGGGCCTCAGTCTCGACCGGGACCTGATTCCATTTTTCCTTGAGCGCCGCGTCCCTGACCGCCTTCGATACCGCGATGTCGACGACGTCGAGTTCACTGTTGCATAGGATCCGGACATCGGGGATAGAGGAGATCTCTTCACCAACGAGTTCAAAGATGGAGCTGCGGAAATAGCCGGCGATCCGCCGGTAGGAGCGTGCACCCCTCAGCCGATCGGCCAGAAACACCTTGTCGAGGCGTTCCCGACGCGATGAGAACCGGTTGAGATCGCTCATCTAGTCACACTCTCTGGTGGCGGATCAGATCCCGCAGGACGCGGGCGGCGCTGGCTTCCTCGGGGCGTATGCCTTCGAGTTTTCTGGCGAGGTAATCTGAGATCTCGACGATCCCGTCCCGCTGGTTGAAGAAGTCGGGGACGTTGTAGGAGAGGTGCTTCACCACCTCGTCGCCGTCGACATCGACGTCCTTCTGGAGCTCCATCAGAGCATAGAGGACTCCTCGAAGAGTGGAATTGGCGAACTCCGAATCGCCCGCCATCTCCGCGCGCCCTAATTCGGCAGCGCTCTTGAGTCGTGCCGCGTTGGCGCGTTCACTTGCCATGCATGGCCGGAAGTCCTTTACTTTGAATGCCTTGGCAAAGTTCTGGTAGTTATCAAGCGTCTTGTACCCCTGTGCTTCGATGTCAAGCATCTTCAGGTAGAACCGCTCCGAAGGCAGGAGTTTGTCCCAGTGGCCTTTATCGATGCCTTGAGGGACGAGGCAGCCGTTAGCGGTCTCGACGGCGAAGGTGATAAGATCGTCAACGAATGTGGTTTGCCCTTTTACCCGTGGCCGCAATGCCTCGACACCCATGTCCTTGCCGTCGATTACAGCACAACGGGTCAGGACTCGAAGAGCAGCGGCGTATCCGGCCATCTGGAGGTCGGCGTCGGAAAAGAGGTTCTCGTCCCGGTTGCGTACCTTCACCTCTTGATTAAGACCGGTCAGAATGCGGACCTGCTCTTCGACCTCATCTTGGATGTCCATCGCGAGGTCGTCCCGAGATGATCTTTTCACCCCGAGTCGCTTGCGAAGTACTAGCAAGACTGTGCCTTTGACGAACGAACCTGCACCTCGAATGGCACTGTCGGTCTCGGTAACAACGTACCAAGCGGCGGTTACCTGAAGGCCGGACGCCCACACAATGTTTGCCATATCTGCCCAGATGGAACCGGACTGATGCGTGAACATGATGATCTGAATGCCGTTGTCCGGCATCAATTCGGTCATCCGCTTATAGCTGGCAACCATCCCGCGACGAAAGGCCTCGTCTTCCCCCTTGATGGCAAGGGAACGCCGTGAATCCCACGTCCAGCCGGAGAATTCTCGGGGCGGATTCTTGCGGAGCCATGCGATGAAGAATTCGAGGATCTCCTCGTACTTCACCGCGTCGCCGTAAGGAGGGTCAGTGACGTAGACATCATGTGCGGATGTCAACATATCCGCAGGGTGGCAACCAACGGAACCCGACACTTCCAGGGGAAATGACTTCGCACCGTCCCGCAGAGTGTCCGATACAAAGCGGAAAGATCGGACGCCAAAGTTGACGAACGTATTTAGCGCCTGATTATAAAATAATTGCTCTGTCTTTTCCCATCTTGGATTCCAGCGGCATAGCCTGTTGTTCCAATCCAACATTTTTGAAAAAAACAAGGCCAGACCTGCTTCGTCGAGTTCAAGAATCGTCTTTTTCGTCAAAGCCGCGTAAAGCAACTGCCTCGGGTTGAAAAGATGATGCCAATGGGTCCAACCGCGAGTGCGGATTGGTTCGTCGGTTTTGTCCCCCGGTTCGATGACCATATCCGGCACCCAGCCCTTCTCCTGCCACTCGGCCAGGTGCGAGGAAACATTATCGATGACTTTCTTTTCCCGTACGAGGTCCTCCGCGTTCACCGCTCGAAACTCTGATTCTCCCCGCTTGCGCCCGTCTTTAGGTTTCTTTTGCCACTGGATGCAGTAGAGCCGCTCACGGTAGATGTCGGTCTCTTGGAAGACGGTATCCGACTTATCCCAGAACCGGAGCCGGTTCTTTGTTGTTCCATTCTCCGCAGAGTAGTCGCCCCGGAGTGTCGATATCTTCGTTCGGTATACCTTCGCCCCGACGGTGTGTTCTAGGGCACCGTCGACGACAGTCCCCTTCTCTGCGGCTTTCATTCGCGTGTCGGTTGCGCCAGTCACGATCTCAATTTTGTAACGTTTGTTCTTGGGATCTGGAACGAGGCAGGCGATAGTTTGAGAAACTTGGCCTATTACCAATGTTGAGAGCATCGGTACAGCCCATCCCGTTTGTGGACAGATGACTTCCAAGCAGTAGAGGTAGGACTTTGCCTGCCATCCCTCCCTGTCATTTTCTATTTTTAGCCGGTCGATTTCAGTCTGGACCCTACGACACAGTTCCTTTTGTGCTTTTTCCAGTCGTTCCCGCCTTATAGGGGAAGCCCCAACGATATTGAAGGCGCCCCACGTAAGCATGCACGCAACCGGGTTCAAGTCGGACGCGTACACATCCCATCCCATGCGTGCCGCCTCGAATGGAATCTGCCCCGAGCCACAGAAAGTATCAGCAAGACGCGGACGATGTCCAAATCGCATTATGCCGAGTTGTTCTACAAGTTCTGGAAATGAATGGGCATCCGTCACAAGGTGGGTGTTCACATCATCCCAGATGTGGGCGTGCACCTCGTCACCACACGACTCGGGGCGAAGCGTCGTCTTGTTATCGACCAAATCGTGATAGGAAAGGGGCGGAAGCGCGAGCGCTTCAATCCTCCGCCGTTCGAGCTCAGAAACGTCTTCCCGCCATTTGATCTTTGGAAGTTTCCTGTTCTCCTGCGGATGGTCAGCAATTCGAAAAGGGGCGTCCTTGGGAAGCGAACCTTCCGGCTCGACCACGAAGTATTGCCCGATGTTCTTCAGCATTACCCGCTCTACGATATCCTTTGGTTTGATCCGTCCAATACGGACGACGAACGACTCATCGTCCATACCCATCAACTTCTCGAAAATTTCCAGATCCCGCTTCTGGTCGCTTGTCGCAGGAAGTAACGCCCCGAGGATACACGACTTGTTCATAATCAACGGCTTGCGGCCTTTCCAGTAACTCCCAATGGTTGTAAGGGTTTTACCGAGGTTGGCCATCTGCTCCTTATATGCTTCGATGGAAACCTTCTGCGCCGGAAAAACGTGTTCGATGAGCGCCGGAGCGTCTTTCAGGGAGAAGGGGACGGCCTTGCCGCAATCTGTCATGTACCCATCCTTAAAAGGAGCGAGAGCTGGACATCCTCGATGGCCTGCGCGGCCTTCCGGCGCTTGCTGGCAATCCTCGTGTCCACACGGCCGTCGGAGAGAGCGAAGAAGAGTGCCTTGCGCCAGCCCCGTTCCATGTCTTCGGCCAGGCCGCCTTCAGCCGCCGTCATGGAAAATAGCCACCAACGCTCTTCCGGACGAAGCGCCGACCATTTGGAGCAAATAACAGGGGTCTTGCTCTCGTCCGTTGCTTCTTGCTCGGCAGCCCAAGCCAGGACACACAGTTCTTTCCCGAGAAGCCGGTCGACCTTGTTCACCCCGACTTTCCAGCGGCTGGTTGTCAGCTTCCGTTCCTTCAACCGCTCGTTGAAATCCTTTCGCGATGCCTCGGCGATGGAAGACCAGATATTCCGGGGAAGAACTGCCCGTACTTCTTCGGTAGGCAACCCGCGCTCTCCGCCGTGATACCCGTAGTCCTCGATGATGCGGACATCACCATTTCTCGCCGCTGGGATCTCGACACGGAAGAGATGCGCGCCGGACTCCTCCGGCGCCCCGAAATCGACCGTTACGACCTTCTTCGCCACTACTGTTCGACCTCCGTCTTCCCGATTTCGATACCTAGCGTCTCGGCGAACTGCTTCAGGTCGTGGCCGGAGTTGAAGTACGCCTTCCGGAATCGCAACGTTACCGGCGTCTGGGCGTCGAACTTGACCATGATGGATTCAAGGATCTTCTCGACGTACTCGGCCTCGACGCGAAATTCCCCCAACGTGATGTTGGCGACCTGTGTCCCGCTCCCGATCATGATGTCAACTTGCTCGAACCCAACCGATTTTGCCTTGGCCTCGGTCAGCCCCCGGAACGTCTTCTCCCGGGAGTCGAGGCGTTTTTTCGTCGGCGGACCGACCAGTACGGCAGGCTTTGCGTCGTCGATAACGGCGCCCTTCTCGCTCTTCGCCGGGAATCGGAATTCCGCCTTTGCCTCCAGTTTGTCCGCCTCGGCAAAGACCAGAACTCTCGTTTCTCCGTTCCCGATCTCAAACGCCCCGGAATAAGGCGTCCCGTTCCGGGGCTCGCTGCCATCGAGCGTGTATCGTATGTTCCCCTTCGGAGCCACGAACAGTTCGACCTTCCGTTTCCTCCCGGACTCGTCGAGGCGGTTCCGTAGGACAGGTTTCCCCACCCAGGTCTGGACATCTCCTGTATCAAATTGACTGGAAGGGTCCACCACGAGAAAACTCACCCGCAACGCCTTCGTGGCGAGCGATGTATCCGACAGCACAGGGCTGGACGTGGATGCGATGCTGTCTTCCGCGTAGTGGATCTTGGGAGCCGGTCCGGCGTTCTGGGGGTTGACCCGAAGGCGGATGACGCCGGCGTCGTCGCGCTGCGTCTCCTCGCTCACCTGCACGGAGGTCTTCTTTTTTTTCGGTTTCTTGGTGACGTAACCATTCCCGAGGTCCTCCCAGAGCCCCCGGGTGCACGCCATTGTCTTGACTTGCTCCAGCCCCTTGGGTGGTAGCCAGTACATCCCCGCCTGGGCCTCTGCCGCATCGACTGCATCGTTCCAGCGGACGTCGTCCCCGAGCATCGGCCAGAGGAGGTCCTCCGCCTTACTGCGGATTGCGTCGAATTCCTTCCCGACATCGAGGATGAGCTTGATCGGGTTGCCCGTGAGGGTCTTCTCGACCTGCTCCTCCCCGTTGAAAGGCTTGTTCGTGTCCCGCGTCATGTCGAGCGGCCTGGACCGCAATTCGGCCGGTTTGTCGGCGCGCTGGACCGGATGCAGGACCTTGTCGAACAAGCTAAGGATGGTCGTGTTTAAGTCCTGTTCGAACTGGCCTTGCTTCTTCTCCAGTTCCTCGCGCTGCGGGTGGATCTTGTCGATGCGTTTCTCCGCCTTCTCGGCCGCAAATACCTGGCGCGCGGCCTTCTCGACGCTTCCCATCTGCGTCTTGTCGCCCGTCAAGACGCACACGTTATTTTTCTCGGTAAGACTGGAGAACAAGCGCGCGACCTCCTCGGGAGGGATCTTCGAGTCTGGGCTGATGATGAGCAAGACCCGTTCCTTCCGGACCTTCTCGACGATATCGTCGACCTTGGGAAGAGGTAGAACATCCGAATAGGCTGTTCGGCGGGCAGGTTTGAACATCCGGGTGAGCCGGTCCCGGATGAGACCCTCCACCTGGTTTTCGGGGGCATCCTGGGCGATGCTCTGGAGCAGTTTAGTGAGGTTCTCCTGCCGATCGAAATAATACTTCTCCTCCGGCGTATGGTGGAGGTACCACGCCTGTGTTTCGAGCACCTCGAACGCCTTGGTGAAGTCGGCGGCCTCCCGCAGCGGACCGACGAGGCATTCGAGCATCTCCTCCCGGGTGAGTCCCTTCACGGCGTTGACGGCCGTTGAGAGGCTGGCGGTAAGCAGGAGCGCGCCAACTTGCGCCGCTGCGTCGTTCCCGTTATTGAGGTCAATGATCTGTGCGTGCGCTGAGGAGTTCACGTCCCAGAGATCCTTGGCGATGACGTCCCGCATCTCGGATATCTCGGCGATCTTCTCCCGGACTTCGGGTATGGAAAGGTCGAAGTGCTGGGGGCCGATCAGGTGGACGTCGTTGTCCTTGCGCTCCCAGACCGACTTGAGGAGGCGCGATGTAAGCTCCATCAATCCTCGGGTCTGCTTGAACTTCTCGTTCTCCTTGAACAGGGCGACGAGGTTCTTCAGGCGGGGATGGAACGGATAGGTAGAGGCGATTTCATCTGCAATGGCCTCTGCGCTGCGGCTGATGACCTTAGCCTTCGTGGCTTCGGAAAGAGACTTGCCGTAGGCGGAGGACACGTCGCCGATCACGGCGTCGGCGGGTAGTTTCTTGAATAGCCGCTTTCGGAGGATGTCGTATATCTCGTTTCCGGCGAGGTCGACCGGCGTGATGTTCCGCTCAGCGCGTCCGAGTTCCGCCGTCGCATCTCGTAGCGCCCTGTTGATGAGGTTCAGACCGGTGTCGTAGGTAGTGGTCAGGTCAGAGACCACAATACAGACGTTCTTCTTTTTCCCGGCTGCCGTGAGCAGGCCGGCGAAGGCGCGCGTCGCGACGTCTGCCACGGTGCCACCGCCGATCTTCTGTGTATCAAGGTAGTGGAAGTAGGGCGGCATCTCGTCGAGAAGGATCAGGACCGGCTCGGGGACGTCGAATAATGCCAGCCAGGCTTTCTCGTCCGGAGCCTTTGGGCCGGACTCCCAGAACTTTTTGAAGACCTCCGGGCGATCGAGTTGGTGGGCAATCTCCCCCCAGAAGTAGTGATCCGGCGTATTCCTACCGTTGAAGGCCGCGACCCTCGCCGTCTTGAAATCCTTCTGACAAGGAACGTCGGAGCAGTAGGCAGTGCGGAGTTTTTCGTGCCGGGCAAGCAGTCCGAATCCCACCATGAGGTGGGTCTTGCCGCCACCCATCGCCTGCTTTAGGTGGAAGACCGCTTGCGTTGATTTTCCGGCGAGGCGGGCAAACCCCTCGTGGATGAGGGCCCGCATGCCTTGGGTGATGTGGGTCTTGTCGAAGAACGCCCGCCCGTCGCCCTCTTCCGCGATGATCTGGTCCAACTGCTCGATCTGGTCGCTGACCCGGATCTCGAGGGCATTGGGCTGCAGGACGCATGCGTCACGGACGGTTTTCATGGGGGGACCCCTATCTGTTGAGGATATATGGTCAGCGTCAGGAAGTCTTTCATATGGTCGTCTTCCCGAGGGAAGGTTTCGATAATTCCGAAATGACTTCAGGCTCGTGACGCTTCGTGTACTCCAAGATCATCACATCGACCATGTTGGCAGCATTAGGCGTTTCCGCTCGGCAGTGGCACGTAACATCTTCTGGCCCCAGGATCCAGCCTGATCGTCAACGTTTCGACCTTGAGCGGCACCGGAGAAAAGGCTCGGTGGAGATATTAGGTGAATGTACTGCGGTCAGAAATCATATGCAAACTGATTTCCGAGAGAAAAGATGGAAAACATAGACGAAAATCTCAGACCACCAATCGCCAGATCTCCCAATCATAGCGTAACGAGAAGGGACAGCGTGCAATGCGTCGGCTCCTCCGGTGAGTCGTAATTAGCGTTTACCCCCGTTTACGTGCAAATTCCTTCGCTACGCGGAATGCCTTGCATTTGAGATCAGCCCCCGCGCCGAACCAAACCCTGGAAAAGCGACGATCTGGTCCGATCGGTTGGGTGCCAATTGTCTTCATCGCGGATCACCGCATTATTAGCGGCCCAAGAGTACCGCGACTCCCATTGAGGCCGGGATCGCCCTTCTCAAATAGGTCCGTTACGCGATCCCCCCGCTCATGGCATTTATTCCAATGGATGAATATACCTGATACACATCAAGCAGAAATAACAGCTTTAATATTAAAAGGAATAAACTGTTCATACATGCCAATCTGCGGATTACCCATTACAGCATGTATCCCAACATAAAATATCTCTGGAAAATCTATCGTGTGGGGTGGCTTTAAACCTTTCTTCAATCCAGCCTGAAACGCAGATATGACATTATCCTGAGCCAATTCCATTATCTTCCATAAGAAATATTCATCAAAATCAAATGTTACCGCATATTCCTTACCTTCTATTTTAATCACTGACGACATAGAGAACATATTTATGTCCAATATAGATATATGGTCTACTGGTACGGAATAAAAATAATGTGCCGAATTTATTAACACTCCTGAGTTTGCCAAGTAACACCCATAATCCTTTTTCAAAATATCATCCCTATTCTCCTCGAATCGCAATTGAGTACCCCGAGACGCAGATGACTCCTCTCCGAGGTCTCCGTCCTCTTTCTCGTCGTCCTCCGGTTCGTCGATCTCTCGAAGAAACAGACTGTCGATCACCAGTTCCACCACCTGATCCTCGTCGAGGCCGTCTTTTTTCAAGCGCTTCGCCATTTCGATCGCCTGATCTTCCTTCGTCTCGAGGTACTGCTCCAACGTCCCCTTCGCCTTCAATAATGCCAGGAGATCCGGACGGCACTCCTCCAAGTTGTCCAGAAGTTGATCCCTCCAGGACTGGAGCATGGGATCCTCCCTTCTCTGAACTTCTTACTCCTTCAAACTCATCCCCTTCTCCCCCCCATGCTGCGATCGCCTCTCGCAGGAGAATCCGCGCCATCTTTCCAGCCGGGTGTTATTCTTCCTCGGCTTGCGTTCGAGATGTATCGTCTGAGGCAAATATATGCGGATCCTTGGGAACGAGCGTAGCACCCCGGAAATATATTGTCACTGATAGCATGTAGACCGATAAGCAGCACGTCCGCAAGATGCCCCTATGCGGAAAGAGAAGGCCGACGGCCGTGATCCTGTCCTGATGGCATTTGGGCTTGCCATTCAGAAGCGACGACGGGAAATGGGGATATCGCAGGAGGAAGCGGCCGCGCGAGTCGGAATTCACCGGACCTACTTCGCGGATGTGGAACGAGGGGCGAGGAACGTCGGCCTCAAGAACGTGGTCTCTATAGCAAGAGGGTTGGATGTAACGCCGTCAGAACTCTTGAAGAAAATCCGGTAGGGAGCTCCTTTTATATTGGGAGCCAAGATCAGATCCTTGTTTGCTCCATAGAAATAGGCCGGATCTCATTGGTAGGAAACCCGACCTTCGTGTGAGTCGTCTCCCGGCAGTTCAACAAGTGTAATTCGAAATTACACCGTGCGAGGGGGGATCAGGAAGGGGCCAAAATGGGCCACGGACCTCTCTGCCCGTCTACAAGCTAGGCACTGGGATTTGGTCGATTGGGAATTTTTTATCACCATACTGGTAATAACCGTTTTTCTCTATTTCCTTTATTACCTCTGTTGATTCCTTGTCGCATTGTTTCACGACATAATTCAAGAGGTTTTGGTTCGGCCCATCACCCCTCCCATAAATTAGTATAAAATTGTCCGGCAAGTGGAAGTCCCTGAAAATTGGTATTTTTTTTCTGTTATATGACGTATGGTTGTCCAAGTCGTGATCTGTTACTATAGCAATCCGTTTCACTTTATTTAGCGGATTTCGATTAATTTCTTGTATCACCGTCATCCATCCGAATTTTTCAGAAGGCAACTCCCTCGGGCAGTTCCGAAACAGAATCGCCCCATGCCACGGGAAGTCCACGTAATAGCTGTCATGATCACGATTGTCGTGAACAACGCAATGGACAACACCGGTTACTGACACAGTTTCGCATCCAATGACTTTTGTATTCGTATCGACGGCAATGATCAGATCGAACGATGATGACAAATATCTCATCAGATCGGCGTCATTAGGGATAACCTTGTCTTGAACACGGCTGATGACTTTTCCCTTCCCTGATTGGCCGGTATAATGGGTTTGACTAAACGTCACTTCTGGTTCAATTAAGCGACCATCGTCGGTCAGTCCCTTGAACTCCATTTTATCTTTGTCGTAGTGAACGCCGCGAAGAGGTTCAGGCGACCCCACCATTACGATTCGTTCCCGCGGTTTCTTGTCGAAACAGCACTTCTTGAACTTCTTGTTGCTGCCGCATGGACATGGGTCATTTCTACCTATTTTGACCATATGCTCTCACGTTGTCTCTAATTGCCCACATAACGCTCAGGTTGAACTGCAGGGCTTATGCTCTCCCGCAGGGCAGCCGTCAGCTCCAGCCTATGGTTATGCTGCGCAGATTAAAATGGGATATCATCTTCTCCTGAACCCTTCACATGTTGAGTAGATTTATGCTGAAGTATCAATTTGTCTTGATTTTCCAACAACCAATCCATTCCTGTTTTTGTAATAGTATAACTAGTGTATGAATTTCCAAAATTATCTTCTATTTGTTCATGATCTAACAAGCTTTTCCTTAATAGAGTCGACAATGCAAGTGTGACCGCAATCTTTGTATAACCAGCCTTCGTCATGTCGTTCCTAATTATGTGTGCTGACACAGTATCTCCAGGGTTTTCTATGTTTGCACCAACCGCTACCAAGGCAACCATCTCATGTTGCGACAACCCTTCAACATCTGCAATTGGTGATATGTCCTTGACGTTTTCTATGCTCTCTTCTTTTACAAGAATAGCCTTTAATTTAGAAGCTATTTTATTTTCCAAATCTTTAAAATCACGTGCTGATTCAGTGCGATAAATTATAATGCTCCTATGCTGTACATCAAATGGGAATCGCCTGTCAGGATCATAAGAGCAAACCAATACGACATCTTTCCCCGCAGCTATTGCGTATCCTAGCTCAAACCAAACATTTGGATTCATGGTGGAGATATCTGCCAAGCAGGCATCAGCTTGCCGTATGCCTTCCTCTATATTTTCGATTGGAATCGCAACCGATGGATCGCGATCAACACGATATGGCTCCATTCCAGCGGCATTTATTGCAGGAATGAAAACATCATCATATCTTTTATCAAAGGCACCGCCATCGAACGGTTGTATCACGAAGCAAGTGCCCATCTTCTCCTCCTATTTATCTAAAATCTAGACGGTCTAACGATCGGCTTCACCCGCGGCGCTGCGCGACCGCGTCCAGCGCCGTCGGGTGAAAGCCGTTGTTAGCCGGCCGTATGTCACTAACTTGCCGAAGGTCGCTCACGAATTCCATGCATGTAGTCGTATTCGTCACGATCCAAGAACTTCTCCCATGGATACGGAGCGCGCCCGAGCTGTGCGCGCATTATGTTCCAGGCATTGAATGTCTCGACATAATGGTATTGAAGCGGTTCATCCGTGACGCCCATCATCCATCGCAAGCAGTCGAACTGAATGCAATCCTCGAAATCTTGACCCAAATGATTGTCTGTTGCGCCTAGGTAGTTGACTTCAGATTGGACATTCAGCCGCATCTTCTCGCTGGGCTTCACAGGAACGATTCGCAAGGCCTTCTTATCCAGCAAGGGCTCGAGGTCTGGATGCAGCAGGATTCTCAGGCCCGGGACGCCGCAGCGTTCGGTCTGGTACGCACGGACGATACCGGTTCCTAGGAACTGCGACATGTGAAAGGACACGTGAGAGGACGAGTCCGTGAGGAATCGCAGCATACGGTACGAGCCGCGGGCAAGACCCATGCGGACAGGCGTCTCGCTGGTGACGAGTTCGAACATCAGCGTGCGCGCGAGATGAATCGCATTATCGAGCGTCTCTATTCGGAAAAATGCCGAGTCGGAAAATACAATTGCGGTACCGGCGCCCATCTCCTGGAGGCGCACGCGAGCCTGGTTGAGGCAACGATGAAAATTGATAAAGCGGTATCCAAGCAGGCTTTCCGCAGGGGATGGCGAATACAGTTCAACGCCGGTAAAGATCGGATTAAGTTCGTTGAGCTCGTCACCTTCCCTCTCGACGAGAGCGGCAAAGCCCAGCATGTCCGCAAACAGAATGAACGTCGTCTCGAATGGTTGCGTCATCGCATCCTCCATAGAGGAGCTTTTCCAGTTCCTACATCGACCTTTCGTCTGGCTAACGTTCAGGCTGGCTGCGGGGCCTCAGGATTCCCCGCAGGGCAGCCGTCAGCTCCAGCCTGTGGTTAGCCAGCCCTAATAATAATTTTGGTTCATTTCTGCCTTATATGAAATGTATTCTGCAACAGCACCTGTAACCCCTTCCATTAGATCTACAACTTCGCTAAATCTTTCTTGAAACTGAACTATATTTATATGTTTAATATCAGGCAACAAATTTTCACCATTTTTGTCAACAGGATACCTAAAAGCCATTGATTCCGGATCCATGCTATTAAATTCTATAATAATTTTTCCAACAACATTCAACGGTGTTATGTCGTCCCCTTTAAAGATTATTCTTATAAGTTTTCTTGTATCTCCCCATAAATCATTTAAATTATGAGTCATTTGGATATCCACATTTTCATCTAGAAGTATTCTGGAATCACGGAGAATAATCTTTAAACGCAACTCGAGATATTGCCTGTATAAATATATGATCGGGTACACCAACATGTCTTGATGGCTTTGCGTCACCTTGATGTTTTCAACCAAAATGTTTCCGGCTTCTTTATACCCCATGGCATAAAGGTCCCAGGAATCTTGGGCATAATTTATACAAGCATTGTGTTGCCAGTCCTCACGTGGACCAAATAATTTCGGCGCTTCCCTTTTTTTATTTTGTTTTGTCATTAGACTTTCCCCACGGTTTGGGTCTGGCTAACGTTCAGGCTGAGCTGCGGGGCCTCATGCTCTCCCGCAGGGCAGCCGTAAGCTCCAGCCTGTGGTTAGACGGCACGATTTCTTTTTGCTTCCTCTGAACATATTTTTCTCAACGCCATAATTTGTTTTTTGTAGTGATTATCACACCCTTTTAAATTTAATATTGGACGCAGAGATTTCAGCATTTCCTTTTCAATTTTTTCATAATCTTCAAAAACAGAGTAATAACCAATTTCCAAATTATTTCTCATCCAATCAGTCAGCAATCTCTCTCCAGTTGCAATAAATTTATAATTCTTATAATTGGTTTCTGATATCCCATGGCTTCTTGGAATTGATTTTAAACTAAAAACTTCCTTCATTATTGCCCCTATAGTCCTACGAAGAGTGGAAAAACCAGTGCTATCAGAGTTGAAATGGTTTTCCTGTGCCCTTTCTGCCAAATTATCCGTGGACCCAATATAAATTAAGTTATCATCAGGAACGGTATATCCTTTCAAATCGGATCCCTTCTTTAAAAATAAGGCATATATTCCACTTTTCTTCGGGAAACTATGAGATCCAATCGACCCTCTTGTTCTTTTTAATTCTCCGATAACCTTATCCATATCCATTCTGCCCTCCAACTCATTATGACCGTCTAACGTCAGGCTTGAGATGCGGGGCCTCATATATTTGGCAGGGCAGCCGTCAGCTCCAGGACCTAGTTAGCCGGCTTTGATCCCCGGTACAATTACAACAGCCGCGACGGGATCCAGAGAACGCAATGCGTTAGTAAATGTTGAGTCGATAAATTTATTGGCCTTATTGTAAATGAAAAAGATTAAATGCCGATAGTTAGTCATTGTCTTGAAGTACCCGACAGCATCTATCATTAGGCTTTCTTGGACTGCTTTCAATCTTGTTGACTTCGATATAACCTTTACTTCTATAATAGTCGCCAGTGATGGGATTCCAAAATCATTCCTATAATGTTTAAGCCCAAACTTACCAAGTATTTCCTCATCTACCAAGTCGCCATAATGTGACCGTAATATTGCCCAAAGTACTCGCTGTACATCATTCTCATCTATTAATTCTCTATTTAAGCAATTTAGTTCTCTCTTTAGTGAGTATGGAAATGATTCTAACACTTTCACTATGTGACCAATTGGGGGAACCTCATAGGCATGATAATCAGAAAACTCGACACGAGTTCTTCCATATGTGTCAAATCCGATATGCCCCTCCTTAAACCAATTGTCGGACGCTTCTAAAACGGTGACGCCAGATGATTTTAGTGTGATTTTGTCGCCGACGAATTCAACTCTGATCGTATACGGTTTATTATATTTTATGTCTTGAACCGACCCACTAAGTGCTAGACCAACAGAAACAATTTGATGACGCTCCCGTACCTGTTTAACTATAGCGTATTGTCGCCCGTATCCTCCTACCCCAGCGTAATAACAGCCATTGGGACCAAACCGGAAAACAAGCCTACCACTGCTGTCTCCACCTTTATGCACCTTAACTGTTCCTTCAACCGCTCCATCCTGAATTTGTTTATTGGAAATGAATAAATTAAACGAGTTTGGCGATACTCCCCTTATGTAGTGAAAAAATGAATCTTGTCGTTTAAGCCAATTTCCTCCTACAGCTGTCCACTTAGTGCGACTTAAATCGATTTCCCGATAGACGATCATGTAATATCCTCGTTTGGCCCGGCTAACGCCCAGGCTTAGCTGCAGGGCCTCACGGTCTCCCGCAGGGCAGCCGTCAGCTTCAGCCTGTCGTTAGGTGCCCGATAAAATGGAATAATAAATTATTGATTTTCCCCAATTTTCTCCACTAATATTCGCTTTATATTATTTTCTGTAATTTCAATCTCAACTCTATCAATATATATCTTCGTTGCACGCCTCTTCAACTTATCGTATAGCCAAGCGGATATAATACCCACCCCTACATCTTTTCCTATTGTTAGAATCATGTTGAATATGGATGGATAGTCTATGGAACGACTTTCTCGAATCGATACTAGTTTTAATGCAATTCCATCGGGCCCTTTTACCTCAGTGCCTATGCACATATGTGCAGGCCGTCCAAATAACTCCTTAGAGAGTGCAGGGCCACTATTCTTAATTTCTATTTCTATTTCCATAAAATCCCCCCACGTACTTCTGTGTCCACCTAACGACCAATCTCACCGGCGCGACGTAGGGGCGTCCGGTGCAGTGGCTTGTTATGCGACACTCTATACGGTGCTATACCCCGCGCCAACGTTTTGACGTCTCTCTCTTGGCTAATAGCATCCGTTGGGTCATTGCCCACGGCGATTAGCTTGCCTGAAAGCGCGTATCCGCGCTAGCGCGCCAATCACAGGAGGATCCACCACTCCAGCGGGAACGATCGGTTCGTCATCATCGTGCAATACAGAGGCGTCCGGATCATTCTCGCCAATCTGCCATGCCTGCCGCACGTGGAGGTGCCGTTTTGTGATAGCCAATTTAACAAATGGCGTCGGTGCGCCTGTACCCAACTGGGCTGGTGCCAATAGAAAGGCACCGGCCTTTTGATTCGCTGCTATGAATGTGTCCAGATTGGTCGTGCTGGTTGGCGTCATGCGATTAATCCTTGATACGAAGACGAAGGTCTTCTCCTCGTGGCCCTTGACGTGGCGTAGGTTCGGCCCCACGACAACTGCGTACTCGGCGGGATTCTTCTTGGACATGCCCGTGATGATCGCCAGCCTGAGCGCATCGTCTTCATCCTCGTTACCCCAACGCTCCCGCCAAGCCCGGAAGATCGCTTGGCCGGCCTGCCCGTCCTCAAATGCGATTGCCAGCATCGGTAGTGCGTTGGGGAACCAGGCGAACAGCGTTGCCCGCCACTTCGCCCGATTCCAAAGAGGTATGTCGATTGGAGACAGAATGCGGCGGTCTGTATGTTTTAACCGCGTCCTATCGATAAGATCCTCAGGTGGCGGGCCAACACCGAACTTGGGAGATTCGTTCGGCCCGCCGACTCTAGCCGAACTCGCTGGCCTCTCCATCCTCCAAGGCTCATCACGAAGTACAGTCCAGTTCTGGTCTTCGGACTCCAGCCAATCAGTCAGGCGTAGCTGCGGCGTTGCACCAAAGACATTACGGTTCAGCGTCAGAGCGTCACCTAGTGCCAAGGCGCGGGAGAAACCGCGTTCCTGGCCGGCGATCTTCTCTAACCAGACACGCGCGTCCCGTATCACCAGCATCCGAGGTACGATTTGGACAAGGCTGTCCTGGAGCCACCGCATGTAGTCTTGGCGTTCAGCGGCCGTCGTGAACTCCAGGTTCGCTGGATGCACGATTTCTCCGCGGCCACCGTCGTCATCCGGGAAACGGAGTTGAGGTGCACCTGTCAGCTGTTCGGACGCGCTGACAACAATCGTCATGCGCTCACGATGCGGCAGCACATACTGCTCATCGCTCGTGGCTAGAAAAGCCTCCAGCGCACTGAGAAGCGATTCGGCAATGCTGAAAGAGATGGCGTTGTTGGGTGTCTGAACAACAAGTTCCGATCCAAGGATGGTCGACGTCAACAAGCTTGTCGCGCCGTCCACCAGGACTGGTTGAGACGGAATGTCCTTGACTGCGGGCTGATCCTGCCACAGCTCGAAAAAAGTCTGGATGGAATTCGAGTCTTCGCCGGCAGGGATATATCCTTCCTTACGCAGAGCCTGCTCCTGGCCAAAGGCAAAGAGCAGGGCCGTCCGTGCGTTGATGAGCCCCAGTCGTTCCATCGCATCGGGCAGGCGCGCCACGGCTGGAAGCGCCTCAAAGGGAAGGTTCAGGAAGTGAATGCCGAGGACTACCTCCTGCTTTTGCCGTTCTTCGCGATACGCGTTCTGCCGGTCTTCGGACAGCTTCAAATGTGAGGCAACAAAGCTGGCGAGGACCATCGCGCTCAGGACGTGGGGGATGCGTCCAAGCTGCAGCTCGATCCAGACAAGCCGTTGCAGGGAGAGCAGAGCCGGCCGGATCACCTCCCCCTGTTCGTGGAACACCGCCAAGGTTCGCTCAACGGCTGCTAACGCTTTGTTCCGGGCGGCCCACAGAAGACCCACGCGTTCATAGGCGTAGCTGATTGCAATCAGCGCGATCACCAGTTCGGCGCGATACTCCTCCTTAATTAACAGAGCTTCAGCTCGGCCGAGCCACTGGATCGCCTCATAGGGCTTTCCTTGCTGCAACTTCTGCATGCCGCGTTCGGTGTAGGCCTTGCCTGCTTCGCCGTTGCTGCGCCGCTGACGGATGGTGTCTACCACCTTTTCGTAGAGCGCGTCGAAAGCTGGGCTGTCGACGTGCTCGCCCAGCTCGATGACAATATCAGATAGCTTCTCCAACGGATAAGCCCCCAGGGCGACGGACTCATCGACAATCTGCGACAGCTCACGCCAGCCAGACTCCTGCTGGTCGGATCGTCCCGCCTGATAAGCCTGCGTGATCCTCATGAGCGTGAGGCCGGTGCGTGCCTGCAAGGCATTGTTCATCCGGGCGGGATCGGCGGTGATGGCCTCCAGCATCGCTGCAAGGCGCTGTCGGCGCGATTCGATCTTGGCGTCCTGAACGCTGATTCGTCCGGCGGCGACCAATGGCGTCAGTATCTGCCAAAGGTTGAAAAGGAGTTCGACTTCGCACGCCTGGTCCGAGCCATCAACACGCTGCTCGACCTCTTCGTAGAAACGGCTGAACGCGGGGTAATCCTCATACCACCAATAGGCCGTCCAGGCACGTTTGTAGGTAATGCGCAGTCGCTGTTGGCGGTAGTCTAGGTCCTGAGCACGCCGGTCCGCATGTGCAAAGCGGGATTCCACTTCGTTGCGCGGGCGTTCGAGCCCCCTCGCCAGGATCGCGCTGCGCAGGCAGTCCTCGACCAGCTGGTAGCGCGCGCCTTGATAGCAGGATGGATCGGAGACCTGCCGATCAAGCTCTTCCAGTTCCGCTAACCGCGCCACGTCGTGGGGACCAGTGTGTCTGACCTTATCGCTTCGCGCATCTTCAATGCCCAAGGCGGCAATGGCAAGTTCGAGGTGGCCCGCCTCGAAGACCTTCTCCACGATCCAGGCGCGGTCGATGATGTGCACGGGGATCCCCGCGTGATTGGAGAGCCTGTCCTCCTGGGCTGAGCGCTCCTTATCGCTAACAAACTGATTGGTGAAAAAGTAGATGCACTTGTAGTCACGACCGGTGGAGAGGATGTTATCCACATCGGCCTTGACCTTCGGCTTCCACGCCTTCTTGGCACTGAAGGCGAAGGCCCACCGTTCCGCGCCCGCCGATGGCGAACCAATCCACCACCGTTCCGTGATCTCTTCGGCAACCGGATAGGTTTCAGTATCGACCTTGCTGTCGCCACCGCCCGTGGGTCCGGTCTGAACACGAAGGTTCGGGCAGATCTCCTTTTCTGCTAGCTTTCGGCAGAAATGCTCGAACTCGTATTCCTGTTTGCGGCTTGTCAGCGTGTCAAGGGGGTACTCGAACACGGCCTTCGCGAGCCGTGGGGCATCGTCAACCCGTGTGTCTGAGAAAAGGTCCGGGTGGCGGGCTCGCATCCATTCACTAGGATTGGGGATGCCTCCATGCACAAGATTATGATCGTCTTTGTCCGTCATCGCATTGGCTGCCTACTGGTGTTCCGATGCCCTCATATTGCTCCGGCTAAAGTTGCGGGCGCCAACGTATTACGACACGCGATCCGACAGCTTCAACTGGTAGTTAGACAGCAATTCAATGAGAAATGCCCAACCGCTTTTCAATGACTTCTTCCACAGAATAGTTGGAATGGGGTGATCCTTCAAACCGTTTTTGGAGTTTATATGCCTCGTGTTCTATGGGGATAGACGTATAGGAAAATCCGTTCTCTGCCCACCCTAGAACATATTGCCTTGCGAACTCATCTACGCCTAATAAACTATATTGAGCAACATGAACTAATTCATGGAATATCAATGATATGGGAGGCGGTGTGCCCGAATACGACTTGTTGATTAATACGGTGTCATCGAATGTAATGCCTGCCATTTGACTGAAATCTATAGGCACATCGATTCCCATTTTCATAAGATCTGCATAAAACGGTGGATTTTCAATTTGGGAAACAATCCTTATCTGTGCTCGTCCTAGAGTGGTCATTCGGAAACACTGTTGCAAGGAATCGATAATTTCCTTGGAAAGGGGCGAAGCATGGGGACGATTCATATTTCGTTGATCTGTTATCCATTGCCGGGCATTCGGAATAAGGAAAGTCACCAACGACGTGACGTCCATGCGATCCCTCCCTATGCCCGACATTAAATCTAATACGACAACCTCACGCTGCGGTTAAGCCACGAGCGCTCAGTGAGAAATCGGCGAACCGTCGGCTTCAACCGCTTGTTAGCCATTCTCCCTTATCCCGTATTTCGAGAGGAGATCTTTATAACTATATGCCAAAACCGAAAAGACGTCCGCGGTTTCCCGTAAAATATCCGTAATTCGCGCTTTATCTTTTTCAATTTGTTCTGGAGATAAGCCGTCATAGACTATTGCAAGAATGAAATTGAATCTCTTCCAACCAAACCTATCGGAAGCAACTCGCCAATAACCCACGACTTGTTTTATTGCATTTATTCCTAGTCGTCCTCGCGCATATTTTATTTCTACTCCAAAACCTTTTCCATCTTTTACAAACATACCATCAACATTAAAATCAGCTCCTTGAAACTTAACATGACGTTGCATTGACACCGAAAATTCGGTCTCCAGGTCTCTTAGAACTAATTCCTCTACAAGATATATCTTCTTTATAATCGAATCTTTTCGACTTTCGTCAAATTCTTTAATCGAGGGGGTCTCGGAAATAATTTCCTCTACTTCTTTTTCAACTTTTTCTTTTTGCTCAGAAAGCGAAAGCGTTTTCAAGAACGTTGAGGCATCTGGAAAATCCTTGGGGGCATATAGTTTCGTATGATGCTTAGTAACTAACCAAGTGAACACGCCCAAGACCAACACTGGAAATAGAACGAGGAACCAGACCATTATCGTCTTTTGATTATGTTCGAGGTTTTGCGCGGCTGTCCCAAAGACAATGCCCGCAATGCCGTACACTAACACGATAAACAAGGCGATTATGCCTAAGGGGTTGGTTGCCAATCGCTGGGCTGTTTTCCCAAAACTATCGATTGGTGACGTCATCATTTTCTCCGATGGCTAACGCTCAGGCTAAGCTGCGGGCCGAGGGCATGCCGCTTGCCGATCGAGATAGCCTGCGCAAGCAAGCGGCCTGAACGAAGGCGCCGTCAGTTTCAGCCTGTAGTTAGCCGGCATCGCTTAAATTTGCCGTACTAATATAGACATGCCATCAGTCAATCTGGGATCATCTTCGTATTCTTTACCTTGATTTGCTGTTTCGCCATTATGATAAATAACTTTATTAAAGCTACCTACAAATTCTTTGATGTTATTTGATTTTGTGGCTTCTTCCAATAAATCTACGATAATTCCTTGAGTTTCAGGTGGATGAATATTTGTTGGTTCTTCTGAGGATACATACCATTTACCGGTCCCTCGATCATAGGTTACATCGTGAAAACCTGTCGGACCACTCTTCGGGTTAATATATGATGGTCGGAACCAAAAAGTCTTCGTCAATAATCTCCGCCGCCAAGTTGCAACTTCTATTGGCAAATGAAAGAAAGGGAAAGCATATAGAACGGGAAATCCCCAATATTCTAGTTGCTGTAATCGCGCATGTTGGTCGCGCATTTTTGTTCTATTGAGTTTCCATGTCCACACTGGTCCATCCACATATGCTCTCTTATATTGAATTAGAACTCCACCACCACGGCTTAAAACAGCGGCATCAAATCCGATCTTTCCTTCATCTTTTTGAGATGGTGCAATTGTAAAATGCACTTCTTTTGTTACCCACCAAAGCCAATTCATCAGTTCTGCGGTCAAATTCAATTCCACTGTTTTCTCGGAGATCACTATTCCTCCATTGTCCGGCTAACGCTCAGGCTAAGCTGCGGGCACTCAGGATCTTCCCCAAGTGAGCCGTCAGCTTCAGCCTGTTGTTAGCCAGCATAAAAATCATGTTTAATAATTATGTTTCGTTACTCGATTTATTTTTAAGTTTATTCCTGACTTCTCTAAATTGTGCGTTGATCCTGCCAGCAGATACTGCCATTACAATAGATTGTGCGGCACCAATTTCATTATCATTAATTCCCTTTTCCTTGGCAACGCCAAGGTAGTGTTCCATTCAGGGGTAACACCCAATGGCAAATGCTGTCGCCAGGTGTAATAGGATTGTTGTCTTTTCTTCAAAATATTCGTTATGCCGTGCTGAATCATAAAATGCTTTATATGCCGTTTTCTGTTTATCAGGTAACATCTTCCCCTCCTCAATTGGTCTGGCTAACAGGTGATTAGACAGAGCGGGCCACTGCAGTATGCAGCCCGTACCGTGTTCCCCCCCATTTCAGTTACACGGGAGATGTAAAATACTGCCATTAATAAATCCGGCACTTCCGGCTTCATGGTGTGGAAGGGAATTCATGTGCGCTTAAAGTGGTGGAAATGGAAAATCGCATAGGGTTGCATTCAGCTCCGTCCGGCGTAGGAGTTTGAGAACGGAACGCCAACGAGCGGATGCGCGAAGTGTAGATAAACGTCTTTATATACAGATCAGCTAGAGAATGCAACAGGGGGGGCGGTCACACATTAGAAATCATGTCCCTCTTAAAAAGGCTCTTCGTGGAAACGAGTGTGTAAATTTATCTCGCTCGACTCCGTAAGGTATTGATGGATTTGGCGGTTAGGAAGACGGGGAAGGGGCTAACGGGCTCTTCCCCCGCTTCTCTTCTATCGACAAATTGAAGGATGCTCTGGGGTAAAGTAGCAAGCGGCAGTACCGAAAGGAGACGGACAGCGACTGGTGTCTGGATCATGAATATATGCATCTGGCGGGGCGCTAGACAGATCGGCGGCACCTGCATTGAGATCGAATCGCAGGGAAAGCGGCTTGTTCTCGACATCGGTCAGCCGCTGGACAGCCCGGATGCCGAATCGGTCGAGATGCCCCGGGTGGAAGGGCTGAAGACCCCGGATAACTCGCTCTTGGGTGTGGTGTTGTCACACCCGCATCTCGACCACTATGGACTGGCGTTCCGAGTTCCGCCTTCTACACGCTTCCTCATGGGCGCGGCGGCTGAGCGGATTCTGGAGGCATCCGCGATATTCACGCCATCCGGGGGTACGTTCGAGAACGTGACCCATCTCGAAAACGGCAAAACTCTCCCGCTTGGCCCCTTCAAGATCACTCCATACCTGATGGACCATTCGGCCTACGACAGCTATGCCGTGCTTATCGAGGGTGACGGAAAACGGATTTTCTACACGGGCGATCTGCGCGAACATGGCCGAAAGGGTTCCCTGTTCACATGTCTGGTCGCCCACCCACCGCCGGGCGTGGATGTTCTCCTGATGGAGGGCACCACCATTGGCAGGAAGAATAGCAAAAAGGGGTTCCCGACCGAAAACGATCTGCAAAAAGAGTTCGAGCTCATTTTTCGCACCACCACAGGAATGCCGATGGTCTGGTGCTCAGGGCAAAACATCGACCGACTCGTGACTGTTTTCAAAGCGGCAAAACGATGCGGGCGTCAGTTCATCATCGACATGTACACGGCGCATATTCTTAAATCCACCGAGAATCCAAACCTGCCCCAGGCGCATTGGGATGGCGTGCGAGTATTTCTGCCGGAGTTTCAGAAACGACGGATCAAGCGGCAACATGACTTTGACGTCGCTGACCTGTACAAACCTTACCGGATCTATCCGGAGCATCTTGCGGCGGCGACCAAGAACTCCGTGATGTTGTTTCGTCCGAGCATGCAGATTGATGTGGAAAGCGCCGGATGCCTTGACGGAGCGTGCCTAGTCTATTCGATGTGGGACGGGTATCTTGCGGATGAAAAAACGAAACTGTTCTTGGGATGGCTCAAGGGACGGGGGATCCCCATGCATAAATGCCACACGTCAGGGCATGCGTCAGTCAGGGATCTACAACGTCTGCGCAAAGCATTCGCGGGTGCCGTTGTGTGTCCTGTCCACACAACAGACCCCATAGCGTTCACGCAACTGTTCGAAAATGTCAGGGTGTTGACCGACGGAGAACAATTCGACATCAACTGATCGTGAAAGAGGAAGAAACGATATGAACAGACAACTATATATTCTCGAAAAAGGCATGAGTCTTCACGTTATTAAAGACAAGATGCAGTTGAAGTTCGCGGAACAGCACGCGGACTTTATCGCAAATAATCTTGAAACGCTGATCGAAAACACATATTGCGTCGCGCCGGTACGCAATGCAGGTCATCCATATACCCTGGTCCACAAAAATCCCCACAAACTGACATCCAGCGTCTCGCCTCTTGAGAAACACTGGGAGGAGGCGATCTTCAGAAAGTGGATGGAGAAGGGAAATAAAGATAGCCTTGGTCCTGGGGTCCCTTTCAGTAAGGTCGTGGGCTTCCAGGTGATGTTGCGCGATACGAACAAGAATTGTGGATGGGGTGAACTCGATCTTCTCGGCGCCACGGCAAAGAATATCCCGGTTGCAATCGAGCTGAAGATCTTTCCGAGTGAATACCTTCTGCGGGCGATCGTAGAAGTCCTGGCATACGGAGTCGCAATCCGAAAGGCATGGAGTGGGATAGATGGGTGTCCACTGCGTTCGCAGTGGGCCAGCGTCGTTGGCAAGATCGATAGCCTTGTTGATCTACCGCTTGCCGTCGTAGCCCCCGCCTCATATTGGCAGGTTGTTCTCAGCGATAGCCCCAAGCGGATACGGTTTCAGACACCACAACCCGCCCGCCAGAGTATCAAGAAACTCTTGGCGAAGATGCATTGCGTTAACTACCCGCTGACCTTTGTTGAAGTCCACGCGGAACCACCGGCGGACAAAAGTGGGTTGCCAGTCATTATCAATGCCGTCGTGAAAGATATGCCGATTTCAACCGGTTCGCGGTCGGCATCATGCGTCGTGGCACCACAGAAGGCGTCCCAATCCCCCGTGTTCAATCTCGACGCCTACCCTGACAATGCCGATTGGATCAAGATTGTCCAGGCCGAACGCATTGCCGGACAAGTTCCCACAGGCCCACAGATCTGGAAAACCGCCGTCGAAAAGGCGGGCGGCAGCCGAAGCGGAGCGATCGGGGTGTTCTACAGACTCCTGCGTGAAGCGGGCATTAAGGAGACTGACTAAGCGGCGACCAGGCCAACCCATTAGGGAGGAAGGTATGGCCAAGAAACGCAAAATCCGTCCGAGAGATACCTACGACGCCTTCTATTGCACGATCGACAGCTGGCACAGGGAGTACCACTTCGGGATCAAGTACCCCGAATCCTGGCGTAGTCAGAAGGAAAGATGCTTTGATGAGTGGGACCGTGTCGAAATTGTAGGGAAGGTCCGTCATCATTCGAGGGGTCGCATGACCCATCGCCGGCCGTTCGAGGTAGCAGAGGTTTGGCTTTTCCCGATCTACATACCGCGAAGCGAATGGGAGAAAGATCCTCAGGACATCGGAGGCATATTCCAAGCAAGCGATGGAAAGCTCGGGGTTATTATCAAATTGGCTGCGGGTGCCTACTACTCCCTCATCCACTCCCTATCTGCTAACCAGTTCAAACAACTCACAGTGAGGATTCGAAACTTGCGATTTTCCCGAGGCTACGTGGATGGAATTCATTTCGACCCAGAGGAGACACCTCCCGAGGATCTTCTATAACCGTAGCTGCTAGGCCCCCACGTGATCGCTGGCCGCTTGGATTTATCGCTACGGTTAACGATAAGTCGAACGAGGCTGCTATTAGTCAGCCAGCATCTCGCTTGATCGGGATCACCTTCGCCCCCTGTTTCAACCCGTCCAGGTAGTCAGCCCAAAGTTGCATCATCTGTCGGCGTTCGGGAAGAAACGTGGTCCGGTTGTAGGCTCGCCCGTTTGGATCTCTCACGGCGTGGGCCAGTTGATGCTCGGTAAAATCGGGCCGCTGTTGTAATACCTCGTCGAGGATGGTCCGCGCCGTCGCCCTGAAGCCGTGGGCGGTCTGTTTCCCCTTGAATCCCATTTTATGCAGGGCAACGGCTATCGCGGCCTCGCTCATCGGTCGGTCGGGTCTCCCATTGCAGGGGAAAAGGTACTTCCCGCCGCCCGTCAGGGCTTCAAGGTCTCTCAAGATGTCGACCGCTTGCATCGACAAGGGGACGATATGCTCTTGTCTCATCTTCATCTTCTCGGCTGGGATGCTCCATGTTGCCGCGTCGAAATCAATCTCCGACCATTGCGCTTGCCGCAACTCTCCGGGGCGCGCCATGAGTAACGGGGTTAGTTTAAGCGCACATCTAACAGTGTGCGTTCCCTTGTAGGCGTCGATTGCTCGGAGTAGGGGGGCAAGTTCTTTTGGGTCGATTATCGCCGCAAGGTGCCCCTTCTTGTACGGCTTCAGGGCGTCCCGAAGGTCTGCTGCTGGGTCTCGTTCTGCTCGTCCTGTTGCAATTGCATAGCGGAACACTTGCCCGCAAATGGTTCTCACTCTGTGCGCCGTTTCCAGCGCGCCCCGTGATTCGATCCGGCGAAGCATTTTTAGCAATTCGGGTGCGTTTATTTCGTCAACCGGACGTGCTCCCAGTACAGGGAACACATCAAGTTGAAGCCGCCCGATGACCGTTTCCGCATGAGAGTCGGCCCATAGGTGCGATTTGCTTGCGTACCATTCCCGCGCCACTATCTCAAATCCGTTTTTCGCCTCTGCCGCCTTCGCCGCCCTCTGTGCCTTCTTGACTGCGCCGGGGTCGATGCCGCTGGCAAGTCGTTTCCGCGCCAGTTCTCTTTTCTCCCGCGCTTCGGCCAAGGACACTTCAGGATAGGTGCCAAGGGCCAGCACCCTCTCTTTCCCTTCAAAGCGATATTTCAACCGCCAGTATTTCCCGCCCTTCGGGTCGACCAATAGATACATGCCGCCGCCATCCGCTAATTTGTACGATTTCTCTCTGTGCTTGGCGTTCTTTACTTTTGCGTCCGTGAGCGGCATGTCAGTCACCTATTGGGGGTATATTTTTCGCGTGGGGGTACATTGCCCCAAAAATATACCCCCAATACCCCCGGATGTCAACACTTCTTGTCGGATGCCATCGGACTGTAGATATAAAAAAAGCCCCTGATTTCGGGGCTTTCCGTACTGCGTTGGATGACCTTGGACCATCACTTGGTGGAGGCGGGGGGAGTCGAACCCCCGTCCGAAGATTCTTTACTCAGGGCCACTACGTGCGTTTCCGGTCATTTGGGTCTCGTCCCCGGGGACCCCGGCCGGCAGGGTTCCCTTCGGACCATCCCGGGAGAAGGCTCGCCCTTCGGCCCCCCGGGAGGAGGCTTCAGGCTATCCCGTAAGAGTGACCTCCTCGCGCCTATACGGGCATTCGACGGTCGGAGGCAGGCGGCTTAAGCCGCCTGAGCTAACGGATAGTCGTTGGCGACTATTGGTTTCCCGCTTTTTACGAGGTGCAGGGCCTCGGCACGCAACCCACGAGCATCGACATCCCCGTCGAAGCCGTTTCGCCCCCTTTCGGTCTCCATTGTAGCAGTTTGGCGGGCTCCCGGGGTACCACCCCGAAGAGCCCGCCAAACAACCGGAGGAGGGAACCAAGGGCATCGCTGCCCTTTGTTCTTTGACGATCGAACCGATGAAAAGGTTCCCGCAATGCGGCACGTGGTCGGTGCCGGACCGGGGGGGAACGCGATTATTCCCGGTCGGCGGACCGCTTTCCCCGGGTCCGGGTCGCGCGTTCGATGTCCCGCCGGGCGTCGCGCTCGGCGATGTCGCGCCGCTTGTCGTAGAGCTTCTTCCCGCGGCCCAGCCCCACCTCGAGCTTGACCCGCGCGCCCTTGAAGTAGAGTTTCAGAGGGATGACGGTCAAGCCCCGCTCCTTGACCTTCCCGAAGAGGTAGTCGATCTCCTTGCGTTTGAGGAGCAGCTTGCGGACCCGCAGCGGATCGATGACCCGGAGGTCGCCGTGGGAGTAAGGGGTGATGTGCATGTTCTCCACGAACGCCTCGTTCCCCCGGAAGACGCCGAACCCGTCCGCGATGTTGACGCGCCCCTCCCGGATCGACTTCACCTCGTGCCCCTGGAGCGCGAGCCCGCACTCGAACGTTTCGAGGATCTCATACTCGTGCCGGGCGCGACGGTTCGTGGAGACCACCTTCACGGAAGGGCTGTCGGGCTTTTCGGTCTTGCCGGCCATTCCTTTGGCGGGTCCTTTCTTTACGCGGCGCCCCCGTATGCCGACTGCCCGGCGACCACGGTCAATCGCACGTTTGCCCGGTCCGTCTTCTCCACGAGATCGCGGAAGAACCGGTCCTTGTCGCTCCCGGGGTCGTCCACGACCGCGAAATCGGCCGGAGCGCCCGGGGCGAGAATCCCGCCGGGGAGCCCGAGGACGGCGGCACCGTGTTCCGTGGCTGCCTGGAACAGCTCCCGGCACAGCGCGGCGTCCTTCTTCCGTCCCTTGTACCGTTCCCGGACGGCCCGCGCCTCCGACCAGAGGGAGAGGTCCGGCACCGACCCGAGGCTGTCGGTCCCAAGGGCGAAGGGGATCTTCGCGTCCACGAAGTGCGTGACATCCGGGGCGCCGTTCCCGTGCGCCGCGTTGCTCCTCGGACACAGGACGAAACGGGCGCCGCCCGCGTGCAAGGCGTCGATCTCCGGGAGCGAGAGGTGGACATTATGCACCAGCAGCAGCCCTTCCCGCAAAAGGCCGACTTCCCGGAGATACTCCGGGATCGTCCTCCGAAGGCCGCGGAACCAGGAGACGTCCTTTCCCACGGCCGGGTAGAGGCGCGTCGCGATCTCCCCTCCCCCGTCCGTGAGGAACGCCATCTCCGGGGAGGACTCGGCCAGGTGAACGCATGAAGGAAGTCCCTTCGCGACGGCGAGGTCCGCAAGGGAGCGCAGGAGCGTCTCCCCGACGGTGAACAAGGTGTGGGGGGACACGCCGGGAAGGACGAGCGGGTTCGATGCGGCGGTCTCTTCCAGCCGCCGGATCGCATCCGTGACGGCCGCGAGAACGTCGCCGGCGGCCTGCGGTGCGAACCCGATCCCTTCCGCGTAGATCCTGGCCCGCAGGGAGCATCCGCCGTATGCGGACAGGTCCGGCCCGGCGATCTCCCCCACCGCCGTGGTCCCGAAGGAGAGCGCTTCGTCGACGCCCGCTCTGAAATTGCCGGCGAAGGAGGCGGGGTCCGCGCCGCGCTTCCAGGCGATCACGCGCAGGATCCAGTCGACGAAGGGGCGAGGGACCGGCAGCGGGTTTCCCGCCGGATCGGCGAACCGCGGGATCTGCAGGTGAACGTGCGCGTTGACCAGCCCCGGCACGATCGCCGCGCCGGGGTACTCCACCCTGGGGAAATACGCCGGGGCCGCCCGGAGAACCTCCGCCTTCGGTCCGGCCAGCAGGACGCTCCCGCCCGACATGGCCAGGGCGCCGGGCGAAAACGTCGCCCCGGCCGCCGCGACCAGCCGCGACGCGGTGTACACCACTCCCTGCATCCCGTCAGGCGCCTTCGTCATGAGCGCGGCATCCTGTCCTCGCGGCGCATGCAGGAGTGTCCCGGTTCTGGGGTAGTTCCAGGAACGTCCCGGTTCTGGGGTCCGGTTCCGGGGTCAGATCGCCGCGGCGACACGCGGGCGTTGGCTCTCCGATTCGACCTTCCGCTTCACGCTCGTGATCCGGTTCTTCCGGTCCACGTAGACCAGCGTCGGCTGAAAGGTCGCCAGCTCCTTTTCGTCGTAGGCGGAGAAGTTGGCGATGATCACCAGGTCGCCCTTGCTCACCTGGCGGGCGGCGGCCCCGTTCAGGCAGATCACGCCGGAGTCCGCCTCCCCCGCGATGGCGTACGTGGAGAAGCGGTTCCCGTTGTCGACGTTCCAGATGTGCACCTGCTCGTACTCGACCAGGCCCGCCGCGTCCATCAGCGTCTTGTCGATCGTCACGCTCCCCTCGTAGTGCAGCACGGCGTCGGTCACCGTCGCCCGGTGGATCTTGCACTTCAGCATGGTCTTCATCATGATGCGTCCCTCCCCGGGATTAATTTCCCAGCGTGATGTTGTCGATCAACCGCGCAGGCCCGACCTTCGCCGACACGAGGATCGTGACGGCGTCGACGCGGCCCGAACGCGGGGAAAGCGTGACGGGGTCCCGTCCCTCCGCATATTCCAGCTTCGCCCGCGGCTCCCCTTCGATCGCCGCCCGGGCCTCCGCGACCAACGCCGCGGCGTCCCGCTCGCCCTTCCCGAACAGCTCCTTCGCCCGGAAAAGCCCCCGCGACAGGCACCGGGCCGCGACCCGGTGGTCGCCCGCGAGATACGCGTTGCGTGAGCTCATCGCCAGCCCGTCCTCTTCCCGGACGATCGACGCCCCGACGATCTCGATGCCGAAGTCGAGGTCCCGGTTCATTGCGCGGATCACCGCAAGCTGCTGGTAATCCTTCTCTCCGAAGACCGCCACATGGGGCTTCGCCGCGAGGAACAGCTTCGCCACCACCGTGGCGACCCCGCGGAAATGGCCGGGGCGCGCCGCGCCGCACAGCCCCTGCGAAACACCGGTCACATCGACGAACGTCTGGTGCCCCTCCGGGTACATGTCCCTCACGCCGGGGAGATAGACCGCATCGACTCCCGCCGCGTCGAGCATCGCCAGGTCCCGCGCCTCGTCCCGCGGATACTTTTCGAAATCCTCGCCCGGTCCGAACTGCGTCGGGTTGACGAAGATCGTCGCTGCGACCGCTCCGCAGCCGCGTGCCTTGGCGATCCGCACCAGGCTCACGTGCCCCTCGTGCAGGTACCCCATCGTGGGGACCAGGCCGATCCGGGCCCCTTCCGCCCGCCGCGCGTCGGCCCACGCCCTCATCGCCCCGGGAGTGCGAAGCCGCTCCATCAGAAAGAGTGCTCCTTTCCGGGAAACGACCCGTCGCGCACCGCGGCGGCGTACGCCCCGACCGCGTCCTCCACCGGCCCGCGCAGCTCGCCGAAGCGCTTCACGAACTTCGGACGGAACTCGTCGAACAGCCCCAGGAGGTCGTGCATCACCAGCACCTGCCCGTCGCAGCCGGCCCCCGCGCCGATCCCGATCGTGGGGATCGACAGGGTCCGGGTGATCTCCGCGGCCAGCGCGGAGGGCATCCCCTCGAGCACCACCGAAAAAGCGCCCGCCTCCTGCACGGCGGCGGCATCGGCAAGGAGCCGTTCCCGCTGCGAGTCGGTCTTCCCCTGCACCCGGTATCCGCCCATCCGGTGGACCGACTGCGGGGTGAGCCCGATGTGTCCCATCACGGGGATGTCCGCCGAAACGATCGCGCGGATCGTCCCCTCGGCGTTGCACCCCCCCTCCAGCTTTACGGCCTCCGCCCCCGCCTGCAGCAGCCGGCCGGCGTTGCGGATCGCGTCCGACGTGCAGGCCTGGTACGAGAGGAACGGCATGTCCGCCACGAGGAACGCGCGCTTGCGTCCTTGCGCCGCCGCCTCCGTGTGCCGGACCATGTCCTCCATCGTCACGTTCAGGGTGCTGGAGTGGCCGAGCACCACCTGCCCCAGCGAGTCGCCGACGAGGATCACGTCGACGCCGACGTCGTCGAAGATGCGGGCGAAGAGGGCGTCGTACGCCGTGATCATCACGATCTTTTGCCCCTCGCCCTTCATCCGTCCCAGGTCGAGGATGTTGGTCTTGCGCATCGCCAATTATCAACCCCCAAAATTGGAAACGGCCTCCCGGAACCGGATCCGGAAGGCCGCGTAAGAACCACGCGCAGGGCGCCGGCAGGGCGGAAACCTCCCGCACCGCCGCCGCTCCCTTCTACGATCCCGTCTCGGTCCGGACTACCTGGATCCCAGCGGTATGTAGTGCTGCGTCCCGCGTTTCACACTCTTGACTTCTCTCACGAGATGTTCAAGGTCGCGGGGGCTCTCCACAAAGTCGATCTCGCTCGTGCCGACCACCAGGAGCGGGGTCTCGTTATAGTGGAAAAAGTATTCGTTATAAGCATCGCTCAGCGTCCGCAAATAGTCAAGGGAGATGTTCCGTTCGTAGGCGATCCCGCGCTTGCGTACCCGCGACAACAAGACTTCGGGGCGCGCCTGGAGGTAGATGACCAGGTCCGGCTTCGGGAGCGTGGAGACGAGCAGCTTGTAGATCGACTCGTAGAGGGAGATCTCGTCGTCCTCGAGGTTGATGAGGGCGAAGATCTTGTCCTTGGCGAGGATGTAGTCGCACACCACGCCGGTCTCGAAGAGGTCCCCCTGGACCAACTCCCTTTGCTGGCGGTAGCGCGACAGGAGGAAGAAGAGCTGGGTCTGGAAGGCGTATTTCCGGGGGTTCTCGTAGAACCGCTCGAGGAACGGGTTCGCCTCCACCTCTTCCTTGACGAGGCGGGACCCGTATTTCTGGGCGAGGATCTTGGCCAGGGACGACTTCCCGACGCCGATCGGCCCTTCGATGGCAAGGTAGCGGGGGATCTTCGGATCGGTCATCTTCGGTCAATTGTAAGCGGGCGCGGCCGGTTTTTCCACTACAATCGGGCGAGCGCCCCCGCGAGGGCGAGGTACGCGGCGGGGGGTACCTCCTCCGCCCGGCCGGCGGGATCGATCCCCGCCGCCGCGAGCAGGTCGCACCACCGGGCCGCCCCCCCGGGGAGGAAAGGGACGGGGGCGTTGCGCAGCGTCTTCCGCCGGCGCGCGAAGGCGGCGCGGACGACCGTCCGCAGCGCCGCGACAAGCTCCTCCGGCAGGCCGCCGATGAAACGGACCGTCATCACCGCGGAGTCGACGTCCGGGGAGGGATGGAAGCAGGTGCGGCGCACGACGAACTCCTTGCGCGCCTCCGCGAGGACGCCGAGGTAGACCGACAGGATGCCGTACTCCTTCCCGCCCGGCCCCGCGCACAGCCGATCCACCATCTCCCGCTGCAGCATGAGGACCGCCCGGGGGAACAGGTCCCGCAGCTCGATCAACCGCAGGACGATGGGAGAGGAAACGGAGTACGGGAGGTTTCCGAGAACCGTTCCACCCATGGGGAACCGGCGTCTCCACTCCTGCGTCGGGACGGCGAGGAAATCCGCTTCCACGATTTCCACGGAACCGCCGCCGAACCGGTCCCGAAGGTGCGCCGCCAGGCCGCGGTCCACCTCGACCGCGACGACGGGGGTCCCCGCCTCCGCGAGCAACGAGGTCAACGCTCCGAGCCCCGGGCCGATCTCCACGAACGGGGGGGGGAATCGCTGCGCCAGCTCCACGATCTTCCGTGCGACGTTCAAGTCGGCGAGGAAGTTCTGCCCGAGGGACTTGCGGGGGGACAGGCCGAGGGCGGCGAGGGTCCGCCGCGGGTGCTCAGCGGCCATTTATGAAATGGGCCACTTAGCGGGTGAACCGGGAGGCGGCATAGGCGTTCAGGTCCGGCCCGGAGAACATTCCCGCGGACATCCTCCGCTCGCCGAGCAGCGCCACCATGGCGGCATTGTCGGTGCACATCGCCTTCGAAGGGAGGAACGTCCCGATCCCCGCCGCGGCGCCACGCTGCGAAGCCATTTCCCGCAGACGGGAGTTCGCCGATACCCCGCCGGTGTACACCAGCCTCGGAACCCGCTCCCGCTTCGCCGCGGAAAGCGCCTTCCCGACGAGGACCTCGACCACCGCTTCCTGGAAGGATGCGGCGACGTCCTCCACCCGCGCGGCCGCACCGGACGGGGAGGCGAGGAACGTCCGCAGCGCCGTCTTCAGTCCCGAGAAGGAGAAGTCCGCCGAATCCCGGGAGAGCCATGCCCGCGGGAAGTGGAACCGGGACGCGTCCCCCGCCCGCGCAAGCCGGTCGATGGCGACCCCTCCGGGATACCCCAGCCCCATCATCTTCCCCGCCTTGTCGAACGCCTCCCCCGCCGCATCGTCGAGCGTGCCGCCCAGGAATCCCATCCTTCCCCATGCTTCGATGCGGAAGAGGGACGTGTGGCCGCCGGACACCAGCAGCGCGATGTACGGGAAAGGGACGTCGTTCTCGAGGAAGACGGCGTGGACGTGCGACTCGAGGTGGTCCGCGCCGAAGAGGGGCTTTCCCCACGCGAAGGCGAGCGACTTGGCGAAGCACAGGCCCACGAGGAGCGATCCGATGAGTCCCGGCCCCGCCGTGACCGCGATCCCGTCGATCGCATCCCGCCCCGCGGAGGCGTCGGAGAGCGCCTTCTCGACCACCGGAACGACGGATTTCAGATGCTCGCGGGAGGCCAGCTCGGGGACCACGCCGCCGTATACGCCGTGGATCGCGTCCTGGGAAGCGACGACGCTGGAGAGAAGCCCTCTCGATCCGTCGTAGACCGCGGCGGCGGTCTCGTCGCAGGAACTTTCAATGCCGAGAACGCGCATGGACGCGCCTATAGGATATTGGCCGCGAGCTCCGCCAGGGGGGAGCGCTCCCCCTTGACGAGCAACACGTGCCCCGCGATCGCCTCGCCCTTGAACTTCTCGACCGTGTAGGAGAGCCCGTTGCTCGCCGAGTCGACGAAGGGGTTGTCGATCTGGTAGGGATCGCCCGTCAGCACCACCTTGCTGTTTTCCCCCGCCCGGGTGAGGATCGTCTTGACCTCGTGGGGGGAAAGGTTCTGCGCCTCGTCCACGATGATGAACTGGTTCGGGATGGACCGGCCGCGGATGTAGGTGAGCGGCTCGATCTCGAGGATGCCGAGATTCATCAGCTCCTGGTATCCGCGCACGCCGCCTTGCCGCTTCTTCCGGTTGAAGCCGAACAGGTACTCCACGTTGTCGAAGATCGGCTGCATCCAGGGCTTGAGCTTCTCCTCCAGGTCGCCGGGCAGGAAACCGAGGTCCTTCCCCATCGGCAGGACGGGCCGGGAGACGAGCATCCGCTGGTACACCTCCTCGTCGGAGGTTTTCCGAAGCCCGGCGGCGATCGCCAGCAGCGTCTTCCCCGTTCCCGCCTTCCCCGCGAGGGTGACGAGCTTCACCGAGTCGTCGAGGAGGATGTCGAGCGCGAAGGTCTGCTCCTTGTTCCGCGGCCGGACCCCCCACACGTCGTCCTTCGCGGGGGCGAGGAGCCGGAGTCTCCGGCGCAGCGCGTCCGCCCGGCCAAGCGCCGACGACTGGGAGGCGGTGTCGCGGAATACGACGTACTCGTTCGGCAGCAGGTCCTGCGCGCCCGGGGGCGGAAGGCACTCCGCGGCGGCGTAGAAGGCGTCGATGAACTCCTTCCCGACGGCCACCTCGCGGAACCCCCGGTACAGCTCCTCGATGTCGACACGGTCGCTCTCGTAATCCTCGGCCGTGACTCCGAGGGTGTCCGCCTTGATCCGCAGGTTCGTGTCCTTGGAGACGACGACGACGGGGGTATCCTTCTCCCGGGCCCGCGCGGAAAGGGCGACGCCGAGGATCTGGTTGTCCCCGGCGCCGCCTTCCAGCTCCGGCGGCAGGAGGGACGCCCCCTCGCTGCCGAACGCCACACGCAGCGTCCCGCCGTGCTCGAGCGGGACCCCCTCCGCAAGGCTGCCGGAAGTGCGCAGCCGGTCGATGTATTTGGATACCGTCCGGGCGTTGCGCCCCAGCATGTTGAGGTCTTTTTTGAAGTGATCGAGCTCCTCGATCACCGTGATGGGGACGATCACCCGGTTGTCCTGGAACTTGAAGAGCGCGTTGGGGTCGTGCAGCAGGACGTTCGTGTCCAGCACGAAGTTCTTGATCATTCGCCGCAGCGCTCCTACCGGATCTCGGCGAGTTTCTTCTTCGCCAGTTCGGCCGCCTTCGACTTCGGGTACTTCGTCCGGACGAGCTCGAGGAGCACGCGGGCGTTCTTGCCGTCTTTCAGGGCAAGGAACGACAACCCCTGCTTGTACATCGCGTCGGACGCCTTGTCCTCCCCGGGGTACTTGTCCACCACGTCCTGGAACGAAAGGATCGCGTTCTCGTAATCCTTCTCCGCGTAGAACGCCTCCCCCTTCCAGTAGAGCGCGTTGGGAACGAGCTTGTGATCGGGGTGTTTCGCCGCGAAGGCGGAGAGCGTCTCCCGCCCCTTCTTCGGATTCCCGCCCTTGACCTGCCCCACGGCGTACTCGTACATCTCCTCCGGGCTCCTCCACTCCCGCGCGCTTTCCGGGGCGGAGACGGCGGCCGGTGCCGCGGCGGACAGCTTGCCGATCCGCTCCTCGACCGCCGCCAACCGCTTCTCGATCTCCTTGACCCGATCGGCGTTCCCGCGGATCTCCTGCAGCGCGCGCTCCTGCTCGTTCTGCCGGCTGGTGATCCGCTGCATCTCGACCCGCGCCTCTTCCATCCGCGAGGTGGCGCCCAACTGCTCGGTCTTCACCCGATCGAAATCGCTGTTCATGTCCGCGAAGCCTCTCCGTAACGACTGGAACTCGCCCGCACCGGCGCCCTCCAGGGCGGCCACGGGCGCGGGGGGAGGCGACGTCTTGAGCACCGCCACCTCCCTCTTCAACCCCACCATCTCGTCCTGAAGCCGCGTGAAGGCGCCGGTGTCCATGACCGCGCACCCGGCCGCGACGGCGGCGAACACGAAGGCCCCGAAGAGCCGAAACACGACCGCCCTGCGCCCCATCCCGATCACCTCACCTGAGGACGAAATGCGCGCGGCGGTTCTTCGCCCACGCCCCCTCGTCGTGACCCGGGTCCAGCGGCCGCTCCTTGCCGAAGCTGACCGTGGAGAGCGCCGTCTCCGGAACGCCGAGAGAGACGAGGTAGGTCATCACGGCGGCGGCGCGCCGCTCCCCCAGCGCCAGGTTGTATTCCGCCGTGCCGCGCTCGTCGCAATGCCCCTCGATCAGCAGCTTCGCGCCGGGGTTTTTCATCATGTAGGCGGCCACGGCCTGGGACGTCTTGCGGCCGTCTTCCCCCACCACCGCCTTGTCGAAGTCGAACCGCACGTCGTCGAACCGGGACGTTTTCTCCTCGGTCACCGCGACCCCGGCCTCCGCCGCCTTCGCGGCGAGCATGGGCGGTTCCGCGGGCTTCGCCGGCGTCTCCTGCACGGGTGTTTCCGCGACGCCGGGCGCGGATGTGGCCGGAGTTTCCATGCCCGTCCCCGCGGTGCCGTCGGACTTCACCGTCTGCTTCTTGGCGCACCCCACGGCCATGACGACCGCGATGAACACGACCAGCGCAGCATACCCCCACCGATTGGTGCCTTTCATTCTGCCCCTCCCCTGAGAAATAGTTTGACCCGAACGCATCGCCACCCCTGCTATCGTCCGGGAGACCACGCGGGTGAACCCGCATCGCCGAGGCCGGAGACGAGGGTCCGCTGGCTCCGACCGTCGGACGAGATGATTTTCAGGGCAGAATAGCCCCTTTTCCGGAAGGTGTAAACCAGGGACCGGCCATCGGGCGCAAACGACGGATCTTCGCAGTCGCCGTCCGGAGCGGACGCGACCGCCCGCGGATCGGATCCGTCCGGCGCCACCGTGAAAACCACGAATCGTCCCCCCGATCGGGCGGTGTACGCGATACGGTCCCCCGCGGGAGACCAGGAGGGCGACGTGGCGTACCCGGTCTCGCTGGAGATCCGTATCTCCCCCGGGACCCCGATCGTCTTCACGTAGACCTGCGGGGACCCGCCGCGGTCGGAGACGAAGGCGATCCGCCGACCGTCCGGGGACGGCGACGGGGAGACCTCGAGTCCCCACCCCTCCACGAGCTTTTCGGCGGCGCCGCCCACCACCCGGACCCGGTAGATGTCGGAGTTGCCGCCATGGCTCACGCCCGCGTACAGCCACACCCCGTCGGGCGAGAACCCCCCGGGAGCCTTCGTCCCCCCGAACCGGACGACATCCTTCTCCGCGCCGGTCGAGACGTTGCGCAGGTAGACGGCGGGAACTCCCGTGCGGTACGACGTGTACGCCAGCCATTGCCCGTCGGGGGACCAGCGGGGAAAGAGATTGAAGCTGCGATTGTCCGTCACCCTGCGCAACTCCTTCCCGTCCATCCCCACCAGGTAGAGTTCCTTCCCCTTCGACCTCCCCGAACGGGCGGTGAACGCGATCTCCGTCCCGAAGACGCCGCGCACGCCGGTGAACGTGTACACGATCTCGTTGGCGAACCGGTGCGCGATGGAGCGGACCTGGCGGGGCGTACCGGCGTACCGTTTCCCGACCAGGAGCGTCCCCTGCGTGGCGTCGTAAAGCCGCATCTCGATCGTTACCCGGCCGCCCTGCGCCTCCACCTTGCCGATCACCACCGCCTCGGCGCCGATCATCTTCCACCCCGGAAACGACAGCGGCTTCCCGGAGAAGTGCGCCGCCGTAACCGCCTCCATGTGCGCCGTCTGCGGGACCAGGTCGAACAGGGCGGTGATCGCCAGGTCGTCGGAGAGGATCTTCGGGACCTCCCGGGAGGCGGACGGATCGCCCGGACCGGCGGCGAAATCCGCCACCGCGATCGGCATCCGCTTCCCGCCGGGAGCATTGATGTCGATGTAGAGGACCGCGGACGCAATGGAGGGGAACAGGAACAGCGCGAGGAGGATCACCCCCGCCCCACCGATCGATCGTCTCATCCCGCCTCCTCCGAACCGTGGAATCGGAACCCTACCTCGTAATGATCCTCTCCACCCAGCAACTGTTCCGGGGGAACCGGGAGGAGACTCGCCTTCCGGATGGCGCGCAGCACGGATTCGTCGAAGAAGGCGTTCCTCGAACCCTTCTCGATGCGGGCCTCGGAGACCTTGCCGTCCTTCTCGATCACGATCCGCAATTCCACCACGAGCTTCGCCGCGTCGCGCACGTGGCCGGGGGGAATCCAACTGTTCCGGACGATCTCCTCGAGACGGCGGAAATAATCGCGCAGCTCCGGGGAGAGCCGCACGGTCCCCTGCGCCCCACCCCCCCCCGCGCCGCGCGCGGTGGACCGGACGGGCGGCGGAGCCTCGATCCGGTGGGCCACACGCTCCCCCACGCTGCGCACGGCCGCGCGCGCGGCAGCTTCGCGGCGGCGGTCCCGGACCGCTTCCCGGACGGCGTCCGATCCGGCACGAGCCTCCCGCATCTGCCGGAGCCGCTCCTCCACCGAGGAGGTGTCGGGCGAGCGTCGCTTCGAGGCGGTGAACCCGTCAGGGGCGGCGACGGGGCTGGACTTCTTCGGCGCCTTTCCCTTCGTCGCGGGCGGCGAGCTCGCCGCCTTGCCGGCCTTCCGCGCGGGAGGGGCCTTCTCCTTCTTCGCCGGCGCGGGGGGCGATCCCGGGGGCATCGAAGCTTCCCGGCGGAACTCCCCGCCCCCGACCAGGTCCACCACGGTCACCGGCTCGAGGCGCAACGGAGTTCCGAACAGGGTGGGAACAGCCAGCGCCACGATCAACAGCGCCAGGTGGGCCGCCCCCGAGAGGGCGAGCATGGTCCGCAGGGGCGGCGGCGAGAGATCCGGGAAGAACGGCGAGCTACCGCTCGAGCGGTTCGGTGACCATGCCAAGTTTTTCGACCCCGGAATTTCGGACCTCCGCGATGACCTTCACCACGAGTCCGTACGGAACGGAGCGGTCGGCGCGGAAATATACCTGGCGGTCCGTCCGCCGGGCGACGATCTCCCGGAGGGCTCCCCCCAGGCGGTTGAACTCGATGGGCTGCTTCCCGACGAAGATCCGGCTGTTGGCGTCGACGGTGATGACCAGCCGCTCCTCGTCGCTGCGCAGCGCCTTCGCGCTGGCCTGCGGCAGGTTCACGTCGACCCCCTGGGTGAGCATGGGTGCGGTGACCATGAAGATGATCAGGAGGACGAGCATCACGTCGACCAGCGGCGTGACGTTGATCTCCGCCATGACCCTGCGATCGCCGGCGCGGCCGGAGGAACTCATCATCGCCACGGCGTCACCCCTTTTCGACCTTGCGTTCGAGGAAGTTGATGAATTCGGCGGTGAAGCTGTCGATCCGGGTGTGGACCGTCCGGATCCGGGTCAGGAAATAGTTGTACGCCATGACCGACGGGATGGCCGCGGCCAGCCCCGCCGCGGTGGCGACGAGGGCCTCGGCGATGCCGGGAGCCACGGTGGCCAGCGTGGCGTTTCCCGTGGTGGCGATCCCGGAGAAGGCGTTCATGATCCCCCACACGGTGCCGAACAGGCCGATGAACGGCGTGGCGCTGCCGGTGGTGGCGAGAAAGGGAAGGAGATCTTCCATACCCCCGATCTGCTCGTGGGTCGTCTTGTACATCGCCCGGGAGACGTTGTCCACCGGGAAGGAGGCCGGGCGGCCGCCCTGCGTGTTCTCGCCCCGTTCCCGCTGGATACGCGTCAATTCGATGTATCCCGCCCGGAACACCTCGGTCAGGGGCGACTTCTCCCCCTTCTCCGCCTGCTCGTACAGGGCGGAGAGGCTTTTCCCTTCCGCGAAGGCCCTTGCGAATCCGGCCTGGTTCCGCTCGATCCCCTTCAGGAGCCGGAACTTGAGGAAAATGATGGCCCAGGAGACCACGGAGAACACGACCAACAGCAGCAGGACGAGCTTTACGATGGGCCCGGCCAGCATGACATGCTTCAGCACCTGGGTGTCGAACACCCCCGCCGCCACGGGGATCACTGGCAGGACCAACTCCACGGGAACGATCAAGGAAACCTCCTCCTGTCGATCATTGTTAACAATCCTATATAACGGATTCGCAGCCCCGATTCAATCACCTTGACAATATTAATTCCCGTACATAGGATACGGTTCGGGGCTACATCCACAAAGGAATATATATGAAGAAGACCAGGAACACCCGGCAGCGAAACGTGATCCTCGACATCCTGAAGCAGTCGTGCGCCCATCCCACCGCCGAGACGATCTACCGGGAAGCGCGCCAGGTGCTCCCCAACATCAGCCTCGGAACGGTCTACCGGAACCTGAACTTCCTTCGGGACCAGGGGACGGTGCGGGAGATCCGGCCCAGCGAAGGCGGCTCCTCACGCTTCGACGGGGCGCACACCCCGCACGCCCACTTCCACTGCAGCAAATGCAACGGGCTGCTCGATATCCCGCTGCCCGAAGCCCTCGAGAACATCCATTTCGCCGGGACGGAGAAGATTTCGGCCGTATCCGCCATCGATCTGCACGTGATCGGGTCCTGCTCGGATTGCGCCACGACGACTGGCGCAGGACACTCTATCCCTTCCTCCCCGGCTGGAGGGGGCGACACACTAACCCGTGGCGCAGGACACTCCTTCCCGGCAGTGGGGGACACTCTTCCCCTGATCCCCCGGCAGATCAAGAATGTCCCCCCTGGCAAGAGTGTCCCGCTGACTGGCGCAGGACACTCCTTCCCGGCAGTGGGGGACACTCTTCCCCTGATCCCCCGGCAGATCAAGAATGTCCCCCCTGGCAAGAGTGTCCCGCTGACCGCTTTTAAACGGGAAAGGGGGCCGATCGGCCCCCTTTCCTTTTCCGCGAATCCGGCGGCGGCGCTTACGAGAGCTTGCGCCCTCCTTCGGCGGCCCACTTCTCGAGCATGTCGGTCGTGACCGACTTCGGCCGCTCGATCGCGTACCCCAGCGCCCGGTCCCAGGTGATGTTGCAAAGGACGCCGAGTGCCCGGCCGACGCCGAAGAGCACCGTGTAGAAGTCGTACTCGGTGAGCCCGTAGTACCACTGGATGACGCCCGACTGCGCGTCGACGTTGGGCCACGGGTTCTTCGCCTTCCCGTGCTCCCGGAGGATGTCCGGGGCCACCTTGTAGATCATGTTCACCAGCTTGAACATCGGGTAGTCCGGCAGGAACTTCTGGCAGAACTCCATCTGGGAAACATACCGGGGGTCGGTCTTGCGGAGCACCGCGTGGCCGTACCCGGGGATGACCTTCCCGCTGTTCAGCGTGTCCCACAGGAACTTCTTGAGCTCCTCCTCGGTCGGGAGCTTTCCGCCCAGCTGCCGGAACACGTCCTGGATCCACCCGAGCACTTCCTGGTTGGCCAGCCCGTGGAGCGGCCCCGCCAGCCCGTTGATGCCGGCGGAGAGAGCGTAGTACGCGTCGGAGAGCGACGAGGCGACGAGGTGCGTCGTGTGCGCCGAGACGTTCCCGGACTCGTGGTCGGAGTGAAGGATGAAGTACATCCGGGCCACGTCGTCGTACGGTTTCGCGATCCCCATCATGTGCGCGAAATTCCCGCCAAGGTCGAGCTTCGGGTCGGGCGCGATCGGGGTGTCCCCCTTGTACTTCATCCGGTAGATATAGGCGGCGATCTCGGGGAGTTTCGCCATGAGGTTGGTGCAGTCTTCGTACATCGGGTCCCAGTACTCGGTCTTCTTCATCCCCTCGCCGTACCGCTTCGCGAAGAGGGATTCCCGCTGCATCGCCAGGATGGCGGACGAGAACATGGTCATCGGGTGGGTGTCGCGCGGCATCGCGCGGAGGACGTCGAACACGTACCGGGGAACCCGGGCGCGGGACTTGAAGTCCTCGGCGACCGCAAGCGCTTCCTCTTTCGTCGGCACGTCTCCGGTCATCAGGAAGTACCAGAACCCTTCCACGTAGGGGTATTCGGATCCCGGCACCTTGGGCAGCGCCGCGAACGTCTCCGGGATCGTCTTGCCGCGGAAGCGGATACCTTCCATGGGGTCGAGATACGAGATGTCGGTCACGAGGCTGCGGATGCCCCGCGCCCCGCCGATGCACTGCTCGATCGTGACCTGGTCGATCAGGATGCTCCCCTGCTCCTTCACGAGCTTCGTGATGCGCGGACGGTGGGCCTGGATCTTCTCGAAAAGTTTGGCCTTCAGGTTGGACACGTTTGCGCTTCTCCTTTCCTCGGCTTTTTCTGCAACCGTTGCCATGGTCTCTGCCTCCTTTCGGGTGGTATCGCGATCGATTCCGACTGACGTCGGCCCGTGGATTCAGCGATGTGAATTGTATACGGTATACACGGATGCTATCTACTTAGCAGGAAAGGATCCGCGAAGTCAAGGGGAAAGAAAACCCGTTTGACGGCAGGTGATTTCTGTTCTAAGATTAGGCACTTATCAACGGAGAGGCGATGGCGATCCGGGACGAGAAAATCCTGTTTTTCGACGGCGCTTGCGGGACGAACCTTCAGCGGATGGAGATCCCGCCGTCCGCATGGGAGGGACGGGACGGGTGCAACGAATTCCTTAATGTTTCCGCCCCCGAAGTGATCCGGGAGTGGCATTCCTCCTTCCTCTCCGCGGGCGCGACGGTGCTCGAGACGAACACCTTCGGCGCCAACGCGATCGTCCTTTCGGAGTACGGGCTGGCCGACCGCGTCGCGGAGATCAACCGGGCGGCGGTCGGGAACGCGCGCGAGGCGATCCGGAAGGCAGGCGGAGCGGCGTACGTGGCCGGCTCCATCGGACCCACCACGAAGCTCCCCTCGCTGGGCCACATCGCCTTCCAGCCCATGGCGGCCGCCTTCGCGGAGCAGGCGAAGGCGCTCATCGAGGCCGGGGCGGACCTGCTGATCGTCGAGACGTGCCAGGACCTGCTGCAGGTCAAGATCGCGCTCATCTCCTGCTTCGGGGTGGTCGAGGCGATGAAGCGGGACGTTCCGGTGATGGTCTCCCTCACGATCGAGAACACGGGGACGATGCTGGTGGGGACCGACGTCGCCGCCGCGCTGGCCGCCATCGAGCCGTTCCCCGTCTTTTCCGTCGGCCTGAACTGCGCCACCGGCCCCGAGGGGATGACGTCCCACGTCCGGTACCTGTGCCGCCACTACCGCGGCCGCGTCTCCTGCATCCCCAACGCCGGGATGCCCCAGGTACGGGACGGGAAGACCCACTACCCCCTCTCCCCCGAGGCGTTCGCCGCGCAGCTCGCCGCCTTCGTGCGCGACGAGGGGGTCTCCATCGTGGGGGGGTGCTGCGGCACCACCCCGGAGCATATCCGGAAGCTGCGGGAGGCGCTCGAAGGGATCGTCCCGTCCCCGCGGAACGTGGTGGAGAAACCGTCGCTTTCCAGTCTCTACCAGGCCGCGGAGATCCGCCAGGAGATCCCTCCCTTCCTCATCGGAGAGCGGTGCAACGCGAACGGCTCGAAGCGGTTCCGGGACCTGCTCCTTGCGGACGACTACCCGGGGGCGCTGCGGGTCGCCCTCGAGCAGCAGGAGGACGGCGCGCACGCCGTGGACCTGTGCACGGCGTACGCGGGGCGGGACGAGCAGGCGGACCTCTCCGCCATGGTCCGCCTCTTCGCGCAGTCGGTCCAGATCCCCACGGTGATCGACTCGACCACTCCCGACTGCATCGAGGCGGCGTTGAAGATCCACCCCGGGCGATGCCTGGTCAACTCGGTGAACCTGGAGGACGGCGGGAAGAACCTCGAGCGCGTCTGCCGGCTGGCGAAAACGTACGGGGCCGCGGTCATCGCCCTCACCATCCACGAGAAGGGGATGGCGATGACGGTCGAGGAGAAGGTCGAAACCGCGCGGGCGATCCACGACCTCGCCGTGCACCGGTACGGGCTCCGCCCGTCGGACCTGCTCTTCGACGTCCTCACCTTCACGATCGGATCGGGGGATGCGACCCTCGTCGACGCCGCCGCGACCACACTTGCGGCGATCCGGCGGGTGAAGGAGGAGCTCCCCGGCGTCTCCACGCTTCTCGGCGTGAGCAACGTCTCCTTCGGCCTCTCCCCCGCCTCCCGGAGGGTGCTGAACTCCGTCTTCCTGCACGAGGGGGTGGCGGCGGGGCTCGACGCGGCGATCATCGACGCGGGAAAGGTCCTTCCGATGTCGAAGATCCCGGAACGCGACCGGGAAGTCTGCCTCGACCTGATCTACGACCGCCGGAAGAGCGAGGCGGAGTCCCCCCTCTATGCCTTCATCCGCCATTTCGCCGACCTGAAGCCCGCGGAGGAGAAGTCCGCGGCGGACGCGAACCTCCCCGCGATCCCCCCGGAGGAGGAGCTCGCCGAAAAGGTGGTGGCGGGGGACAAGGACGGACTGGAGGACCTGCTTTCGATCCTCCTGTCGCGCCGGCCGGCGGCGTCGATCATCAACCAGCTGCTCGTCCCGGCGATGCGCCGCGTCGGAGAGCTGTTCGGGCGGGGGGAGATGCTCCTCCCCTTCGTGCTGCAGTCCGCCGAGGTGATGAAGCGTTCCGTGGACATCCTCGCCCCCTTCATGGAGAAGGCGGAGCGCGAGGAGGGACGCCGGGTGCTCCTGGCCACCGTGGCCGGGGACGTGCACGACATCGGGAAGAACCTGGTCGACATCATCCTCTCGAACAACGGGTACCGGGTGGTGAACCTGGGGATCAAGGTGCCGGCGGAGACGATCATCGAAAAGGCGCGGGAATTGCGGGTGGACGCCATCGGCCTGTCCGGGCTGCTGGTCAAGTCGGCCCTGGTGATGCGGGAGAACCTGCCGCAGTTCGCCGCGGCGGGGCTTCGCGTTCCGGTGCTGCTGGGGGGCGCCGCGCTCACGGAGAAGTTCGTGGCGCAGGAGTGCGTCCCCGGGTACCCCGGCCCGGTGGTCTACTGCGCCGACGCCTTCGCCGGCCTGTCGGCCATGCGCAGGATGGACGAGGGGACCCTCTCGTCCACCGCCTTCGACGCGGCCGGGACCGCCCCGGCCATGACCCCCGGCCCCCGGGGGGCGGCCGTCGCCCGGGACAACCCGGTGCCGGCGCCGCCGTTCCTCGGCGCCCGCCACGTCGACCGGATCGACCCCCGGGAACTGTTCCCCTACGTCAACGAGCAGGCCCTCTTCCGCGGGCGGTGGGGGTACCGGCGGGGGAAGATGACCGCCGAGGCGTACGAGGAACTGGTGCGGGGGAAGGTCCGCCCGATGTATGAAGATCTGAAGCGGCGCGGCGTGGAGGAGAGCCTCTTCGCTCCGAAGGTCGCCTACGGCTGGTTCCGCGCCTTCGCGGAAGGGGACACGCTCGTCGTGGAACACGACGGGCGCGCGTGGCGCTTCCCCTTCCCCCGGCAGAAGACGCCTCCCCACCTGTGCATCGCGGACTACTTCCGGACGCGGGCGGAGGGGGGCGACGTCGCCGGCTTCTTCGTGGCCACCATCGGAGAGGAGATGACCCGGGCGACGCAGGCGTTGTTCACGTCCGACCGGTACCACGACTACCTGATGCTCCACGCCTTCGGGGTCGAGGTCACCGACGCCCTGGCGGAATACTGGCACGAGACGATGCGCCGGGAGCTCGGGATCGCGGGGGAGCGCCCGCCCGCCTTTTCCGCCTACGTCGTCCAGGAGTACCAGGGGTCCCGCTACGGCTTCGGGTACCCGTCCTGTCCGGACCTGTCGGCGCACGAGCCGGTGTTCGAGCTGCTCGACCCGGGACGGATCGGCGTGACGCTCACCGAGTCGATGGAGATGGTCCCGGAGCAGACCACTTCGGCCATCGTCGTCCACCATCCCCAGGCGAAATATTTCGCGGTGTAGCAGGGAGGCGCCATGAAAAAATACATCTGCACGAACTGCGGCTACGTCTACGATCCGGCGGCCGGAGACCCGTTGAGCGGGATCGCGCCAGGGACCCCGTTCGACGAGCTCCCCCCGGGCTGGATCTGCCCGATCTGCTACGCCCCGAAATCCCAGTTCGACGAGTTGGAGTAGCCCCTGGACCTCCTTGCGCGCATGAAGAAGGCGCCGTTGATCTTCGACGGCGCGATGGGAACGGTGATCTACGACCGCGGGGTGTTCATCAACACCTGCTACGACGAGCTGTGCCTCACCAACCCCAAGCTCATCCTGCAGATCCACCGCGATTACGTGGAGGCCGGCGCCGAGGTGATCGAGACGAACACCTTCGGCGCCAACCCGATCCGCCTCAAACCGTACGGTCTCGCGGAAAAGACGGAGGCGATCAACCGCGCCGCGGTCCGGCTGGCGCGGGAGGCGGCGGGAGAGGAGGTCTTCGTCGCGGGATCGGTGGGGCCGTGCACGGAGTCCCGGCAACGGATGCCCGAGGAGTTCGCCCCCGAGGTGGAGGGCGCGTTCCGGACGCAGATGGAGGCGCTCGCCGCGGAGGGCGTCGACCTGTTCCTCCTCGAGACCTTCTCCCACCTGAACGAGCTGCAACTGGCCGCGCGGGTGGCGAAGGAGTTCGGCCGCCCCGTCCTGGCGTCCTTCGTCCTGAACGACCGGGGCGAGACGGCGCTGGGGATGCGGGCGGAAACGATGGCATCGGCGCTCTCCGCCGACGACAACGTCGACATCGTCGGGATCAACTGCGGCACGGGCCCTTCCGGCACCTTCGACGCGCTCCAGGCGATCCTCCCGCTCACCCGGAAACCGGTGGTCGCCATGCCGAACGCGGGGATGCCCCGGGAGATCAGCGGACGCGTGATGTACCTGACGAGCCCGGAGTACTTCACCGAGTACGCCAAGAAGTTCATCGAGCTGGGGGTCCGCGGCGTCGGGGGGTGCTGCGGAACCACGCCGGCGCACATCCGCATGGCGGCGCGCGCCGTGAAGCCGTTGCGCGTCATGAAACGACGCGTGGAGGCGAAACCCCTCCTCCGCCAGGAAACGCTGGTCTACGCGGTCCCGACCGAGAGGAAATCCCGTCTCGCGGCGAAGCTGTGCGCGGGGCGGAAGGTGACGTCGGTGGAGCTGGTCCCGCCGAAATCGAGCGACATGACGGCGCTGCTGGCCAAGGCGCGGCAGTGCGCCGAGGCGGGGGTCGACGCGATCAACATCCCCGACGGCCCCCGGGCGAGCGCCCGGGTCTCCCCGATGATCTCCGCCCTCACCATCCTCCAGGAGGTCGGGATCGAGCCGATTCTCCACTACTGTTGCCGCGACCGGAACCTGATCGGGATGCAATCCGACCTGCTGGGGGGATACGCCGCGAAGCTCGCCAACTTCCTCATCATCACCGGGGACCCGCCGAAGCTGGGGGAATATCCCGACGTGACCGGCGTGTTCGACGTGGACTCCATCGGGCTGGTGCAGGTGGCGGCGAACCTGAACCGCGGGTTGGACATCGGCGGCAACCCGATCGAGCCGCCCACGGGCCTGTTCATCGGGGTGGGCGCCAACCCGTGCGCGGTGGACATGGAGCGCGAGATCGACCGGTACTTCCGGAAGATCGACGCGGGCGCGGAGTTCGCCATCACGCAGCCGGTGTTCGATCCGGAGGCGCTTCTGCGGTTCCTCGACCGCGTGGGGACGTACCGGCGGAAGATCCCCGTCCTCGCGGGGGTGTGGCCGCTCCTCAGCTTCAAGAACGCCGAGTTCATGAACAACGAGGTTCCCGGCGTGGTCGTGCCGAAACCGATCCTCGACCGGATGGCGCGCTGCAAGACACGGGAGGACGGACGGAAGGCGGGGATCGAGATCGCCCGCGGGATCGTCGAGCGGATCTCGGACCGCGTCGACGGCTTCCAGGTGAGCGCACCGTTGGGGCACGTCGAGACAGCGCTGGCGGTTCTCGCGAAGTCCTTCTGAGGACGTCCCCGAAACTTTTCCCCGCCATCTGTTGACAATTTCCTCCATTGCCGAAGTAAACTGTCACGGTATGGACGAGACCGATCTGAGATTTTCCGAAGACCATGTCTGGGTCCTGGAGATGGGGCCCACCGTGCGGATCGGCATTTCCGATTACGGACAGGAGCAGCTGGGGGAGATCCTCTCCGCGGCGCTGTGCGAGGTCGGAAAGTTCCTGGAGCCTGGGGACACCTTCGGCGAGGTGGAATCCCAGAAAACCGTGATCGAGCTCCCCTCTCCCGTCACGGGGACGGTCCGGGCCGTCAACGAGGCGATCCGGGACGACCCCTCCGTGATCAACGTGGACCCGTACGGCAAGGGGTGGCTCGTCGAGGTGGAGATCGACGAGCCCGAGGAACTCGAGCGGATGATGAACGGCGAAAGCTACGAGACGTTCGTGGAGGAGTAGCCCGGCTACTTCTTCCGTTTGGCCGCCAGCACCTTGTCGAGATTCGCCTGCGCCACCCGGAGCATCTCCCGGCTGAGCCGGAAGTTATGCGTCCCGCGGCCGGCGGAGACCGCCTGGTAGTTCGTCTCCGCCTGCCGGACCAGCGTCTCCTCCCTCGAAACGTCCCTCCCCGCCTTCTTCGTGCGGGCGACGTACTCCTTCGCCTCCTCGAGCGCCACGGCGATGGCGTTTTCCTGCTTCGTGATCTCCTGCTTCCAGCCGAGGAGCATCTTGCCGTACTTCGAATCGTGGCACTCCTCGCACTTCGCCTTGACGGTGAGCACCGTCTGCGTCCCCTTCTTCAGATCGTGGCACTCGGTGCACTTCGTGTCCGCGGCCGCCATCACGTCGGGGGCCGGGGTCACGCCGAACGCCTTCACCTTCCCTTCGTAAAGGGCTTGCTGCGCCTTGTGGCAGTGGGCGCAGTCGATGTCCTTGCTTTCGTGGTGGCACTTCATGCATTCGGATTTCGTCACGATGCGCATCTTGTGCTTCTCGGGGGAGTGGCACTTCGCGCACTCGATCCCCACATCCTTCACGTGGAGCGCATGCGGGAACTGGAGCTCCATCTCCCGGAAGAACACCTTGTCCGACGGCATCACGCGGGAGTGGCACAGGGCGGCGCAGTACGCCGACGGCGATGCGAGGATCGCCGGTTTCGGGGGGGCGCCCGCCGCCCCGGCCATCCGGAAGGCCGCGTTCACCTGCTCATGGCCCACCCGGACGATCTTGAGGGCGTATTCGATGTTGTGGGAACCACGGCCGGCCCGCAGGAAGTCGAGGTTCGCCTGCGCGTCCGCCACGAGCGAACGGGCCTGGGCGAGCTTCTTGTCGGCCGTCGCGCCGCTACCGACGGCCGCCTTCCCCGCCGCCACGATCCGCTCCATGCCGGCCACCAGGTTCCGGGATTCCCGGATCCAGTCGTCGAGCATCAGGTCGTACCGCTTCCCGTGGCACGCCACGCAGCTCTGCCGCTCCGCCGCCAGCTTGCTCTCGCCGGGGAACGACACGCCGGACTCCTTCACCTCCACGGACCGGGTGTGGCACCCGTTGCACGAAACCTGGGCCGAGAACATCCGTGACGGGGTATCGGGCACGCCCTTCGCCCCCGCGCCCATGTACATCTCCTTCTGGTAATTGTGCAGCCTCTTGTGACAGCCGTCGCACTGGACCTCGAAGGTCTTCACCAGCTCCACCGTTCCGTGGCGCACCTTCTCGTGGCACTTGAAGCACTGGATCGCCTTGTAGGTGACGTGGGTGCGGTGGATCGCCAGCACATCGCCCTTCTTCTCGAGCCTTCCCACGTGGCAGTCGTAGCAATGGGCGTCCCGCACCGCCCCGTCGCCCTCGGACACCCGGATGTGGCACTGCTTGCACGCAACGCCGATCTTCAGGTACGACTCGTGGGAAAACATGAAGCCGCTGTGCTCCACGACCTTCGTGGGCGTCCCGTGGCACCCCGGGCAGCCGCCGAGCGCCTGCCCGGCGCTGATCCCCTTGAAGTGGCACAGGAAGCATACGCTCGTGTCGACCTGGGTGTGCGACCCCTTGACGATGTGCTCCCCCTGGACGATCGCATAGTGACAGCTCGTGCAGCGCAGCTTCTCGCCGCGCTTCAGCTTCGTCATGTGGTCCTGGTGGTCGAAGGTGATGTTCCCCAGTTTCGCCTTCCCCTTTTCGATCCGTCCCTCGTGGCATCCGTTGGCGAGGCACGCGGTGTCCTTCACGTCGGCGCGCGGCCTCGGATTGTACAGCCCCGTCCAGTACTTGAGGGTGGTCACCGTGATGAACACGGGGGAGAAGGAGTGGCACTTGATGCAGGAGACGTCCGCGTGGGCGGACGCCTTCCACTGCGCGACGTAGGGGTCCATGTAGTGGCACGCACGGCAGGAATTCGGGAAGTACGCCGCCACGAAGAACGCCCCGTTGTAGGCGACGAGGAGCCCGAGAACGACGACGGCGGCAACGGCGGCCGGCCTGCGGCGCCCCCCGGCGGTTTTCCACAATTCCTTGAGTTTCTCCATCATCGGTTGGTGACCTCCGCCGATTCGCCGGCGCGCCGCGCCAGGATCTCCTCGTACTCGAGGGGGTGCTCCTCCTTCATCTCGTGCTCGGAGAGCTGCCCGTGCCACCAGAGCAGGGTGCCCGGGAACCGGTCGGGATTGAAGTGGACGTTGTAGAAGTGCCAGATGACGATCGCCAGGGTCGCCAGCATCGCCTCGTCGCTGTGCATCTCGTGGGCCACGTCGAGGGCGTACTTCGGCAGGAACCGCAGGACGATCGACTCGAACCAGAGGAACAGGCCCGACCCGATCATGATGATGCAGCCCCAGTAGACGGCCCAGTAGTCGAACTTCTCGATGTAGCTGAACCGCCCGAAGCGCGGCTTGTCGGGGACCTTGCCGAGGAAGTGCCGGATGTTGTGGACGATGTCCTTCGCGTCGCCGGGCTTGGGGATCAGGAGCCAGAAGTCGCGCCGCCCGTCGCGCGTGAGGACCGTGTAGAGGAAGTGGTGGATCATGAAGTAGATCAGCATCCCCGCGCCGATCCGGTGGACGATCGTGGAGTTCTGGATCCCGCCCCAGAAGTTGATGACGAACCGCGAGAGAATGAAGTTGGGGAATTTCAGCGGCATCCCGGTGATGATGAGGAGGATCACCGCTGTGAACATCACCACGTGCTGGAACCGGAAGTTCCGGTTGAACCGCTGGAACAGCTCCCCTTCCTCCGCCTGCTTCTCCTTCTTCCGCTCCTCCCTCGCGAGCCGGGCCGCCGCCCTCCGCTCCGAGGCGGTCCGGGCAAGGAGATCCCGCTCGACCTCTTTCCGTACGCGGAGGCGGATCTTCTCCCGAAGCGCCTCGGCCTGGTCCGGAGGCAGCCCGGTGACCTGTTCCTTCAAGGCCGCGTCGATCTCCCGTTCGACGGCGTCCCTGGTTGCGTCCTTCCGATCGTCCTCAGGCATTCTCGTCGCTCCCTGATCGTCAGTGGTTATTATGGGGCGGAACAAAAGCGCAGCGGGGGGTTCCACGCAGTGCCCCCTGGTATTGCTTCAGCGGGGGTACCCCGTGGGGCGGCGTATGGAGTGAGGCAGGGATTGCGTCGAACGGAATCGCAGTGAGCGGGCGAAGATCGCGAACGTAGCGGAGTGGAAGCCCCCCGCGAGCTTTGTTCCGCCCCACGGGGATCACCGCTCCCCGCGCAGCCGGCGCGTCCTGCCGTACATGTCGAGGAAGATGTGCGCGATGAGGGCGAGCATCGTGCCGATGGTGAGCCACTTGAAGAACGTCGCCGTCCAGTAGATGATCCCCGATTCCTTCTTCTTCGCGTCCACGTGAATCTTCCCCACGGCGAAGTTGGGGTTCGCGCCGGGGTGGCATTTCCCGCACGTCTTCGGCACGTTCTTCAGGTTCACCGTGGAGAGCGGATCGTCCGGCGGCCGGATGTCGTGCACCCCGTGGCAGGAGGAGCAGTTCGCGACCGTGCGCGAGCCGAACTGGCTCGCGACTCCGTGGAACGACTCCTTGTAGGTGGCCACCTGCTCCGTCTCGATGCCGAACTTCCCCATGATCGCGATGGAGGAGTGGCACTTGGAGCACTGCTCCGACACGTGGGTCGCGAAGATGGTCGACTTGGGGTCGGTGTGGGCGTAGATCTTGTGCTCCCCGTGGCAGCCGGTGCAGGAAGGCACCTCCACGATCCCCTTCGCCAGCGCCGTCCCGTGGATGGATCCCTTGTACTGGGCGTAGATCTCCATGTGGCACTTGCCGCACGTCTCGGCGACATTGACCCGCGCGACCTTCGACCCGGGATCCTTCGCCTTGAGGATCGCATGGCTGCCGTGGCAATCCTGGCACAGCGGCGCCTTCGTGTTTCCCTGGGCGATCGCCTTTCCGTGGGCCGAATCGAAATACGCAAGGACGTTGTCGGACTGGGGCGCCCCCTCCTGGTTCCCCCTGAAGTGGCAGTGGGTGCAGGTCACCCGCCGGGGGCGCACCAGGTGCGGGATCTCGCTCACGTCGAAGTGGCAGTCCGTGCACCCCTTCTTCCCGTGGACCGACCCTTTCAGCGTGTCCCCCGTGACGAAGAGGTCCCGGATCTGGCCGTCCACCAGCAACTTGCGGAACTCGGGCTTGCCGTGGCACAGGGTGCACTTCTCCAGCGAAATCGAGGCGGAGGCGTCCCGCGGGAGCCCGGGGAGGCCGCCCCACCCGAGGGCAAACAGGACCGCCGCGAGTGCGAACTTCCTCATAAGACCCCTTCCTCTTTGAGTTTTTCGTATTCCAGCGGATGCTCCTCGCGCAGCCACTCCACGGACACCTTCCCGGTGATCCACGACGGGTTCATCGGGAAGACGGAGGGGTGCAGATGGACGTTGTAGAGGTGCCACAGGAAGAGGACCAGGAAGGCGAGGAGCCCCTGGTAGCCGTGGATGATGATCGCGAGGTCGAGGACGAACTTGGGGAAGAGGCGCATGGAGAACTCCTCCCCCCACAGCATGAGACCGGTGAGCGAGATCAGGACGATCCCCGCCGCCGCGCCCCAGTACTGGAACTTTTCCTTGTACCCGTACCTCCCGAAGGGCGGATATTCCGTCGCCGTCCCGAGGTTGTACCGGAGGGACTGGAGGAAGTCGTCGATGTCCCGCTTCGTTATGAAAAGCTGCCGGAGCTCCGGCTTCCCTTCCCTGGAGAAGAGCATGTAGAAGACGTGGTGCACCAGGTTCGCCATCAGCAGGACGGCGGCGATGCGGTGCACGATCCCCCGGTTGTGGACCCCCCCCTCCATCCGGATGAGCCACTGGGCCAGGGAATTCTCGTGGTACATCAGGGCGAACCCCGTGACCGCGAGGACCGTCAGGAGGATCGCGAGCAACAGGTGCTGCACCCGGAACGGAAGCGACATCCGGATCACTTTTCCGGCGGCGAGGTCGGCGCGGCTCATGGCTTCCTCTCCTTCCCGCCCGGCGCTCCCGAACGCTTCCGGTCCCAGCGGCCGTACAGATCGAGCCCGACGTGCAGGACGAACAGGATCACCAGCGCGGTGATGAAGATCGTGTAGAAGAGCCGGACGGCGAACACCCCCATCGCCTTCTTCGGAGAGACCTCCACGTGGACCGCGCCCTTCGCGAAGTTGGGCCCCGCGTTGGGATGGCACTTTCCGCACGTTTTGGGAATGTTCGCCTTGTGGACGGTGGAGGCCGGATCGGAGGATGGAAGGATGTCGTGCACCCCGTGGCAGGAGGAGCAGTTGGCGGCCTTCGTCATCCCGTACTCGACGGCGATCCCGTGGAACGAATCCATGTAGGAGGAGAACCGCTTCTTCGGGAGGGCATATCGCGTGGAGATCCCCTCCTCGTCATGGCAGCCGGAGCACGTCTTCGGGATGTTCCGCGGACTCACCGACGAGGACGGATCTCCGATCTTCGCGATCGTATGCTCCCCGTGGCAATCCGTGCACACCGGCGATTCGGCGATCCCCGCGCGCATCCCTTTCCCGTGGACGCTCCTCTCGTACTGGTCGAGGATCCCGGGGTGGCACTTGCCGCACATCGTGGGGATCTTCTGCCGGTGGGTGGCCGACCGGGGCTGATCCCCCGGGAGGATGGCGTGGTTGCCGTGGCAATCGACGCAGACCGCGCTGCCCAGCAGCCCCGACTTTTTCGACGCCATCCCGTGCACGCTCTGCTCGTACGCCGCCAGCAGCTTCTGGTCCGGCAGGTGCTGGTACCTCGGCTCGAGGGCCCGGTCCTTGTGGCACCGCAGGCAGGTGGCCGCGATGTTCAGCCGGAAGGTCCGCGCGACGGGGTCCTTCGGCCTCCGGATGTCGTGCTTGCCGTGGCAGCCGTCGCACCCCGGGACGTCCGTGATCCCTTTCGCCCGCAATTTCCCGTGGGCGCTCCCGGCGTACGACTTCCCGGCATCCCCGTGGCACTTGTCGCAGGAGACCTTCTTCAGCTTCTCGTGCGGCGCGCTCGCGTCGGCGTGGCAGGTGACGCAGGAGCCCCCCCCGTGGACCGAAGAACGGTACGCCTGCAGGTCGATGTAGAGGGAAACCGTCTGCCCGCCGGGGAGCGACATCTCGATCGTCTTGTCCCCGTGGCAATCCATGCATTCGCCGACGCCCGGGGGGACGGCGCCGGCGGGAACGGCCAGGAACAACGACGCGGCGATCAGGGCCGCGGACAGGAAGGGACGTCTCATCCGCTTCATTCCTCCTCCGGAACGATCCGGGTGGCGTCGGGCGGCGGGGTCTCCCCACGCCGGTCGTACGCCTCGATTTCCTCGAGCTCGAGGGCGTGTTCGTGCTCCATGTGGTGGCGGGAAAGCTTTCCGTCGATCCAGGTGAAGGACATGGGGGCGAAGTCCGGGTTAAGGATCACGTAGTAGAGGTGCCAGACGAAGATCGCCAGGGTGGCCAGGATCGCCTCGTAGTAATGGACGATGGTGGCGACGTCCAGGCCCCACATCGGGAGATGCTTCAGCGACTCGTCCTTGAACCAGAGGAGGAAGCCGGTGACCACCATCACGATCGTCCCCCACACCAGCGCGAGGTACTCCGCCTTCTCCACGTAGCTGAACCGCTCGAACTTCGGCTTATGGTCGGCCATGCCCAGGAAGTACCGGATCGTCCCCACGATGTCTTCGGCGTCCTTCCACCGGGGGAGCATCCGCACCACCTGGCCTCGGCCCCGTGCGGTGAACACGGCGTAGAAGAGGTGGTAGACGCTGGTGGCGATCATCAGGATGGCGGCGACGCGGTGGCCCCATCCGCGCACGAAGACGTTCGCCTGGTCGGAGACCACGGGAAGGGACCATTTGAATTTCAGGGCGAACCCCGTGACCACGAGGATGAAGAAGGTCGCAAGCGTCAGGAGGTGCTGCACGCGCTCGGACCGGTTGAGCCGCTCGTAGCCGGGGTGCTCCCATTCCCGGCGGCGCCGGTACAGCTCCTGCATCTTCCGGAAATAGTCGAAGCCGTTGTGGAGGAGCATCCCGCCGATGACGACGACGATCATCCAGATGTAGAGACGCTCCACCCAGTACTTGACGACGCCGCCCGTGCCGCCCGGCCCCACATGGATGTTTCCGCTGGCGAAGTTCGCCGTGGCGCCGGGGTGGCATTTCCCGCAGGTGACGGGGAGGTTCCGCGGGTGGATCGTGGAGCGGGGGTCGGAGGACGGGAAGATCTCGTGGACCCCGTGGCAGGAGGAGCAGTTCGCCACGGTCTTGTCGCCCAGGCGGGCGGAGAGGCCATGGTAGCTCTGCTCGTAGCCGCGCACCTTTTCCGCCGGCAAACCGTACCGCGCGGCCAGTTTCTCTGCGGCGTGGCAGGTGGCGCACGTCTTCCCGGAGACGGCGCCGAAGGAGACCTGGGATTTCGGATCGGCGGCCTGGCGGATGTCGTGCTCCCCGTGGCAGTCGGCGCAGTTCGGCGCGTCGGGGACTCCCCTCGCCAGCGAGGTGCCGTGGACGCTCTCCCGGTAGATGGTATAGACGCCGAAGTGGCACTTTCCGCACGTGGCGGGGAGATTGCGCTTGTTGACGGAGGACACGGGGTCCGTGCGCTCCCTCACGTCGTGGGCGCCGTGGCAGTCGGCGCACGTGGCGGACTTGTTCAGTCCCTTCTCCATGATGGCCCGGTTGTGGATCCCCAGGTCGTACATCCGGGAGGCCCCCGGGATGCCGACGTTTCGCTTCTCCGTGATCTCCGGGTTCCCGTGGCACCGGGCGCAGGTGGCGGCGAGGTTGCGGAAGTAGACCGGAGAGGTGGAGAGGGTCCGCTTCGGGACCGCGTGGGCCCCGTGGCAATCCGCGCACGTCGGGCCGTCGACGACGGGCTTGCGGTCGACGGTGACCATGTGCCTGCTCTTCGAGTAGACGGCGGTCACTTCGGAGTGGCACCCGGAGCAGTCCACCCGCTTCAGTCGGGCGGGGTGCGGCAACGCATCGACGTCCGCGTGGCAGTCGGTGCAGGAGACGTCCGTGTGCACGGACATCTTGTACTGCCCGGGGTCGACGTGGAGCGACATTCCGGGGAACTTCCCGAAGGCGCTCTCGGGGCGTTTTGCGCCCCCCGGCGTCACGTTGGAGGCCTTTTCCTCCGGGGACCAGCCGAGGATCCCCTCGTCGCCGTGGCAGTCGAGGCACTGACCGTTGTCCAGCGCGCCGGCGCCGCCGGCGAGAAGGGGAAGGATCAGCAAGGCGGGGATCGCCGTGAAAAAGAACCTGAGCGTACGCCTGCGCAGAATCGCCATCGCTTCCACCCCTTGTTCGATGTCGCGGATCGCAGAGTCGCGGGGAGTCGCCGTGAATGTTGTCGACTGTATACATAGCGTATCGACAGGGGCGGAATCAAGCAAAAAATATCGTTTGGCGGCGCGCCTTCACCTCGCGGGAACCTTCTCCCGCCGCGCCTTGCGCTATAATGATCCCCCGGTGGCGGGTCGGGTGGATGCTGCTACAGGAAAATACGCTGTTTTATTCTCCGGGAACGCTACGGTGGACCGGGAGTTAGCAAAATATTATTTTCTCCCGCGCTTTTTCTTGACAGTCTCCGGCATGCACAATATCTTGTATTGACCATACGATCACACCACAAGATAGGCTATCCTGATCATATGCAACCGACCATGAAACGGAGCGAATCGATGGACCTGAACGCCCCCGCAGCCCACGTCTCCCCCGCGTCGACCGCCCTTGCCGGCGGCCCCGTGCGCACCGCAGGCAAGGCCCTTCCCGACCTCCCGCCGAAGGAGTGGGCCGAAGCCCTCTTGAGGAAATACGGCCCCATGCCGGTCTCGGAGAACGCCCGCACGGTGCTGGAGCGGCGCTACCTCAAGAAGGGGATGAAGGAGGATCCGCTGGAGACCCCCGAGGAGATGGTCTCCCGCGTGGCGTACAACATCGCGATGGCGGAAGGCCTCTACTACGGCGCCCTCTCCGAGGTGGTGCTCCGGTGGGCGGAGGCGTTCTACGCGATGATGCTGAGGCTGGACTTCCTCCCCAACTCCCCCACCCTGATGAACGCGGGCCGCGAGCTCCAGCAGTTGTCGGCGTGCTTCGTCCTCCCGGTGGACGACTCGATGGAGTCGATCTTCGAGGCGGTCAAGAACACCGCCCTCATCCACAAGAGCGGGGGGGGAACCGGCTTCTCCTTCTCCCGCCTGCGCCCGCACGCCGACGTCGTCCGGTCGACGAAGGGGATCTCCTCCGGACCGATCTCCTTCATGACCGTCTTCGACGCGGCCACCGAGACGATCAAGCAGGGCGGGACGCGGCGCGGCGCGAACATGGGGATCCTCCGGGTCGACCACCCCGACATCCTCGACTTCATCACCTGCAAGAGCCAGACGAACCGGCTGAACAACTTCAACATCTCCGTCGCCCTCTCGGAGGAGTTCATGAAGGCCGTCGAGAGCGGCGAGGAATACAGCCTGGTGAACCCCCACTCCAGGGAGGTCACCGGACGCCTCCCGGCCCGCGAGGTCTTCGAGCGGATCGTCGACTCCTCCTGGCGGAACGGGGAGCCGGGGATGATCTTCATCGACCGGATCAACCGGGACAACCCCACGCCGCGGATCGGCGCCATCGAATCCACGAACCCGTGCGTCACCGGCGACACGTTCGTCGCCGTGGCGGACGGACGCGGGGCCATGCCGATTCGACAGCTCGCCGAGGAAGGGAAGGACATCCCGGTGTTCTGCCGGAACGCAAGCGGCAGGTCCACCGTGAGGATGATGCGGAACCCCCGCGTGACCGGGCACGGGATGCCGATCCTGAAGGTCGCTCTCGACGACGGCAACGCGCTCCGGGTTACGGAAAACCATCGGTTCGTCCTCTCCGACGGAAGCGCGAGGGAGGCGAAGGACCTCGTCCCCGGCGACAGCCTTGGCCTCATGACCCGCCGAACCTCCTCGTTCAGGAAGATGCTTCCGCACTCGAGCGGCAGCCCTCAGCTCTACCGGTGGATATCCACGACCGACGACCCGAAATGGGGACTCGAACACCGGCTCATCGCCAATTTCCGGCATCGTCAGCAGACCGGCAAGACCCTTGACTGGCACCGGCAAATCGTCCACCACCGGGATTCCTTCCTCGAAGCCATCCACGCGCGGGCGTACGGAAAACTGGAGGAGTGTCAGAGGGCGACCGACCTGAACTGCTTCCTGGACGGCAACGCCGTCATGGTCGAACGAAACTGCGAGCATTGCGGCGCGACCTATGCCGTCGAATGGTCCCGGCGCGAGCAGTCGTTTTGCACGAAGTCGTGCTACCTCTCCTGGCACAACGGAAACCCGGCCATCCGTCGGAATATCTCGAACGGCGTACATTCCGCCTATGCCGCCAAGGCGGAGAAGACGAGGCGGCATCAGGTCGAATGCCTCGTCGGCCTGAAATTCGAAACCGGCCGGATGCCGTTGAAGAAGGACTGGGAAAATCGATGCGCGGAAAAAAGAATTCCGAAGCGACTCGGCACGGAATTCGGGTTCCCGACGTTTCGATCGCTGAAAGAAGCTTCCCAGATCTTCAACCACCGGGTCGTTTCCGTGGTGCGCGACGGGGTCGAGGATGTTTACAACGGGACGGTCGACGAATTCCACAATTTCTACGTGGGCCATTTCCCCGGAGAGATCGACGGGGACGCCTGTCACCACTATATTAATGTATTGCAGTGCGGCGAACAGCCGCTGCTGCCGTACGAATCGTGCAATCTCGGCTCCATCAACCTGGCGAACATGGTCACGACCGCGGACGGCCGCGCGCGGATCGACTACGACAAGCTGAAGGCCACGGTGCACACGGCGGTCCGGTTCCTCGACGACGTGATCGACATGAACAACTATCCCCTCGCCGAGATCCGCCACATGACGATGGGAAACCGGAAGATCGGACTCGGCGTCATGGGGTTCGCCGACCTGCTGATCCGCCTGGAGATCCCGTACGACTCCGACGAGGCGCTGGCGGTCGCCCAGGAGCTGATGAGCTTCGTCCAGGAGGAGTCGGGGGGCGCATCCTGCAACCTCGCCCGCGAGCGCGGCCCCTTCCCCAACTACGACGTCAGCGTCTTCCCGGAGCGGGGCGGGGCGGCGCGGCGCAACGCCACCACGACGACGATCGCTCCCACGGGGACGATCAGCATCATCGCCGGCGTCTCCAGCGGGATCGAGCCGATCTTCGCCCTCTCCTACATCCGGAACGTCATGGACAACGACCACCTCGTGGAGGTGCATCCCCTGTTCGACGCCGAGATGCGGCGCCGGGGGCTCTACTCCCTCGAGCGGATGACCGAAGTCTCGAAAGAGGGCTCGCTCCGGCACATGGAAGGGATCCCCGAGGACATCGCGCGGGTCTACGTCACGGCACACGACATCTCCCCGGAGGCCCACCTGCGGATGCAGGCGGCGTTCCAGAAGTACACCGAAAACGCCGTGTCCAAGACGGTGAACTTCCCCGCCGACGCCACGCGGGACGACATCCGGAAAGTGTTCGTCCTCGCCTACCGCCTCGGCTGCAAGGGGGTCACCGTCTACCGGGACAAGAGCCGCGAGGAGCAGGTCCTGAACATCGGAGGGGTGAACGCGAAGGCGGGAGCCGAGGCGCCGGCGGCGGTCCCCGGGCCGGAGCCGTTCGTCACCCCCCGCCCGCGGCCCGACACCCTGATCGGCGTCACGAAGGAGATCAAGACCAGTTGCGGCAAGCTCTACGTCACGATCAACCGGGACGAGAAGGGGATCTTCGAGGTGTTCAACCAGATGGGGAAGGCCGGCGGCTGCGCGGCGTCCCAATCGGAGGCGATCGGGCGACTCGCCTCACTCGCCCTGCGCTCCGGCGTGCAACCCGTGATGATCGTCAAGCAGTTGAAGGGAATCTCCTGCCACCTCCCCTCCTGGGGCGGCAACGGGGGGAAGATCCTCTCCTGCGCCGACGCCGTGTCGAAGGCGATCGAGTGGTATCTCGAAAATTTCGAGGCGATGTTCCCCGGTTTCCCGAAGCCCGTCGCCGAGGCCGCACCGAACCCGGGGAAGAAGGCGTCCCTTCCCTCCTCGGAGGAGGAGATCGCCCGCGGCGCCTGCCCCGACTGCGGCAGCCAGGTCGAGCGCCAGGAGGGGTGCCTCAAGTGCCGCTCCTGCGGCTTCAGCGAGTGTTAACGCCTCACCTTTCAGGGGGACACTCTTGGTTCAAACCAGGGAGGAAGGGATAGAGTGTCCCCCGCCAGTTACGACGCGCCTTTTGTCCCCTTTGAGGGTATAGAGGGCTCCGGCAAGACGACCCAGCTCCGGCGCCTCTCGGCGCATCTCGCCGCGAAAAACGTTCCCCACATCGTCACCCGGGAGCCCGGCGGGACCCCGCTCGCGGACGAAATCCGGAAACTCATCCTCATCCCCCGCGAAGAAACCGTGTTCCCGGAAACGGAGCTTCTGCTCTACGAGGCGGCGCGGGCGCAGCACGTCCGCGGGTTCATCCTCCCGGCGATCCTGGCCGGCCGGGCCGTGCTGTGCGATCGCTTCTGCGACGCAACGACCGCCTACCAGGGACACTCGCGGGGGATCGCCGCTTCGGTGGTGGAGGCCCTGAACCGGTTCGCCGCGGGGGGGCTCCTCCCCGACCTGACGCTGCTGTTCGACCTCGCTCCCGAGACGGGGTTCGCCCGCATCGCGCGGCGCGGCCGCACCCCCGACCGGATCGAGCGGGAATCCCTCGAATTCCACCGCACCGTCCGCGAGGGGTATCTGCGGCTCGTCGATGCCCACCCCGGACGGGTCGTCCGGATCGATGCCGCCGTCCCGGAAGAAGAGGTGTTTCAAAGCGTTCTCCGGGCGGTGGCGCAGCGGTTCGGATGGTAGAACCCCTTTCCTCCGTCGTCGGCCAGGAACGGGCCCTCGCCCTCCTGCGCATGTACATCGGCGCGGGGGCGGTCCCCCAGGGGCTCCTCTTTTCCGGAGAGGAGGGAGTGGGAAAGGAGAAGGCCGCCCGGGCGTTCGCCGCCGCCCTTCTCTGCCGGAAGCCGGGGGCGGAAGGGGCGTGCGGGACATGCCCCGATTGCCGGCTGCTGGCGTCCGGCGCCCATCCCAACTTCTTTTTCATCGCGCCGGAAACGCAGTTCCTCCGGATCGACGAGATCCGCGCGTTGCAGGAAGAGCTTGCGCTCAAGGCCTTCTCCGACCGCCCGCGCGCCGCGATCCTTTGCCCGGCGGACCGGATGACGCCGCAGGCCGCCAACGCCCTGCTGAAAACCCTCGAGGAGCCCCCGCCCGGCGCCCACCTGATCCTGGTCGCCCACCGCGCGGCGATCCTGATGCCCACGATCGTCTCCCGGTGCCAGAGAATCCCCTTCTTCCCTCTCGCCGTCGGGACGGTGGCGGAGATCCTGTCGCGCCACCCCGACGCGGGCGGGGACGTTCCACCGCCCGTGATCCGGCTGGCCGCCGCGGTTTCCGGGGGCAGCCCCGGACGCGCCCTCTCTCTCCTGCCGGACCTGGCGGACGAGCGGGAGGCGTGGCTCGCGCTTTTCTCGAACCCTTCCCCGGCCGCCGCGATAAAACTCGCGGAGAGCTGGAAAGGGGAGGGGGACGCGCCGGGACGCCTGGCCGCGCCGCTCTCCCTCGCCCGGGACCTGACCCTCTTATCTTCGGGGGGCGGAGCGGATATAATAAACGAGGATTTACGGGAGCCCCTCGCGTCCGCGGCCTCCCGCGTTCCCGCGGGAGGGTGGGACGCGGCGTTCCGGGAGCTCCTGTCGATCTCCCGCATGCCTCCACAGGCCCAGAAGCGGCTGATGCTGGAGGCGTTTTTCTTCGGACTGCACGGGAAGGGATGAAGCGCAAGGGCATGGACATCGCCGGGATCCGCCTTCGGGGAATCTGCAAGACATATCATTTCGACTGCACAGGGGTGGCCCTGCAACGGGGAGACTACGCCGTCGTGCAGACGGAGCGGGGAGCGGCGCTGGGAGAGGTGGTCCGCCGGGTCGACGGCCACACGCCGAGGAGCGATCAGCCCCCGTTCGGCAAGGTCCTCCGGTTGGCCTCGGCGGAGGATATGCGCGCCCACCAGGAGAACGCCCGCAGGGAGGCGGATGCGGGAGCGTTCTGCACCGCCCGGATCGCGGAACGGGGCCTTCCGATGAAACTGGTGCGGGCCGAGTACCTCCTCGACCGCAGCAAGGCGGTCTTCTACTTCACGGCGGACGGACGGATCGACTTCCGGGAGCTGGTGAAGGACCTGGCCCACGAGCTGCGGACGCGGATCGAGATGCGACAGATCGGAGTGCGAGACGAGGCGCGCGCGGTAGGCGGGGTCGGCCCGTGCGGCAAGGAGCTGTGCTGCGCCACCTTCCTGCGGGACTTCGAGCCGATCACGGTCAAGATGGCGAAGGACCAGAAGCTGTCGCTGAACCCGGCGAAGCTCTCCGGCGTCTGCGGACGCCTGATGTGCTGCCTGATCTACGAGCATGAGTCGTACGCGCGTCAGAAGGCGTGCGGGACCTGCGCTTCCTCCCTCCCCGAGGGAGCTCCCTCCCCGCCGGAACAGCCCGCGGAGCCGGACGACGCCGAGGAGATGACCGTTCGGTTGACCGACGAGGAGGAGGGCACTCCGTGAAGGAGACGTTCTACGTCACCACGCCGATCTACTACGTCAACGACGTCCCCCACATCGGTCACGCCTACACGACGATCGCCTGCGACGCTCTCGCCCGCTGGCACCGCATGAAAGGGAGACGGGTCTTCTTTCTCACGGGGACGGACGAGCACGGGGAGAAGGTGCAGAAAACCGCGGCATCGAAAGGGCTCTCCCCCCGGGAGCTCGCCGACCAGGTGGTGGCCAACTTCCAGGGACTCACCCCCGCCCTGACGATCAGCAACACCGGCTTCATCCGCACCACGGAGCCGCGGCACTACGCCTCCGTGCAGAACCTCTTCCGGAAGTCCCTCGCCAACGGCGACATCTACCTCGGCGAGTACGAAGGATGGTACTGCGTCCCCGACGAGGCGTACTGGACGGACCTGCAGCTCGGCGACGGCGGGAATTGCCCGGCCTGCGGGCGCCCCGTGGAGAAACGGAAGGAGCCTTCCTACTTTTTCCGCCTTTCGAAGTACCAGCAACCGCTCCTCGAATATTACCGGAAGAACCCGGGGTTCCTCCGGCCGGAGAGCCGCCGGAACGAGGTGATCGCCTTCGTCGAGGGGGGCCTGAACGACCTGTCCGTCTCCCGCACCTCGCTCTCGTGGGGAATCCCGGTGCCCGACGCGCCGGGGCATGTGATCTACGTCTGGTACGACGCCCTCACCAACTACATCACCGGGCTCGGGTACCCCTCCCCGACCGAGGAGTTCAAGACGTTCTGGCCCGCCGACGTCCACATGGTGGGCAAGGACATTCTCCGGTTCCACGCCGTCTACTGGCCCGCCTTCCTCATGTCCGCGGGGATCGCGCCGCCGCTCGGGGTGTTCGCCCACGGCTGGTGGACCGTCGAGGGGCGAAAGATGAGCAAGTCGCTCGGGAACGTGGTCGACCCGTACGAGATGGTGCGGAAGTACGGGGCGGACGCGTTCCGCTACTTCCTGCTGCGCGAGGTCTCTTTCGGGCTGGACGGCGATTTCTCGGAGAAGGAGCTGATCAAGCGCGCCAACTCGGAACTCGCCGACAAGCTGGGGAACCTCCTGAACCGCTCGCTCGGGATGCTCGGGAAATATTTCGACGGCGTCGTCCCCGCGCCGGGGACCCTCGATCCCGCGGACGCGGCACTGTCCGCCTGCGCGGCCGGGACCGTGTCGGCCGCCGACGCGGCGATGGAGGACGTGGCGTTCCACAAGGCGCTCGCGGCGATCATCGAACTCGTGACGAAGGGGAACGAATACGTGCAGTCGATGCAGCCGTGGGCGCTGGCGAAGGACCCTTCTCTGCGGGCCCGCCTGGGAACGGTGCTCTACCACGCCCTCGAGGCGTCCCGGGTGGCCGCGTTGCTGATGGCCCCGTTCACGCCGACCGCTGCGCAGAAGCTGTGGGAAGCCCTCGTTCCCGGGGGTGGGCCCCTGGAAGAGGCGCGGATCGACCGGGCCGGCGCCTGGGGGGGCCTGGCGGCGGGCGCCGCCCTGCCGAAGGCGTGCATCGTCTTTCCGAAGATCGAGACGGGAGCCTGAGCGGCCCGCGCCGTCCGGAGGCTCCCGGCCCACCGAATGTTCTTCGACACCCACGCGCACCTCGACCTGTCGCCGCTCTCCGCGGCGGAAGAGGCGGTGGTGCGCCGCGCGCACGACGCCCACGTCACCCGGATCGCCACGGTCGGGATCGACCCGGACAGCAGCGAGCGGGCCGTCTCGATCGCCCACCGGCACGCGGGGATCTACGCGATCGTCGGGCTGCACCCGCACGACACGGGACATCTCTCCGACGCCGTCCTTGGGCGCCTCGAGGCGCTGTCCCGTTGCGACAAGGTGGTGGCCGTCGGCGAAACGGGGCTCGATTTCTACCGCGACCGCGCGCCCCGGGACATCCAGCGCGCCGCCTTCCGCGAGCAGGTCCGGCTGGCCCGCAGGCGCAACCTCCCCGTGGTCGTCCACGACCGCGACGCGCACGACGAAACGCTGTCGGTCCTCGCGGAAGAAAACGCGTCGGAGGTGGGCGGGATCATCCACTGTTTCTCCGGGGACCTCGCCATGGCCCGCAAGGCCGTCGCGATGAACTTCCTCGTTTCCATCCCCGGCGCCATCACCTACAAGGGATCGGAGAAGCAGGTGGAAGCGGTCCGGGCGTTGCCGCTGGACCGGTTGTTGATCGAGACGGATTGCCCGTTCCTCGCTCCGATCCCGTATCGGGGGAAGACGAACGAACCGGCCTATGTGCCGCTCGTGGCGGAGAAGGTGGCGCAGATCAAGGGCATCCGCGTGGAGGACGTCGCCCGGACGACCACGATGAACGCCCTGCGCCTCTTCCGCATCCCCGTCGAGGAGGAGGTACGGATCACCTACCGGATCCGCGACTCCCTCTACCTGAACATCACGAACCGGTGCACGAACGCCTGCGCCTTCTGCGCGAAGCGGACCGACTACCACGTGAAGGGGCACCTGCTGAAACTGCCCGCGGAGCCGACCCCCGCGGAGGCCCTCGCGGAGGTCGGGGACCCGACGAAGTTCGAGGAGGTCGTCTTCTGCGGCTTCGGGGAACCGCTGCTGCGCCTTGAGGACGTGAAGGAGATCGCCGCGGAACTCAAGCGCCGCGGGGCGCGGGTCCGGGTAAACACGGACGGACTGGGAAATCTGGTCCACGGGAGGAACATCCTGCCCGAGCTTTCGGGACGGGTGGACGCCCTCTCGGTTTCGCTGAACGCGCCGGACGCGGAGACGTACGCCCGGATCTGTCCGAACCGGTACGGGACCGCGTCGTTCCCCGCCCTGCTCGACTTCCTCCGGGAGGCCCCGAAGCACGTCCCGTCCGTGACCGCGACCGCCGTCGCCCTGCCGGGCCTGGACGCGGAGGCGGTCCGCCGCCTCGCGGAATCGATCCCCGGCGTCTCCTTCCGCCTCCGCCCCTACGACGACGTGGGGTGACGGATCCCCCTCCCGGTCACCCGATCCCGGGCAGGGCCTTCCGGACCGTCTTTTTCGCCTTTTTCACCTTATTCTTGACGTTCTTCAGGAAGGCGGACGCGATCTTGTCCTTGAGCTTTATCACCTCGATTTCCTTTTTCTCGAGCTTCTTCACCAACCGCGTCACGTCCTTCTCGAGAGTATGGACGCGCCTGGTGAGTTGCCCCTCGAGCTTCCCGATTTTTTTCCGGATCGTTTTCTGGATGGCCACGTCCGCCTCCTTTATGGAATTGTGATGACACGACTCTACCACTTACCATCCGCCGGATGAACTCCCTTGACACGGCCAGGGGAGTGCGCGGCCGGACCGGATCAGCCGAGGAGCGCCGGGAGCACCTCGCCCGATTTCCCCCGGAACGTCGCGTCGCAGATGCCGCTCACCGGCGTCTCGTCGGGGTTCACCTCGATCACCCGCGCGCCGCGGCGCTTCGCCATGGCGGCGTACCCCGATGCGGGTGCGACCACCGCCGAGGTGCCCGCCACGATCAGCACCTCGCACCGGGAGAGCATCTCCATCGCCTCCCCGGACGCCTCGCGGGGGAGCATCTCGCCGAACCACACCACCCCGGGCCGCAGCAATCCGCCGCAGGCGCCGCAGCGGGGCGGAAGATCCGTGAAATCGCCCCGCTCGTACCGCTCCGCCCCGCACCCCACGCAACGGACCGTCCAGATGTTCCCGTGGATCTCCGCCAACCGCCGGGACCCCGCGGCCCGGTGCAATCCGTCCACGTTCTGCGTCACAAGGAGGAAGTCCGGCTTGACCGCCTCCACCGCTGCGAGGGCCCGGTGCCCCGCGTTGGGTGCGCACCCGCGGATCTTCCGGCGCCGCCACTGGTACCACTCCCAGACCTCCTTCGGGTCCTCCGCGAAGGCCTCGGGAGTGGCCAGCGACACCGGGTCCCGCCGCTTCCATAAACCTTCCGGACCGCGGAACGTGGGCACGCCGCTCTCCGCCGAAACGCCCGCGCCGGTGAGGACGCACAGGGAGCGGCACTCCCGGACCCATTTCACGGCGGCGTCCATCGCCCCTGCGACGGCCTCGCGTGAGGGCTTGTCCATACTTACGATTTGAGCGCGCTTCGCAAGACGCCCCCGAAGCGGTCCAGGATGTCGTCGAGGGCTTCGCGGGTGACCGCCTGGGGAAGAAACAGGTAGACCACGTTGCCGAGGGGACGCAGGAAGAGCCCGCGGCGCAGCCCCTCGGTGCGGATCTCACGGAGCACCGGCGCGGTCCCCGGCAGCGGCTCCTTCGTCCCCTTGTCCCGGACCAGCTCGAGCGCCGCCACCATCCCGATTCCGCGCACGTCCCCCACCATCGGCAGCTCCGCAAGGGCCCGCGCCCCTTCCGCAAGCCGGGGAGCGAGGCGCGCCACGCGGTCGACCACCTCCTCCTCCTCGAACAGGTCGAGGGAGGCCAGCGCCGCCGCGCACCCGACCGGGTTCGCCGTGAAGGTATGGCCGTGGTAGAACGTCTTCCCGCCATCCGGGTCGCCGAGAAAGGTGTTGTACACTTCCGCGGTGGTGAGCGTCGCGGCGAGAGGAACCGTGCCGCTGGTCAAGCCCTTGGAGAGGCAGAGGAAGTCGGGGGAGACGCCGGCCTGCTCGCAGGCGAACATCGTCCCCGTGCGGCCGAACCCCGTGGCCACCTCGTCGAGGATGAGATGAACGCCGTGCCGGCGCGCGAGGGCCGCCGCCCGGGCGAGGTATTCCGGCGGGTAGACGATCATCCCGCCGGCGCCCAGCAGAAGCGGTTCAAGGATCACCGCCGCGATCGTTTCCCCGCCCTCCCGCAGCGCGGCGTCGAGGGCGTCGACGCAGGAGGCCGCGCACTCCGGGTACGTCTTTCCCTCGGGGCACCGGTAGCAGTACGGCGCGGGAACCCGGCGGGCGGGGAACAGGATCGGGCGGAAGGCGCGCAGGAACGCTTCCACGCCGCTGACGCTCATGCACCCGGTGGTGTCCCCGTGGTACCCGCGGTCGAGGCAGACGAACCCGGTCCGCTCCTCCCGGCCGAGATTGCGCCAGCACTGGAGCGACATCTTGAGCGCCACCTCCACCGCCGTGGAGCCGTTGTCCGAGAAGAAGACGCGGGAAAGCCCCTCCGGTGCGATCGCGGCGAGCCGCGCGGCCAGGCGCACCGCCGGCTCGTGGGTGACGCCGGCGAACAGGACGTGGTCCAGCCGCTCCATCTGCCGCGCCACCGCCTCCCGGATCCTCGGGTGTCCGTGCCCGTGGACGACGCACCACCAGCTCGAGATGGCGTCGTAGTACCGGTTTCCGTCCGCGTCGAAGAGGAAGAGCCCCTCCGCGCGGTCGATCTGCAGCGGCGGATCCGCCGCCAGCGCGCTCATCTGGGTGTACGGGTGCCAGTTGTGCCGCAGGTCTTTCCGGAGCAACTCCTTCCGGTCCATCAGGTCGACCTCCACCGTTCAAGAAACGCCCGACCCACGGGGGCGAACGCCTCCACGCCGTGGACCGGGTCGGACAGAGGGGGGACCTCGCCCAGCACCGGCGCCCCGGCGAGCTTCGCCACGATCCGCGGATTGTCCGAGAACACCTCCGCCGGCGTCGCATCCCCTTCCCCCGGGAACCGGTTGAAGACGAATCCCAGCAGCGGAACACCGCGCCGGAGCACCGCCTCCGCGGTGAGCAGCGCATCGTTTACGCAACCGAGCCGGTTCCGCACGACGACGAGGGCGGGAAGGCCGATTCGCGCGACGAAATCGCCGGTCGACAACTCTTCCGAGAGGGGAACGAGGAAGCCGCCCGCCCCTTCGACCAGAACGGCGTCATGGGTCTCGGCGAGGCGACGGATCGCCGCCTCGATCACGGCCGGGTCCACCCGCCGCCCCTCCCGCGCCGCCGCAAGGTGCGGGGAGGCGGGGAGGGAGAACCGGTAGGGGCACAGGTCCGGCAACTGCGCTTCCGGGACCGGTCCGTGTCGACCCATCAGGCGCCGGTGGACCGCGATGTCCGACGGACCGTCGCCCGCCCCCGTCTCGACCCATTTCTGCGTCGCCACGCGCATCCCCCGCGCCTGGAGAAAGCCGCCCAGGAGGCCGCATACCACCGTCTTGCCGACGCCGGTGCCGGTACCGGTGACGAAGACCCCCTTCACCGGGTCCCTCTTTCCGGGATCGCGCCCCGGCACAGGAACACCTGGTACGTCGCCCGGATCCCGCCGTGCAGCTCCCGGTACGCCTCCTCGACCCGTGCGAGCCGCCCCGGGCTCCAGGAGTCCCGCGCCCCGCCCCCGCGCGTCCCCGTGTACCGGATGCTCCGCAGCAGGTCCCCGAGGGTCGCGAAATCCTGGTGGTACCTTCGCTCGGAGACGTCCCACCGGGGGAAGACGGCCGAAAGCGCCCCGGCGATCTCATCCCCGGAGTGGAAACCGGCCGCGGCGACCCGCACCCCCTCCTCCGCCTCGCGGTGGCGCGCCGCCGCACGCAAGGCGGCGTCGAGCTCCGCGTAGGTCTCCGGACCGAAGAAGGAGAAGGTGAGCGCCCCGCCGCCGGAAAGGAGGGACGCCATCCGCGCCAGCGTCCGGGGAAAGGAGAGAAACCACTGGAAGGCGGCGTTGGAGGTGACGAGGTCGTATCTCCCCGTGGTGATCTCCTCCGCGTCGGCCACGGCGAAGCGGACCCGCGGGTCGTCGATCCGCCGCTTCGCGACGCGCACCATCGCCTCGGAGATGTCCACGCCGAAGACGGACGCGCCGGGGAAGGCGTCGAGGAGCATGCGCGTATAGAGCCCCGTCCCGCAGCCGGGCTCGAGTATCTTGAAGGCCCGCCCCCTTTTGGGGGCAGGCTCGCCAATGCTGTCGTTCATCCTCGGCGCTGGGCCGAGCGATGCCACGGTGTACGCCAGCAGGTCGCGCGCGGAGAGCCGCTGCGCGTGCGCATGCGCCTCGTACCGGGCCGCGCCGGCCGAGAAGCGGCGGACGACGGCGGGATCAACCATCGGCGGCCGCCGCGAGAAATCCTTCCGCGAGGAAGGCGGCATGCGCCGCGCCCGGCAGCGGATGAAACGTCGCGTTCCCGCTCTCCCGCGCCACGCCTTCCGCCTCCGCGAGCGGAGCGACGACGTCCTTCTCCCCGTGGACGATCGAAACGGGGCATGGCGGAAGCGTCCCGCCGGACAGCCTGGCGTTCGCCAGGTACGAAAGCCCTTCGCGAAGCACCCCGCCGTCCATCTCCCGCAGGTATGCCGCCTGCAGTCCGGCGCGGAACCGGCGCCAGGCGGGCATCTGCGACGGATAGAAACATCGCGTGTAGAACCCCGACAGGCATGCTCCCGGGTCGACGGAGAGCGAGCGAAGAACCGCCTCCACGTCCCCTTCCGGGTACCCGCGGCGGATCCCGACGAGCACGACCCGCCGCACCCGCTCCGGGCGCTCCCGCGCGAACTCCGCTGCGAGGAATCCCCCGAGGGACCAACCGATCACGTCCACCGGGCCCCGCACCGACCGGTCGAGGAACGACGCGAGACGGCGGGTGAAGCCTTCCGGCCGGAGCGGTCCGGTCGTCACCGCGGCGACCCCGGGGAAAAGGCCGTCGAACACCCGCCCGTCCGTCGCCCACCCCGGCAGAAGGACCATCGACGGATCGCCCTCCCCGACCACGGTAAATTCGTCAGGGGGCACCGAGGGCCTCCACGACGGCGGCGACCTGCCGCTCGGTGTGCGCGGCGGTCAGGGAGAAGCGGAGCCGGGCCGATCCTTCGGGAACCGTGGGCGGGCGCACCGGGAGGACGAGGAACCCCCGGTCCGCGAGGGATTTCGAGAGGGCGACGGCGCGGGCGCTCTCCCCCACGACGACGGGGACGATCTGGCTCTCCCCTCCGACGGCCCACCCTCTCCCGCGGAGGGCTTCACGGAACGCGGCGGCCCGGCGCAGAAGCTCCTCCCCGCGCGTCTCCCCGGACCGGCAGAGCCGGAGAGCGGCCAGGTCGGCCGCGATCACCGCCGGCGGGAGCGCGGTGGAGTAGATGAAGCTGCGGGCCGTGTTGACCAGGTAGTCGATCACGGTCCGCGACGCCGCGAGGTACGCCCCGAACCCCCCCAGCCCCTTGCTGAACGTCCCCATCACGAGGTCCACCTGCCCCGCGAGGTCCGAAGCCTCGACGCATCCCCGTCCCTGCGGGCCGAACACGCCGGTAGCGTGGGCCTCGTCCACCATGAACCGGCAATCGTGCCGCCGGCAGACGGCCAGGAGGGCGGCGAGGGGAGCGAGGTCCCCGTCCATGCTGAAGACGCTCTCCGTCATCACCAACGCCCGTTCGAACGCCCCGCGGTGCTTCCCGAGCATCCGGTCGAGGTGCTCCGGGTCGTTGTGCCGGAAACGCAGGAGCTTGCCGCGGGACAGGAGCGCGCCGTCCAGTTGGCTGGCGTGGCAAAGCTGGTCGGCGAAGACGGCGTCGCGGCGCCCGAACAGGGCGGGGACGATCCCGGTGTTCGCCTGGTACCCGGAATTGAAGACCAGGGCCGCCGCGCTCCCCTTGAAGGCCGCCGTCTCTTCCTCGAGTTCGTGGTGGATCGCCAGGTCTCCGCTCATGAGGCGCGACGCCCCGGCCCCGACGCCGTACCGGTCGAGGGCCTCGCGCGCCGCCGCGATCAGCGCGGGGTGGGACGACAGGCCGAGGTAGTCGTTGGAGGAGAAATCGACGTGCTCCCGGCCGTCCCGCACGGCAAGGGCGGGGGCGCGGCCGGTCGACGGGACGAGCCGCCGGAGCAATTGCCGCCGCTCCCGGTCGTCGAGAAACTGCTTCCACTCGTCCATCATGAACCTTCCGCAATGGCTGGCGCAGGACACTCTATCCCGCTGTGGGAGGACACTCCTTCCCTCCCTCCCGGGTGAAAACCAGGAATGTCCCCCCCTGGGATGTTTGTCCCGCTGACCGGCGCACTCACGGCGTGGGCTTCCCCGCGTAGAGGTATCGCTCGAACATCCGCTGGTAGTCGGTCCAGCGGGCCCCCTCGCGCATCTCCGCGATGGCGTCGTTGAACGCGGTCGCCTTGGCGTCCATGTTCTCCACGTGGTGCAGCAGGATCGCTTCCAGCGTCTTGGGCCGCTTCGGGGACCCGTACTCCAGCTCCCCGTGGTGGGAGAGGATCATGTGCTTCACGAGCATCGCCTTTTCCGGCGGGAAGCCGGGGAGCGAGGCGCAGATGTCGCTCACGTACTCCGCCCCCATGTAGAGGTGCCCCAGCAGGCGCCCCTCGTCCGTGTAGTCGAACGCCCCCTCGTAGGACAGCTCGTGCACCTTCCCGACGTCGTGCAGCAGCGCCCCCGCGAGCAGCAGGTCGGAATTCACCCCCTCGTAGTGGGCCGACAGCACGAGGCAGATCCCCGCGACGGAGACCGTGTGCTCCAGCAGCCCCCCGATGTAGTCGTGGTGCATCGTCTTTCCGCCGGGCGCCTGGCGGAAGCGGCGCGCCACGTCCGACTCCGGCGGATCCTGGAAGACGACCGCCAGGAGCCGCGCCAGGTCCTTGTCCTTCACGCCCGCGACATACCCCTGGAGCGTCTTCCAGAGCGGCTCGATTCCCTTCTTCGTCACCGGGAGGAACTCGGTGAGGTCTTTCGTTCCCCCTTCCTCCCGCCGGACGTCGTGGACCTTGAGCTGAACGCGCCCCTGGTACGCGATGGCGCTGCCGCTCACCTCGACCACCTCGTCCCGGTCGAACCGCTTCCCGATCTCCTCGGCGCGGTCCCACACCCTCCCCTCGATCTGTCCGGTCCGGTCGCGCAGTTGCAGGGTGAGGTACGGCTTTCCGGCGTTGCTGGTCAACAGCGCCTTGTTCGCAACGAGGAACAGGTCCCGGACCGGTTCCCCCTCTTTGAGGTCCTTCACGAAACGCGTTTTCTGCATCGGCAATCCCGCTTTCTACTTAGGAATAGGTTTCGAGGATGCGGAGGGCGGCGCGGATCCCGTCCACGGCGGAGGAGACGATCCCCCCGGCGTGCCCCGCGCCCTCCCCCACAGGATACAACCCTTTGTGCGTCACGGACTCGTAATTCGACCGTTCGATCCGGACGGGCGAGGAGGTCCGGGACTCCACGGCGTACAACGTCGCCTCGCGGGTGAGGAACCCCCGCATCGCTCCCCCGAACCGGAGCAGCCCGACGCGGAGATCCTCCTCCACCGTACCCGGGAGGATGCCGCGCAGGGAGTCCGGGACGACGCGCGGGGCAAGGAGGCGGCCCGGGGACGGGGGGAGATCGTTTCCGCGGAGGAAGGCGAGCAGGTTCGCTGCCGGCACGCCGTATCCGCCGCCACCGCGCCCGAACGCCCGGCGCTCGATCTCCTCCTGGAAGGCGATCCCCGCGAGGGGGCCGGTATCGCCCCCTCCCGCGTCCCCGAAGTCGGCCGGCGTCACCGAGGCGACGATCCCGCTGTTCCCGAACCCGGAGTTGCGCGCCCGGACGCTCATCCCGTTCACGGGCGACTGCCCCTCCCCGGACGCCGCGTTCATCACCTCTCCGCCCGGGCACATGCAGAACGTGTAGACGCCGCGTCCCGACGGGGCCCGCGCCGCAAGACGGTATTCCGCGGGGGGAAGACCCTTCCCGGTCATTCTCCCGTACTGGATCCGGTCGATCAACGGCTGGGGATGCTCCACCCGGAATCCCACGGCGAACGCCTTCCCCGCCATCCCGACGCCTTGCGCGAAGAGCCGTCGTGCCGTGTCGCGCGCCGAGTGGCCCATCGCCAGGAGGACGACCGGGGATCGCACCTCCTCGCCCCCGGCGAGCCGGACCCCGCACACTGTCCGGTCCGACAGCGACAACTCCTCGACCCGCGCCCCGAACCGGATCGTGGCGCCAAGGGACGAGAGCTCCCCGCGCATCCGCCGGCAGAAGCGACGGAGCCGGTCGGTCCCGACGTGCGGCTTCGCGTCCTTCACGAGCCCGGGGATCCCCGCGTACTCCGCGAAGACCGACACCACGTGGTCCACGAGAGGGTCGCCGATCCGCGTGGTGAGCTTCCCGTCCGAAAACGTCCCCGCGCCCCCTTCCCCGAACTGCGCGTTGCTCTCCGGGTCGAGGGTCCCGTCCCGCCAGAACCGGGCGACGTCCCCGGCCCGCTCCTCCACCGGCCGGCCGCGCTCCAGGATAACGGGCGGGGCGCCGAACCGGGCCAGCGTGAGGGCGGCGAAGAGTCCCGCCGGTCCGGCCCCCACGACGACGGGAGGGAGGTCCGGGCGCCGCACGGAGGTTTTCGGGAACGGATCGGGAGGGGCCTCGTACCGTCTCGCGCCGGGGACCCGCGCGCAGGCCGCTTCCTCCAGCGCGGGGGAGCCGAGAGAGCACTCCACCGTGTAGACCCGGCGCACGTCCCCCTTCCGGCGGGCGTCGTACCCCCGCCGCACCACGGAAAACCGCTCCACCTCCCCGGGGGGAACGCCTATAATCGTCGCTATGCGCACGAGCAACGACCGTTCCGGCAGCGACGGGTCGACGCGGACGTCGGAGATGCGGATCGTCAAACGGTGGGTCCTCCTGCTGCTGTTCGGGGCGCTGTGCCTGCCCTCCTCCTCGTGCCGCCCGCTGATGAAGGAGGTCTTCAAGAACCCGAAGGTTCGGCTGGTCCACATCGGGTTCGCCGGCAACCCGTTTCTGGCCAGGGGGCCGTTGGACGCGATCCTTCACCTCTCGGTGAACAACCCGAATACGTACGCCCTGACGGTGGCCAACGTCGCCTACTCCGCCACGATCGGGACCCGGAGGCTGGCGGAAGGGGAGCGGAACGAGGAGGTCCGCATCGAGCCCTCCGGGGAAACGGTGGTCAAGATTCCCGTGCGGCTGGACACCGACGTCTTCCACGCGGCGCTGCGGGAAATGATCGAGGCCCGCGCGCTCCCTTACGAGTTCAACGGCTCGGTGGGCGTGGTCGCCCCGTTCGTCGGCGTGGTCCGGGTCCCCTTCTCCCGGACCGGGACCATCGATCCCTTGGACCTCCTCCGCCGGAAGGGAATCGGCTTCAATTGACGGGGCACGGCGGCTCCCGGCCGTCGAGCACGGCGAGCAGGTTCTCCGTCGCCAGCCGCCCCATCGCCTCCCGCGTTTCCCCGGTTGCGCTCCCGAGGTGCGGCAGGAGCACCGCCGAAGGGGCCGACAAGAGCAACGGGTTCACCCGCGGCTCCTTCTCGTACACGTCGAGCCCCGCGCCGAACAGCCGCCCCTGCGCCAACGCCGTCGCCACCGCCTCCTCGTCCACCACCTCTCCCCGGGCGATGTTCACCAGGACCGCCGTCCGCTTCATCTTGCCGATCCGCTCGCGGGAGATCAGACCCCGCGTCTCCTTCGTCAGGGGAACGCACAGCACCACGAAGTCGCTCTCCTCGAGGAGGGGATCCAGGTCGCGGTACGACGCCGCGAGTTCCGCCTCCGCCGACGGGGAAAGCCGCCGGCGGTTGTTGTAGAGGATCTTCATCGAGAAACCTCGGGACCGGCGCGCCACCGCGGCGCCGATCTTCCCCATCCCGACGATCCCCAGCGTCTTCCCGGCGATCAGAACGCCGAGGAACCCCCACGGGTCCCACCCGGTCCAGCGTCCCTCTCGCAGATACCGGTCGGCGTCCGACACCTTCCTCGCCGCGGAAAGGAGCAGGGCGAACCCGAGGTCCGCCGTCGCGTCCGTCAGGACGTCCGGCGTGTTGCAGACGCGGATCCCGCGGCGGGTCGCCCCGGCCACGTCGACGTTGTTCACCCCGACGGCGAAGTTCGAAACGACCGAGAGGGACGGGCCCGCGGCGTCCATCAGTTCCTCGTCCACCCGGTCCGCCAGCGTGCAGAGGATCCCCGACGCCCCCCGTGCGCGCGCGAGGAACTCCCCCCGCGGCATCGTCTCCTCCGGCGGAGACGCCCCCGCCCGGAACCGCTTCGCCAGATCGTCCCACGGCACCCCGGGCAGGCGCCGGGTCACAACGATCGCCCGCCGCTCCACGATCACCCCCCCGCGGGGAATTTCCGTCCCCGGCGGGCTTTCATTATATACCCGGTATTGGGTCAGTTTGATTTTCCGGTGGGCTTACGTATGCTTGAGCGGACATGCTATCCTTGACGCATGACAACCCCAAAAAAGAAGCGCCCACGCGACATCAGTCAGCTTGCAGCCTCCATCGTCCAGGACGCCACGGCGGAACCCACCCCGAAGGAATCCCCTCCCAAAAAGAATCCCGCAGCCGTTGCCCTTGGACGACTGGGGGGGCTGAAAGGCGGCAAGGCCCGCGCCGAGAAACTCTCCGCGAAGAAGCGGAAAGAGATCGCAAAGAAGGCGGCCAAAGCCCGTTGGTCAAAGAATCCCTCTTGACATAAGATCAAGTATGATATAAAACCTATCTTGATATAAGATCAATAGTGCCTTAAAGTCAATAATGATATAAGATCAACTATGATATGAGGTCCATGATGGGTATGTGCATGAAATCATGGGAGGATAGGTATCGGCATGGATCGAGTCGTCCCACTCCACGACCCGGCGAACTATGCCGCGGTTATCGCTCGCATCAGAAAGATTTATGAAACCGGCATTGTTCGCATTCTCCCTCATGCGCAGAGGCGGATGAGAGAGCGGGGCATTGATAACAATGATATCCAGCATATCATCCGCTGTGGGAAGATCGTTAAACACGGAATGCCCGTAGGAGCTACAGATATACGCTACACAATTCGTGCAGAGGCGCTGAGCGGTAGTCGCAAGTTCGTGTCATGCGCCGTGGAGGTGAAGGGGAATCTTCTAATCGTGACCGTTTTCTAACCGTCACTAACGGGGGAGGCTGATTTATGCTGTGCGATATCTGCGGAGGAGAAATGATCGCGAGGGTAGCGACGAGTGAAGCGGCATTCCACTACACAATGAGTGGGCTCCGGAATGTCTTTTTGGTTGGTATAAACTATCAGGAGTGCCCTGCTTGCCAGGAAAAAGTACCTGAAATACCAAAAATGGGAGAACTGCACAAAGTCATCGCGAAGGTTCTCATCAAAAAGAAAGAGTCTCTAAGTGGAGAGGAAGTAAGGTATTTACGGAAGAATGCGGGGCTGAACGGAGCGGAGTTCGCGGCATTGATCGGGGTGTCTGCTGAGCATCTGTCTCGCGTGGAGAACAACAACGCAGATCTTAGCCCGGCCGTAGATAAAATGGTTCGCATCTACGCCGAGGATGCGATCGGAGGAGGGCATTTCAGGGAAGTCTTGCGCGAAAAGGCGAGAAAGATAAAAAAGCAAAAAGGCGCTGACCGCCAAATATTCAGGCTTGGAGGCAACCACTGGGAACAGTTGAGCCTGGTAGCCTAACCGGAAGAAATTAAGCCCGGCAGCAGCCCTGTTGCTCCGGGCATTTTTCTTAAGGGGAAAGATCGCCTCAGCAGGCCTTAGGGTTCAAGGCACGAAACCTACTGCGGGAAAATCTCTTGCCCTTGGTATAGACGAGATGGGTATTTGAATATCCGCTTCATAGTGAACCGCAATGGAGGGGTCGGGTTAATCGTCATACCGTCATCCGTCATCACGACCAATCCTCCTGGATACTTGTATACACCATTGATTATGACTGTACGGGTATCTTTGTATATCAACTGAAATCTGGGTACAAGATTACCGTCAACAATTTCAAGCGCTGTATCGTCAAAGTTCCGATCCCATTTCGCTGGTGGCGACGAAAATTCGTTATGCTTAAGCGCAACGGCTTCCCGGTTATCGTCCCCGAACAGAACGGCATTCACGTACACCTTCCCCTTTTCGACATAGGCGTCCATCGATGCGAAATCTCCAAACTTGATCATATGGATCGGTTTATCACGCGTGTTTGCCTCTGAAAGAATCATGGAATTGCTCCCCACAACCACACGGAAGGGTCCTGAAATTTCCTTGAATGTGGGTTCGCGGTGTTCTGGTTCTATTTCCTTGAACGTTTGTTTACTGACTTCCTCGGGAGAGATCGGTTTTGCCTTGGGTGGCTGAGATTCAGGGCGTAGCTTGGTGGATGACTTTTCTTCGAGTGGTGGTTCCTGTGTTTTTTCGGGTTGCTGTGTTGCTTGCGACGATGGCTCCGATTTTGACGCCGTTTGCATATGTTTCTTATGCAATTCAAACAACCGATATCCACCTGCCGACAAAGCACCACCCGTGAGTGCTCCGCATAAAACCACAATGCCATATGCTGCCATGCGATGATCCTTTCCAAGCCGTTCGTAAAATTGCCCCAAGCCTTTTTTTAAAAATAGGTCGCTAGTTACCACCGCATACAAAACAACGAGGACAAACATTATTACAAGCAACGGGAAAAGGAAGATGTCTTTAGGGAAATAGCCTAACTCCTGCGCAGTTCGATAGCTTGCGGCGGCAAGGGCTAACAAGATGGCCCCCACTCGCTTGCGCACCCAACGATGAATCCCTTCGGCGTGCTTCCAAGGCATATCGGAAGCATACGACCACCGCATTCAAGCTCCAAGGGCATTATTCCGGTGTGCATGTGCGAGTCCATCCATGACCGCTCAAGCACCCGCATCTCAAACCGACCCGCTACCATATACCCGGAAAAATTGACATAAGGCCCTCAGGGGGTATAATCTTCCTTTTCCGGCTGAATCATCCTATTACCGTGCAGGAGGTTCATGACATGGCCGTCAACGTCGGCATCAACGGGTTCGGGCGGATCGGCCGCAACTTCTTCCGCGCCGCGTACAAGGATCCCGCGCTCACGATCGTGGCCGTCAACGACATCACCGACGCGAAGACGCTCGCGCACCTGTTGAAATACGACTCCGTGCACGGCCGGTTCGAAGCCCGCGTGGAAGCGCGGGACAACGCCATCGTGGTGGACGGCAAGGAGATCCGGGTCCTTGCGTGCAAGGACGCCTCGGAGCTTCCGTGGGGAAAGCTGGGGGTCGAGATCGTCATCGAGTCGACCGGCAAGTACACGGACCGGGACGGCGCCGGGAAGCACCTCGCGGCCGGCGCGAAGCGCGTGATCATTTCCGCCCCGGCGAAGGGGGAAGACGCCACCTTCGTCATGGGCGTCAACGAGAAGACGTTCGACCCCGCGAAGCACCGGATCATCTCCAACGCCTCCTGCACCACGAACTGCCTCGCCCCGGTGGCCAAGGTGCTGCTCGACACCTTCGGGATCGAGCGCGGCCTCATGACGACGATCCACGCCTACACGAACGACCAGAAGATCCTGGACCTGCCGCACAAGGACCTGCGCCGGGCGCGCGCCGCCGGGGTGTCGATGATCCCCACCACCACGGGAGCCGCCAAGGCCGTCTCGCTCGTCATTCCCGAGCTGAAGGGGAAGCTCGACGGGATGGCGATCCGCGTCCCCACCCCGAACGTCTCGCTGGTGGACCTGACGGTGGAATTGTCCAGGAGCGCCACGGCGGAAGAGGTCAACGCGGCGATGAAGAAGGCCGCCGATGGGCCCATGAAGGGGATCCTCCAATACGTGGACGAGCCGCTGGTCTCGATCGACTTCAACCACGACCCGGCCTCGTCGGCCTTCGACTCCCTCTCCACCAAGGTCATCGCGGGGAAGATGGTGAAGGTCCTTTCCTGGTACGACAACGAGTGGGGATACTCCTGCCGGCTGGTCGACCTGGCGAAATTCGTCTCCTCCGCGAAGTAGCCGATGCGCGTCCCGGTCATCGCAGGCAACTGGAAGATGTACAAGACCGCGGGGGAAGCCGCGGCCTTCGTCCGGGCGTTCCTGCCGCTGGTGTCCTCCGTCCGTGGGGTCGAGATCGTCCTCGCCCCGCCGTACCCGTCGATCGCGGCGGTGGCGGAGCTCGTCCGGGGAAGCGGCATCGGGGTGGCGTCGCAGAACGTCCACTTCGCGGACGAGGGGGCGTTCACCGGAGAGGTGTCGACCCGGATGCTGAAGGAGGCCGGGGCGACCCACTGCATCGTCGGCCACTCCGAGCGGCGACAATATTACGCGGATGACGACGACGCGGTGAACCGGAAGGTCCGTGCCACCCTCGCCGCCGGGCTCACTCCCATTTTCTGCGTGGGGGAAATGCTCCCGGATCGCGAGGGAGGAAAGACGTTCGACGTGGTCGGGCGCCAGCTCGCCGGTGGATTGAAGGAGATCGCCGCCGCCGACGGGCCGCGGATCATCGTCGCGTACGAGCCCGTGTGGGCCATCGGAACCGGAAAGACGGCGACCCCGGACCAGGCCCAGGAGGTCCACGCCTTCCTGCGGGGCCGGTTGAACGGGCTGTGGGGAGGCGCGGCCGATGCCGTGCGGATCCTCTACGGCGGCTCCGTCAAGCCGGACAACATCGCCGCGCTGATGGCGAACCGGGACATCGACGGCGCGCTCGTGGGAGGCGCGAGCCTCTCCCCGGAGTCGTTCGCGAAGATCGTGACGTTCCACTAACTCCGAAGAAGGAAACCAGGGACCATGTACACGCTGATCGTCGTTCTGCACGTGATCGTATCCATCGCGCTGATCCTCGTCATCCTGCTGCAGACGGGAAAGGGCTCCGACATCGGGGCGGTCTTCGGCGGCGGCTCCTCGCAAACCCTGTTCGGCTCCACCGGGCCGACCAGCTTCCTGAGCAAACTGACGGCGGGGGCGGCGGTCATCTTCATGATCACCTCACTATTCCTCGCCTACTTCTCCGGGCGCGGCGTATCCTCGAGCAGCCTCATGAAAGGCGGCGCTCCCGCATCGACGATGCCCGGCCCCCTGAAGGCGCCTGCCGGCGTCCCCGCGATGCCCGGCGCACCATCGGCGCCGCCCGCCGGGATGCCCACGGCACCGCCAGCGAAATAGCCGGGGCGGGACACCCTTTCCCGCCCGGCAATTGACGAAGTTATCCGGTGCCCGAACCGGATAGAACACCGAAATCATCAAATTTCGACGATATCCGGCAATCGCATCGGTAAACTCCGGGATCTTCCGGATCGCCTGCGGCGTCATCAAACCGTCGCCCGCCGTCGCGCTCCCCATGAATCGATGAAGGAGGAGAGGATGAAAAAAATAATTCCTGCCGTCCTTTTCGTTGCGTGTCTGCTCGCGGCGTGCATGGTGAGATCCGGACACCACGGAGGGGCCGTCGTCGTACCGGTTCTTCCGCCCGTCGTGGTCCTGGAATCGGAACCGTACTATTTTTACGGCGGCTATCACTATCATTACCGGAACGACCACTGGTACTACTCGCACTCCAGGCGCGGACCCTGGACGGACCTGCCGAGAGACCGCTGGCCGAAAGAGACCCGGTTCAAGGGCAAGGAGAGAGGCAGGGACGATGATAGAGGCCGGGGTGAGAAACGCGGACACGAAATGCTCGACGGGTATTGAGGAGCGTGCGCTGACGGCGAGCGCGAAGTAGCGATTTCCCGTCCCAGGGCCAGGAGTCGAATCGATTCGGACACTTCCCTCCCCTTGCGGGTGTCGCCTCGATTGTCAATAAGATGACGATGGCTCGTCTGCGAAACCGGGGGAGGGGATCCGAATCTTATCCGCGAAAGATTGAAACCGGCATCCGCGACACACTCTGTAACGTGGAGGTGTGGTGCGATGAAAAGAGTTTCCCTGATCGTCCTCGGGATTACAATATCGTTCTTGTTCCTGTGGATCGGAACCCGTCCCGTCGGCTCGAGTTCTTCGGGGACCGGGAAGGAAATCGGGAAGGAATTCAGGAAGGCCGGGCAAGAGGTCGTGGCCGCCGGGAAGAGAATCGAAGGCATCGTCCGGGAGGTGACGGCTTACAATGTGGGCGTGAGGGAGCAGACGGGCGATACCCCATGCATCGGGGCCGGCGGGGACGATCTCTGCCGGCTGACCACGCGGATGAAGGTTTGCGCCGCCAATTTCGTCCCCTTGGGGACGATCCTCGAGATCGAGAAGTTCGGCGAGTGCGTCGTCCTGGACCGGATGCACCGGCGGTTCCCGCACCGCGTGGACATCGCCATGAGGGATCATGAAACCAGGGAGGCCCGGGAGTTCGGCCTCCAGAAACGGATCGTCCAGGTGAAGGATTGACACCCGCACGACCACAGGAGGGAAGCGAATGGGTCCGAAAACGACGGAGAACCTGAAGGCAGCCTTCGCGGGGGAGAGCCAGGCCCACATGAAGTACCTCATTTTTTCCGACAAGGCGGAAAAGGAAGGGTTCGGGAACATCGCGCGGCTTTTCTCCGCGATCTCCTTCGCCGAGCGGGTTCACGCATCGGCCCATCACAACGTGGTGTTCGGGGTCAAACCCACGGCGAGCAACCTCGAGACGGCCCTGGGCGGGGAGAATTACGAGGTGGAGACGATGTACCCCGACTTCCGGGCCGCGGCGGAAAAAGAGGGGGAGCAGGGCGCCCTCACCACCATCCGCTTCGCCTTCGAAGCCGAGAAGATCCACGCGAAGCTGTACGCCCGCGCGAAAGATGCGGCGGCCTCGGGGAAGGATCTCCCGATCGGGGAGATCCACATCTGCTCCGTCTGCGGCCACACGACGGAGGATGGCGCTCCCGACGCCTGCCCCGTGTGCGGCGCCGGGAAGGGGAAGTTCAGGAAGTTCTGATCGACGTCGGGCGGGCGGCCGTCAGAGGAAGGACTTCACTTTCCCCATGCGGGCGTGAAACGCCGGAGCACCGTCGAGGGAAGCCGTCACAAGCTCGATCTCCTGCGCGCTCCGCGCGCCGAGGCCGAGTTCGACCGCCCTTCGCACCTGCCCCATCTCCCATGGCGAGGCCGTAAGGAGCCGTTTCCACCGGCCATAGGACTTGATGAGGGCGAGCCCGACGACATCGCAGGCGACCCTGTCCCCGCTCGCCAGGATCAGGTTCGCATCTTCCGCCCTCCCCTCCCACGGACCGCCCTCCACCATGACCTTCGTGCCGTCCGCGATGTTCAGGTCCGGACGGTAGGCGAGGTTGAGCTCCGTTACGACCTCCTCCCAGCGGAGGGCGTTCACGAAATAGGGCCTCTGGCGGAAGTGCGTCGCGCCGACGAAGTTTTTCAGGCAGATGGAGTAGCCGGCATACTCGTGCGTCTTGATGACCGGGAGGTTGACCACCCGGTCGACCTTGCGGATCCATTCCGTGACCGACACTTCCTTCATGTACTTTCCCGGGACCTTTACCGGCACCCAGCCGTGGTCCTCGAAAAAGAGGGGCTCCGCGCCGGCGCCGCGGGCGGCGGCGAGGATCCCCGACCGCTCCATGTTCTTCGCCGTGGAGCCCCGGATCAGCGCCGACATGTCGCCCACATACACCTTCCTCGCGCCTTCCTCGTACAGCACGCTCACCACCGCGGCGACGACGGCCGGATTCGTGGTGGTAGGGTGTCCGTTGCCGCCCACGACGTTCGGCTTCACGAGGACGCTCTTCCCCCGGAGCGCGAGCGGACCGAAACCTCCGATCAGGGAGACCGCCCTCCTCACCATCTCGGCAAGGTCCTTCCCTCCCACGGCCGCGACGAGCGACTTCCGGGCGCGAACGAAGGGGTTTCCCGACATCCCGGATCCGGAGTCCCTCTCCGTTCCCTCGGCGCCGGCGTGGAGGTTCGTTCCGCTCCGGAAGACGCCCGCGGCGGAAGCCCCGGCGGCGAGCAGGAGCAGAAAGATCCTCCTCCCGAAATCCATGGCTCTTCCCCCTCCCGGGATGCCGGCGGCAAGGGCCGGCACGCAGTCGAAACGACCGGCTTCGGATTAGACGCTCCCCGATGGGCGGGGATGCCGTCTCGAACATGCCCCAAGTGGGTGCGCCCTGCCGGGCGCACGCTCATAAAAAAACCCCGGCGGTTTCCCGCCGGGGTTTTGGTTTGCAGGGGTTGTCGAGCCCCTTTGGGTTGCCCGCCCGTTACGGCTTGGTGACGTTGGCGGCCTGTGGGCCCTTGGGGCCTTCGGTGATCTCGAACTCGACGCGCTCGCCCTCCTTGAGGGAGCGGAAGCCGTCCATCTTGATCGCGCTGAAATGCACGAACACGTCCGGACCGCCCTCCTGTGCGATGAACCCGTACCCCTTCGCGTCGTTGAA